>CAFBRB010000001.1_pt1 | contig 29832 bp, 32 predicted proteins | sample 7270091 | NCBI WGS metagenome assembly CAFBRB01 (sample SAMEA6814194, study PRJEB35770) | freshwater metagenome | biome: Freshwater; feature: Freshwater reservoir; material: water | place: Czech Republic | collected 2016-11-09 | depth 30m m
AAGGCTTTAGGCAACCAGGTTGGCTTGATTGCATACCCCTGCCAGATCTGAACCAAGGTGACCGCTTGGAGAATCAAGATCATCGTTGTTCCCAAATATGTCACTCTAATTCCCACAGGGAAACTCGTGAATTGACCACCGGCGGCCCGGGTCAATGCAAATGATGAATTGAAGACCACTGAGATAACAATGAATATATTCCAGAGAGTTGCCATACCAACGAGAACTTTTAACCACAGTGACGTTTTCATATGAGCATTATTTATCGGCGCACTTTCAAAAACAAGGTTAAATAAAAAGATAAATACGAAAGACCCCCAGCCATAAGGCCGAGGGTCTTTCGTGTAAAGAAATTACTTAACAGAAACAGTTGCGCCGGCTGCTTCAAGAGCTGCCTTTGCCTTATCCACTGCATCTTTTGAAGCCTTCTCGAGCAAGGTTGCTGGGCAAGCATCAACAAGGTCCTTAGCTTCTTTCAAGCCAAGTGTTGAGTTGAGGTTACGTACTTCCTTGATCACAGCAATCTTCTGTGAGCCAGCTGATTCAAGAATAAGTGTGAACTCATCTTGTGCTTCTGCTGCTGGTGCTGCTGATCCTCCGCCACCTGCTGCGGCAACTGGTGCTGCAGCGGTAACATCAAATTCAGTCTCAAATGACTTAACGAAGTCAGAGAGTTCTACAAGTGTCATTTCCTTGAACTGACCCAATAGGTCTTCAGTGCTGAGCTTTGCCATGATTTATTCCTTTTCTTCGACTGTAGCGTCTGTAGCGTCTACTTGGGTTAGAACTTCTTCGGTAACAACTGGTGCTGCTTCTTCAACAACTGCATCAACAGCAGGTGCATCGTCAACAACTGGTGCTGCTTCAACAGCAGCTTCTGCAACTACTTCAGCAACTGGAGCAACTGGTGCTCCTGCTTCCATCTTGATGCGAAGTGCGTCAAATACGCGAGCGGCCTTAGCAAGCGATCCCTTCATTGCACCAGCAAGCTTTGCCAAGAGAACCTCACGGGACTCTAGGTCTGCGATGGTGAAGAATTCTGCTGCTGTAATTGCCTTGCCATCAAAAATTCCGCCCTTGATTACAAGTAGTGGATTTTCTTTAGCGAAATCGCGCAAGCTCTTGGCGGCCACGAATGGATCGCCTTTGATGAATGCCAATGCAGATGGGCCAACGAGAAGTTCTGAAGGAACGTCTACGCCTGCTTCTTTTGCTGCAATTTTGGTGAGAGTGTTCTTTACAACTGCGTACTTGGTTGTTGAACCAAGGCTGCGACGAAGTTGCTTCATCGATGTCACGGAAAGACCGCGATAATCGGTGAGAACAGTTGCGGTGGCAGTGCGGAAATCATCCGCAATTTCTGCAACTGCTGCTTCTTTATCTGGGCGAGCCATTCGGTTCACCTTTCTTTATGCATAAGTGGTGATTGGTGGTGAAGGCCTAAAAATGAAGAAAACCCGTGACGCGTTGGCGCGCACGGGTTAATCGTGTTCACCTACGCGGGCTGACTTTCGTCATTTCGTGAACCAATCTTGCGATGTGGTTCAGACCTGCGGTCTTTGGATATGTGCCAAGGGTAAGCCGTTGGGCCTACCCCTGGCAAATTCTCGGTTATTCGCCTGAGGATGACTCGCGAATCATGTTTGGATCTACGCCAATTCCAGGTCCCATCGTGGTGGAGATGGTTGCTTTCTTGATGAAGCGACCCTTTGATGAAGATGGCTTTGAACGGTGAACTTCATCCAACGCTGCTGCATAGTTATCTGCAAGCTGGGCGGCGGTGAAGGAAACTTTGCCGATGATGAAGTGAAGGTTGGAATTCTTATCAACGCGGAATTCAATCTTTCCGCCCTTGATATCTGTAACAGCCTTTGCAACATCGGTTGTAACTGTTCCGGTCTTTGGGTTTGGCATAAGACCGCGTGGTCCAAGTACCTTTCCAAGGCGACCGACTTTACCCATCAAATCTGGTGTCGAAACAACTGCGTCGTAATCAAGACGACCCTTTGACACTTCGTCGATCAAATCATCAGAACCAACAATGTCGGCACCTGCTGCGCGTGCTTCTTCTGCGCGCTCGCCACCTGCGAATACCAAAACGCGAACAGTCTTACCTGTTCCATGTGGCAAGTTCACAGTTGAGCGAATTGCTTGATCAGCTTTCTTTGGATCCACGCCAAGACATAGAGCAACTTCAACAGTTGCATCGTATTTAGTGGTGGAAGTTTCCTTAGCCAAGGTAACTGCTTCTAGTGGTGAGTACAGGTGATCAATCTTTACCTTCTCAGCCGCTGCATTGTATTTCTTACTGCGCTTCATTTCGTTCCCCTATATCTTTTTGTGAATCTTTTTGTAAAGGAGTTGTGGTTAGTCGAACCAGCGAGGTTCTCCCACATCTGCCGACCGGATGGCCGACAGAAAAGTAATTAGTCGGTGACTGTGATTCCCATTGAACGAGCAGTTCCTGCAATGATCAAGCTGGCTGCATCAATGTCATTGGCATTGAGGTCTTCCATCTTTGTCTTTGCAATCTCTTGCACCTGAGCTTTGGTAATCGATGCAACCTTTGTCTTGTGAGGAACAGCTGAGCCCTTATCGACTCCGGCAGCCTTCAAGATCAAACGTGATGCAGGTGGTGTCTTGGTTACAAAAGTAAACGAGCGATCTTCATAGACAGAAATCTCAACAGGGATGATCTGTCCCTTTTGTGATTCAGTCGCGGCGTTATATGCCTTGACGAATTCCATGATGTTTACGCCATGCTGACCAAGGGCAGGACCCACTGGTGGTGCAGGTGTTGCAGCTCCAGCTTGGATCTGCAACTTGATCATCGCGGTGATCTTCTTCTTCGGGGCCATGATGGTTTCCTTTTTCTTTTCTCGGCTTGGATTAAATCTTTTGGACTTGGTGGAAAGAGAGCTCTACTGGTGTTTCGCGACCAAAGATTGAAACCAATACCTTGAGCTTTGCCTGCTCTGGCATGATTTCGCTGATTGATGCTGGAAGCGTTGCGAATGGGCCATCCATAACAGTGACTGATTCCCCAACTTCGAAATCAACAACGCGGATATCTGGCTTATCGGACTTCTTGACCGGACGTGGTGCAAGAATCTTTTCAACTTCATCGAAAGTCAACGGACTTGGATGATGGGCGTTTCCAACGAATCCTGTAACTCCAGGAGTGTTACGAACAGCCGACCATGATTCATCTGTGAGCTCTAAACGAACAAGAACATAACCAGGGTAGATGTTGCGCTTAACCATCTTGCGTTGGCCGTTCTTGATTTCCATAACTTCTTCTTCAGGAACTTCGATCTGAAAAATAAAATCTTCCATGTTCAACGAAGCGATACGTTGGTGAAGGTTAGCCATAACCTTCTTTTCGTATCCTGCATATGAGTGGACTACGAACCAATCACCAGGCGCGTTACGAAGTGCCTGACGAAATTCTGCATTCGGATCATCGAGTTCTTCGTCTGATTCTGAATCGGCAGATACAGGTTCAGAGATTTCAACAATCTCTTCGACCTCTTCGACCGTTTCCACCGGCGACTCATCAACCGCGTTCGCTGCGAGCGCGGCCTCAAAGGCGTCAGGCTTAATTTCCTCAGACATGTATCTTCCTTATCCAAAAACCAAAAAGACGATCTTCGTTAATGCAAGATCGAGCAGGGAAACAACAGCAATGATGAAAGTCACGAAAACCAAAACAACGGATGTGTACGTGGTCAACTGCTTGCGCGTTGGCCAAACCACTTTGCGAAGTTCTGAAACTACCTGGCGATAGAACAGGCCAATGCGTGCGATGAGACCTAGTTTCTTCTCATCACTTGATGCAACAGCATCAGTCATCGTGGGCCTTCCTCTCTTTAGTCTTTAGTTCTCTCATTAGGTCGAGCCTTGCAGGGCAGGAGGGACTTGAACCCCCAACCGCCGGTGTTGGAGACCGGAACTCTGGCCAGTTGAGCTACTGCCCTTCGCACGATGGCATGGCAAAACCATAGGGAAAAGCAAACCCTCGTGAGCGTCGAAGTGTAGAGCCAAGGAGGGGCCTAGGTCTAACTCGCTCCTGAAATACGGCAGACTTAGGGCCATGAGCCCACGAATTTCATCCCGAATCGCCGCAATCGCAGAATCCGCCACCCTGGCCGTTGACGCCAAGGCCAAAGCGCTCAAAGCCGCCGGACGGCCAGTCATTGGATTCGGAGCGGGAGAGCCTGATTTTCCAACACCTGATTACATCGTCGATGCGGCTATTGGTGCTGCAGCGGTAGTTTCTAATCATCGCTACACCCCAACTTCGGGTTTGCCGGAATTGCGCACTGCAATCGTTAATAAAACTAAACGCGATTCCAATTACGACATCACTGTTGATCAAGTTCTTGTAACCAATGGTGGCAAACAAGCGGTCTATCAAGCTTTCGCAACAATTGTTGATGATGGAGATGAAGTTCTTTTGCCAGCACCGTATTGGACGACTTATCCAGAATGCGTGAAGTTGGCAGGTGGAATCCCTGTTGAGGTTTTTGCAGATGAATCCGCTAACTACCTTGTAAGTGTTGAGCAACTTGAAGCTGCTCGCACCCCAAAGACCAAAGTCTTGCTTTTTTGTTCACCAAGCAATCCAACAGGTTCGGTTTACTCCCCTGCGCAGGTGAAAGCAATTGCCGAGTGGGCCCTTAAAAATGGTATTTGGATTATCTCCGATGAAATTTACGAACACTTGCTCTACGACGGCGCGACGGCGCCAAGCATCCCTGTTCTGGTTCCAGAACTAGCCGAACATGTAATCATCTTGAACGGAGTCGCAAAAACTTATGCGATGACCGGTTGGCGAGTTGGATGGATGATCGGACCTAAAGATGTCATCAAGGCAGCAACCAATCTTCAATCACATCTTTCAAGCAACGTATCGAACGTCTCTCAACGTGCGGCAATTGCTGCACTCACTGGAGATCTAGCGGCCGTTCACAAAATGGGTGAGGCCTTTAACCGTCGCCGCAAACTCATTGTCGGACTACTCAATGAAATTCCAGGATTTGAATGCCCAACCCCGCAAGGCGCTTTCTATGTGTACCCATCTGTTAAAGGCGTCTTGGGCAAAACTATCCGAGGCAAAACACCGACTACTTCAGCAGAATTGGCAACGCTAATTTTGGAAGAAGTTGAAGTTGCTGCCGTGCCAGGTGAGGCATTTGGCCCATCAGGATACTTGCGTTTCTCTTACGCTCTCAGCGATGAAGATATCGTTGAAGGCATTGGGCGAATCAAGAAACTTATTACTGAAGGTTAATTCCAACCAGATTAACTTCAGGAATTAATTCAATTCCAAATGTGCTCAATACTTTTTCACGCGCCTCTTTAGCTAAAGCTGCGATATCCGAAGCGGTTGCAGTCCCAGAATTCGTGAGAGCTAAAACGTGCTTGCTTGAAATACGCGCCCCGGAAACCGAATCACCTTTGTGAACTCCAGCATGTTCCATGAGCCAGGCAGCAGAAACTTTCACACGACCATCATTTTGAATCCAACGTGGCGCATCATCAGGTAATTTGCTTGCAACTTCACTAGTGATGATTGGGTTCGTGAAAAAGGAACCAGCTGACCAAGAATCATGATCCTCTGACTTAAGTAGCATTCCTTTCTGTGCACGAAGTGCCAAAGTTTTTTCTCGCGTAACTAGCACGCCAGCTTTTTCACCGACGGTGATTCCGAGGGCAGCGGCCAATTCCGTGTAAATGATGGGTGTGGTCATTTCTCCTAGGCGAAGTTGAAATGCAACATCCAATACAACATATCTATCTTTCTCTAATTTGAACTTAGAGCTCCGGTAGGAGAATTCACATTCAGAGTTAGTGAATGTTCGAATCGCTTTTTCACGACGGTCATATGTTCGCACTCGAGTAATGAACTCTGATACCTCATGACCATACGCCCCGATATTTTGAATTGGTGCAGCTCCGACCGTTCCAGGGATTCCGCTCAAAGTTTCTAACCCAGCAAATCCACGAGAAATTGTGGTCTCTACAAAAGCATCCCAGTTTTCCCCTGCGCCGATTGTCAGCGTTGCTCCGCTGCAAGCATCAACTTCGCTTTCAATATTGGTGTTTGAAATTCGGATAACAGTCCCATTAAATCCCGCATCACTCACGAGCATATTTGTGCCCCCGCCCATAATAAGTATGGGTGAATCTTCAGCTCCCTCAATTGCCGAAACAATTTCTGCTTCGGTAGAGACCTCTACGAAGTTAGTTGCAGGTCCTCCGACCCGAAGGCTTGTGTAATCCGATAACTGTTTCATAATGGGCTCATCTGTGAAATCGAAACCAGCGCCTTAGACATTCCTAAAACCTTTATCCCTGCGGACGTTGCAACGATATCAATCCGTACATCATCGCCCTGTACATCCATGATGGTCCCAGAAACAGTGAGATCAACCTTTGCTCCTGCCGGAACAATCACGGGCTTTACAAATCGCCCGGAGAATTCTTTCACTGGAGCGGATCCGCCCGCCCAATCGGTAATGAATTTCCCAACTAATGCCATGGTTAACATTCCATGAGCAATGACATCGGGCAATCCAACAGATTTTGCGAATGCTTCATCTTGGTGAATTGGGTTCTGGTCGCCACTTGCATCTGCATAAGCCTTGAGTAGGCCGCGATCAATCCAGAAAATTCTTTGCTCGATAACTGATCCAATTTCAATCATGCTCGCACGACCAAGGTTGACCATGTTGAAACAACTAGCTCGTTTCCTGCATGTAAATCAGAACGCACGGTTACGATTTCATTTCCTGCAGCAACCTTGTAATTTTCAATAGTTGAGGAGCACCGCAACGTATCCCCTGCAACGATGGGACGATGAATCTGAAACTTTTGATCTCCATGAACAAGGCGTGACCAATCCAATCCAACATCTGGATCAGAAAGTAATTGTTGTGATTGGGCCAAAGTTATTCGAATAGAAAAAGTAGGTGGAGCTACGATCACATTACTTTCACCGAGCACGCCGGCAAAGGCATCTATTTCAGATTGAGTGACAGTAACTACATTCGCACCAGTAAAAGTGCGCCCGACGGAATCGGGATTGAGCATTATCGAGTTTCGCGGTGAACTGTTGAAGCCTTGCAACGTGGGCAGAACTTCTTTAGTTCAAGACGATCTGGATCGTTGCGACGGTTCTTCTTTGTGATGTAGTTGCGTTCTTTGCAATCAACGCAGGCCATGGTGATTTTTGGACGAACGTCCGCGCTCTTACTTGCCATGGTCTTGCTCCTTCATCGTTTGATTTCGTCGGTTTTACCGTTCTTCGAGGCGTCAGGCTACCCGACGACCCTGCATGTTGCGAAATTGCCACTGCCATCGTGCTGAACTACTAGTAGCGGAGGCCGGATTTGAACCGGCGACACAGCGATTATGAGCCGCTTGCTCTACCAAGCTGAGCTACCCCGCCAAGGGTAAAAAGGGTTCGGTAAGGAAATTTCGAGCCCCCCAACGGAATCGAACCGTTGACCTTTTCCTTACCATGGAAACACTCTACCGACTGAGCTAGGGGGGCACTTAACAATTAGCGAGCGTACATGCTTGCCCAGCCATTGGCGAAAATGACTAGTTCTACAGTGCTGGGTTGAGCGTCACTTTGCCTGTTGTTTCGCGGGCCAAGATCGCACGATGAGCATCAGTGGCCTTACTTAGAGGAAAGACTGGACCGATGACTGGCTTAAGCGCTCCGCTGAGGATAAGTCCAAAGAGCTCCACAATTACATCATTGAGCAATTCCTTATTATTAAAGCAATGGGCCAACCAAAAACCTGAAACCGTCTTTGTGCCACCAACAAGTGCGCCAGGGGCAATCGGAGTCGCTGCTTTACGGGAGGCGGTTCCGAATGTAATCAAGCGGCCAAATGGCGCGAGCGCTGCCAGCGAATCATCGAAAGTTTTCCCGCCGACCATTTCTAAAACAATATCCACCGCTCTTCCATTATTTGCAGCCAGAAGATCTTTTTTCATTTGGGGCGATTGTGCATCTACCCACACATCCGCGCCCAATGACATCACGAGATCTTTTTTAGTGGGTGAGCACACTGCAATAACCCTTGCTCCCCACATCTTTGCTAATTGAATTGAAAGACATCCAACGCCGCCAGCAGCTGCGTGAACAACAACGCTCTCTCCAGCCTTCACATGTCCCATCGTCTTCAGAATGTGCCAAGCCGTCGCACCTTGCACAAACATTGCAAGCGCTTGTTCGTCGCTAACACCTTCAGGCACATCAATCATGTATGCCTTGTTGGCTAAAGCTTTCTGCGCATATGCACCTGTCGTAACAGAGGCAAGAACGCGGCGACCAGATTGTGTTGTGCCTACAACCTCAAGCCCAGGAAAGAGTGGAAGAACTTGCTCTGCAAGATATCCATTTTCGATCTGATGGGTATCGGCGTAATTCACGCCAATTGAGGTGACCTCAATCAATTCCTCGTTTGTGCCTGGAATTGGATCATCCATATCCACGTATTCCATGACCTCAGGGCCGCCAAATCTGGATACTTTGATTGCTTTCATGCCTGCAATCGTAAGGCGTTAGAGACTAATTGTCCTATCACGACTATTCTTATGGCTATGAATGAGCATGCACTGCAGATTCGCATGCTCAAAGGAATCGCCGAACAAGATTTAGCACGTGCAGTATTTGACGAGGTCTGGCCAAGTGAAAATGGAACGCAGGTTACGTCAAATTTATTACAAGCAATGGTACATAACGGAACATATGTAGCAGGTGCATTCTTTGAAGATGAAATCATTGCCGCGGCATTTGCCTTCCCGGGTTTAGATGAGAAAAAGCACCTTCACTTACACTCGCACATGGCTGCAGTGAAAGAGCCATATCGAAACCAAAATATCGGTAGCGCTCTAAAAATGCATCAAAAAGAGTGGGCGCTTCAACATGGATATGACACGATTCGATGGACATTTGATCCATTGGTTCGGCGCAATGCAAAGATCAATTTGGTGAAATTGGGAGTTGATGTCTTTGACTATTTCCCTGACTTTTACGGGAACATGGTAGATGCGCTAAATGCTGGAGACCCGACTGACCGTGTGATTGCAAACTGGGAGTTAACGCAAGAGCCGCGAGCTGAAATTGATAGCGCTGGAATTCCAGTTGCTCTCGCAAACGAAAATGGTAAACCTGTTCAATACGGCGCAACAGGTTCAACCGTTCTTTGCTATTTGCCTGATGACATCATCGAAATTCGCTCGAAGAACCCTGCTCTAGCCCTTGAGTGGCGCCTGGCACTTCGTAATCAATTAGAACCCCGTCTAGAAAATGGCTGGCATATCCGCGGATTCACAAATGATGGTGCCTACGTTGTTACAAAAACAGAAAAGGTGAAATAAATGAAGATCAAGAGCGTTGAGATTCGCATAGTTGGATTGCCACTGGTCCGGCCATTTCGAACTTCCTTTGGTACGCAACTAGAACGCGAACTGCTGCTCATGAAAGTTACTACGCATGAAGGTGCCGAGGGATGGGCCGAATGCGTGGCAATGTCAAAACCTCTATATTCACCTGAATACACGGCTGGTTGCCAAGATGTAATGGAACGTTTTCTCTTGCCAGCAATCTTTGAATATGGCGACATCCGGGCCGAAGAAGTTGCAGGCGTTCTAAAACCTTTTCTTAGCCATCAAATGAGTAAAGCAACAATTGAAACAGCAATCCTCGATGCCCAACTCAAGTTGGAAGGAATTTCATTTGGTTCCTACCTTGGATCCACTAAGGCAGAAGTTGATTGCGGAGTTTCTGTAGGTATCGCAAACAATATTGATGCATTAGTAGAAGAGGTATCTCAGTACATTGGTGAGGGATATCGCAGAATTAAGTTAAAGATTGAACCAGGTTGGGATTTAGAGCCAGTGCGAGTTATCCGAACCATGTGGCCAGATATTCCACTACAGGTTGATGCAAACCAAGCTTATACTCGTAATGACACTGATCTGCTTAAACAACTAGACCCGTACAACCTTCTCCTGATTGAGCAACCCTTAGATGAACATGATGTATTAGGTCATGCAATGCTTTCGGCCGCGGTGAATACACCTATCTGTTTGGACGAATCAATTACTTCGTTTGAAGCAGCGCGCGATGCACTTGCACTCAAGGCAACAACTGTAATCAATGTTAAACCTGGACGCGTTGGTGGTTATCTTGAATCAGTTCGAATCCACGATCTCTGCGTTGAAAATGATATTCCTGTGTGGTGTGGTGGAATGCTTGAAACAGGAATCGGTAGGGCAGCAAATGTTGCACTGGCATCGCTTCCAGGCTTCACTCTTCCGGGAGATACAAGTGCTTCATCGCGTTATTTCAAGCGTGATTTAACAACACCGTTTGTTATGAACGATGGTCGCTTGCGAGTACCAACAGCCCCAGGTATCGGTGTTGACATCGACCACGATTTCATTGAGGAAATAACTACGTCACGGAAGATAATCACAGCCCCAGTGCAGTGAATTCACTTCTTGCTCTTAAATTATTTCTTTCACCACTTTTTCTAGCGTTCGTCACTGTAATACAGAGGCGTTGGGGTGATCGAGTTGGCGGGCGCCTGATTGGTCTTCCACTCACTACTGGCCCTTTTATCATCATTATCTATGTCCAAGAGGGCAGTGAATTCGCAGCTCGTGCGGCACATGGCGTTTTAGTCGGCCAAGTGGCACTCATTATTTTTTGTTGGAGTTATGCATCTGCATCGCTTCGAAGTGGATGGGTGCTTTCTTTAACATTGGGGACTAGTGCGTGTATCGCATCTGGCCTACTCCTAAATATTCGACAGATTGCACTCTTGCCACTTCTGATTCTCTTGAGTTTGACCTGGTTTTGTGCGAAAAAATATTGGCCAAGATATGAAAATGCTCCTCACTCCAACACTCCGCCGAAATGGGAATTGCCCATTCGTATCATCGCAACAGTTTTATTGATACTTGCTCTAACGGAATTCGCAAGTATTCTCGGTGCACGGGCGGCTGGTGTTATCTCAACATATCCCGTCATTATTTCCGTACTTGGAGCCTTCAATCAAAGAAGGTTTGGACCGAATGCAACAGTTGCAACACTCCACGGAGTTCTTCAAACCCTACCTATAGCTTCGATTATCATGAGTGCTGTCACTATTTCTCTTTAAAAAGTATTACAGTCCTTTATCGGTAAAAAGTGATTTCACTTCTGCGACGGATTGAGCAGCCATGAGCAGTCCAACAAAGACTTCATCTTGCACTGCTCCAATTACCGACATTAGTAAATCTACTTGTTCTTCGGGGTTGGTAATCAATAGAGGAATAATTGCGCCGACCTGTATCACCCCATCCACTGATCCCATCTCTCCAAAGGAGACTGGGGTGATTAATCTAAAGAAGCCAACTCCATTTTCTTTTACATGCTTGGAATCTGTGTGTGGGATTGCCACAGGAATTGGAGTAGGAAGCCCAGTGGGAAATTCCTTTTCTCTTGCGACAACAGCATCTAGCCAACTTTCTTCAACTAATTCTTCTTTGTACCCGTGAGTAGCAATCTGTTGCAACGCATCAATGGCAGATGAGGCGCTCATCGAAATTGAAGAAAAATTTTCAAGGAATTTTGGGGCTAACGACATATCCGAAAGAGTAGTGATTTATAAAGATTTCGGCTATACACTGAAAGAGTTCAGTTACTTCCTTAAGTCGATCAATTGGAGTGTAGATGGCAAAGAAAGTTTTAGTTATTTGCGGCACAGGCGTAGCTACATCAACCGTCGTTGCAATGAAAATTAAAACTTTCTGCGAATCTCGAAACATCGCTGTAGTCGTCACTCAAGGAAAAGTAATGGACATTGTGCGTGGCATCGAAGGGTATGACCTCATCGTTGCGACCACCCCAATCCCATCCAAAATCACTATTCCTGTTATTCAGGGACTTCCTTTCTTAACTGGAATAGGTGTCGACGCAACTTTGGAGAAGATCGCACAAGCATTGAGCTAGCCCGACATACAGGCTGGCAAACTACTCAGTGAGGAGAATGTGTTGGACGGTTTTCTTGCATCATTCAGTAAGTTGTTCCTCGACCTAGGAGCATCCATTGCACTACCAATCCTGATTACAATTTTCGGAGTCGCTTTGGGTGAGAAACTCCCAAGAGCATTCCGAGCCGGCGTAACCATTGGTATCGGATTTATCGGTATTGGTCTCATCGTTGGCCTTCTATTTGGTCAAGTTGGACCAGCAGCTGAAGGACTTGCTCATCGTTTCAATGTGAGCCTCAACATTGTTGATGTTGGCTGGCCGGCCAGTGCAGCTATTGCATTCGGCGCGAAAGTCGGCGCAATCATCATTCCAGTCTGTTTACTTTTAAATGTTGTTCTACTTGCCGTTGGTCTCACAAAGACATTCGATATTGACTTGTGGAACTACTGGCACTTCGCATTTATTGGTGGACTCGTATCAGGAATTACCCACAGCTACGCAAAGGGAATTGTCACAGCATGTATAGCCATGATGTTGACACTTGCTTTGGCTGACTGGGCCGCTCCTCGAATTCAAGCGCACTATGACTATCCAGATATCTCCTTCCCTCATGGAACATCAGCTCCATATGCGCTCTTAGCATTCCCACTCAACTGGGTATTCGATCGCATCCCAGGATTTAAGAATCTCAAGGCAGATCCAGATTCAATCCAAAAACGCTTCGGAGTTTTTGGTGAGTCAACAATGCTTGGCCTTGGAATCGGAATAATTCTTGGAGTTGCAGGATTTGGATTAAGCGATCCACGTGCTGACATCATCAAGATCCTTGGTCTTGGAATCAACCTAGCTGCAGTAATGCTTCTCCTCCCACGGATGGTTGCCATTTTGATGGAAGGTTTAGTCCCAATTTCAGAAGCTGCACGCACCTTCGTCCAAAAGCGTTTCCCTGGCCGTAAGTTCTACATCGGTCTAGATTCTGCTGTAGTAATTGGACAACCTGCAGTTATCGCAACTTCCTTAATCTTGGTGCCTGTTGCATTGCTCACAGCAATCGCACTTGCACCAATGGGAAACAAAGTTCTACCACTTGTCGATCTTGCAACAATTCCATTTATTGTGGCACTCATGGTTCCGATATTCGGTGGAAACATTATTCGTGCTGTTGTCGGTGGAGCCATTGCGATTGGTGGAGGTTTGTTCATTGCAACTGCAATCGCACCTACACTTACCTCAATTGCAGTTGAATCAGGCTTCAAGAATGCAACAGGTGGAAACATCTCATCTCTAGTAGATGGCGCAAACCCTATGACAGGGCTTTTCTACTGGCTCAGTGATGTCGGCGGATGGCTTGGTATTGGAGCCTTGGGCCTATTAACCCTGGCCTTTGCCATCTGGGTGAAGATCAAAGTTAAGAGCACAATCTCGGCTTAACTTTTTAGGAAAACTAGGAGCCCTAAGTACTAGCACCACGGGGCTCCTAGTTTTTTGCCCTTTTACAATTGAAAAGATGCATAGGATTGGCACGAAAGGTAGGTCTCCTCGTGCAATTAGAACATTTAGATCCCTTGCCCACGCATCGTGATATCGATTTACTTGTAGATCCAACTATTTTATTAGTAAGTAGCCTGCTACAAGAATCGCAATCACAAAGAACTCGTCATGATGAGGCAAATCGCAGAAGATTTGCACGGTTACTCAAGAACCCTGACGCAATAGCGCTGACAATGTCTCTCACTGATGAAGTGATGCGGATGACTTCTGTCCCTCGAGCCGCAAGAACCTTTCGCCGAATTTCTAAATTAGCAAATGTCGAGGGCCTGGGGCTTATTGATTACATCGGAATAAAGATTGCTAGTCCCTTTTCAAAATTCTTCCCTGGTCTAGTTATGAAAATTGTGAATCTTAGAGTTCGCATGGCAGCTAACGGAATCATTCTGCCAGCCGAGGAGGCTTTGCTTTCTCGCCACATCACAAAACGGGTAGCCGATCATGCACGTTTAAATATCAACGTATTAGGTGAAGCAGTCCTTGGAGATCATGAAGCGGCAGAGCGTTTGAAATCTGTCATGGCAATGGTTGCGCGACCAGAAGTTAACTACGCATCCGTGAAAATTTCGTCGGTAACTAGTCAATTAATTACCGTTGACTACCAAGGATCCGTGAAACGAGTTTCAGACGGACTCAGACTTTTATATCGCGAAGCACAAAAGCACGGCACATTCATAAACCTTGATATGGAAGAGTTTCGCGATCTTTCCATTACCGTTGAAGTTTTCATGAAATTGCTCGATGAGAGCGAATTTGAATCGATGACCGCCGGAATCGTGCTGCAGGCTTATCTACCCGAATCACATGCTGTTTTCGCGCAATTGGTTGCCTGGTCAAAAAGGCGCCATGAGCGCACAGGGGCGAGCATTAAAATTCGCCTAGTAAAGGGCGCAAACCTTGCGATGGAAAAGGCCGAGGCGGAATTACATGGATGGGTAGCCGCGCCATATGACAGCAAAGCCGCTGTTGATGCAAGTTATGCACGGCTCATCGACACCGCACTTGATCCAGCACATTTTCCTGCCGTCCGCATAGGAATAGCCAGCCATAATCTCTTTCATCTGGCATGGGCGATTCAAGTGGCAAAGTCACGTAAAGTCCTGGCGCAGTTAGATATCGAAATGCTTGAAGGAATGGCAAATGCTGAAGCGCTGGCAGTTGTACACGAGGTGGGCAACGTACTTCTTTACACGCCGGTTACTCGCCACGATGACTTCCCTGCCGCGGTCGCTTATCTTGTTCGACGCCTGGATGAAAACACTTCCCTCGAGAATTACCTCCGTGCCTCTTTTGATATGACTCTCGGAAACAAAAGTTTTGAAGACCAGAAGAAGCGCTTCCTTGATTCTGTTACTCAACGCCATTCAATTTCAACTCAGTCACGACGTCACGGTTTGCCACCTCATGATTGTGACGAACTCTTTGCACGTGGAATATTTGAGAATGAAAGCGATGCCGACTCTACTAATCCCATTTTTCAAAGCGAACTAGAAGCTGCTTGGGAAAAATTGGATAGTGCACATGAAATGCATCTTCCGCTTGTTATCAACGGAAAGGAAATCCTTACTGAATCCGTTGAACTAGGCCACGATCCAAGTAACGAGGGAAAGACCTGGTATCGCTATAGCGTTGCCAACGCCGACCAGATCGATTTGGCCGTTGCAACCGCGCAAGCTTCTTTTCAAAGCTGGGAAGATTTAGGCGCAGTTGCTCGTGGAGCAATTTTGGGTAGCGCAGCGACGATTATGGAATCTGAGCGTGCAGAGACAATCGCAATCATGGCTCTTGACTCTGGAAAAACTATTTCGGAGGCTGATCCAGAAGTTAGCGAGGCAATCGATTTTGCTCGCTACTACGCACTGTCGGCTCAACAGAAAGAGCAAGGATCTAAGCCTCTAGGTGTCGTACTCATCGTGCCACCGTGGAATTTTCCATATGCAATTCCTATGGGTGGAGTTTGTTCGGCTTTAGCTGCTGGCAATGCGGTAATCCTCAAACCTGCTCCAGAAACTGTAGCTACAGCATGGAAGATTGCTCAACAATTGTGGGAAGCGGGCGTTCCGAAAAGCGTTCTGCAATTTGTTCCCACGCGCGATGATGAGGATGGAAAGCATCTCGTCACCCATAAAGGCGTCAATGGAGTAATCCTCACTGGTGGTTTTGAAACGGCGGCGCTCTTTACATCGTGGAAGCCTGAAATTCGCTTGATGGCTGAGACAAGTGGAAAGAATGCGATATTAATTTCTGCAAGTGCCGACATTGATAGCGCGGTAAAAGACTTAGTTCAGTCGGCTTTTGGTCATGCTGGTCAAAAATGTAGTGCAGCAAGTTTGGCGATTGTAGAAACGAGCATCTACGAAAATCCATCGTTCTTTAGGCAACTAAAAGATGCGGTCGAGAGTTTGAGTGTCGGAGCGGGTCGCAACTATTCAACATCAACGGGCCCAATCATTAGACCGGCTGGACCCTCGCTACATCGCGCACTTACACAATTAGATTCCGGCGAAAGCTGGCTAATTCAACCCCGGCAAATTGATAGCTCGGGGCACATGTGGTCCCCCGGAGTTAAATTAGGAGTTAAGCCAGGATCATGGAGTCACCGCAATGAATGGTTCGGTCCAGTTTTGGCCATCATGCACGCACCAGATTTCGAAACTGCAATTGACTGGCAAAATGCAACCGATTTCGGATTGACTGCTGGCGTGCACGCACTTGATGAGAAAGAGTGCGAACTCTGGATATCTCGCATCGAAGCTGGAAATCTTTACGTCAATCGTGGAACAACAGGCGCAGTAGTGAACCGTCAACCATTCGGAGGTTGGAAGCGAAGCAGTGTCGGACCAACATCAAAGGCTGGCGGCGCCAACTATCTCAATAATTTACGTAATTGGGATTCTCTGACAGATCTTTCAGAGCTCATTGAATCTTCTTCACATTGGTGGGATGCAATTGGAAGCAAGGCCATCGATGCCTCTGGATTATTAGTTGAGCGCAACTATCAACTCTATAAAATCTCGCATCGCACATACGTCGTCAGAATTGACGAATCCACCTCGCTAGATGCGATTAATTACATTCACTGGGTCGGAGAGAAAACTGGTTCCACAATTGAATTCAGTACCGAGCGAGAAAATATCCGAGTCGCCCACGCAATAGTTGAATCTGTATCTGATCTTGCTGCTCGCCTAGTTAGCCCAGAGAAGGTTCGCTGGCTGAGTAACGAGCTCCCGCCGGCTTCGGTTCTTCTCAATAAAGGTATTTCCGCTGATACCAGGCCAATTGCTGCGCGGGGCGATGTTGAGTTGCCACGCTGGGTTTTGGAACAAAGTGTCTCTATAACCAACCATCGATACGGAAACGTTGGAGCTGGACCTCGACCGCGCATTACGATGGAGTAATGACAATCCCACTTGGTCGACTGAGCATCTTCGACATGTTTCGATTGGGAATTGGTCCATCTAGTTCTCACACTGTTGGTCCAATGCGTGCGGCACTTAATTTTGCGCAGTCCCTAGAGGTTGACGGATTTATGGATCAAGTTAGCGCGATCACTATTGAGCTTTACGGTTCACTCGGTGCCACCGGTCGCGGACACGGAACTGATCGAGCAGTGCTTCTTGGCTTAAGCGGATATCACCCTGAAACGGTTCCTTCTTCTGTTGTCACCTCACTACCAACAACAATTAGTGCCGAAGGAACTTTGCTGCTTCTCGGAAAAAAATCCGTAGTAATCGCTGCAGATGCAATTAGTTTTCAACCTCGAGTCAGTATTGATTACCACCCAAATGCACTGAGGTTTCGAGCGCACAATTCACTAGGGTCGGAAGTAACAAATGCAGTCTATTTTTCTATCGGAGGCGGATTTGTTGCCTCGGAAGCAGAACTCAAAGAAGCAGAGGAGTTCGTCGCTCATCAACCCGCTAACCATCACCCACTAGCTCCTGCCGAACATTTCGAAACTGCAGAAGAATTACTCGAACTTTGCCAACGAGATGGAATTTCAATCAGCGAAGTTATGCTTCGCGATGAACTCAAGGACAGGCCACTTGATGAAATTCGAAATCGAATTCTTGATATTGCTCGCGCAATGAACGAGTGCATTGATGCAGGATGTATCACGGGTGGAATATTGCCTGGTGGGCTCAATGTTCCGCGTCGAGCTCAAGCACTGTTTCAGGCCCTTAGCGCCGAAACCGAACACAATGATCCCTTACGCGCTCTTGATTGGGTGAATCTCTACGCATTGGCAGTAAATGAAGAGAACGCTGCAGGACATCGCGTTGTTACTGCTCCAACAAATGGCGCTGCCGGAATTGTTCCTGCCGTCTTGCGCTATTACCGTGAATTCATTCCAGGTGCCGATGATGAAGGAACCATTAAGTTCCTTCTTGCCGCCGCCGCAGTTGGTACGCTCATTAAACGCAATGCATCAATTTCTGGTGCCGAGGTTGGGTGTCAGGGAGAAGTTGGATCAGCATGCGCTATGGCTGCGGCAGGACTTGCAGAAGTTCTCGGAGGAACGCCAGAGCAGGTTGAAAATGCAGCTGAAATAGGGATGGAGCACAACTTAGGTCTCACATGTGATCCAATCGGAGGGTTAGTCCAAATCCCATGTATTGAAAGAAATGCGATTGGCGCAGTTAAAGCAATCAATGCTGCACGAATGGCTCTTCGTGGTGATGGCCAACATTTAGTCAGTTTGGACATGGTGATTAAAACTATGAAGGAAACTGGTAAAGATATGCATCATCACTACAAAGAAACTTCTATTGGCGGTCTTGCTGTAAACATTATTGAATGTTGAGATTAGTTCGCGAATAGATTTAAGTGTGTAACGGATGGCCAGAGGGCAAAGAGTATTGATACTGGAAGTATCAAGAACACAACGGGAATCATCATCGACGTTTCCGCCTTCCCGGCCTTATCCATTAGAAAGTTGCGTTGCGTTTGACGCGCTTCGGCTGCATGACGTTGAAGGACTTCTATAAGTGGTGCACCACGCAGCATTGCTGTTATCAACGCATCAATGAAGCGTCGAATCACTGCAGAGTCAACTCTTCTACCAAAATCATCTAAAGCAACATGAAATGCTTTACCTCTTCTTACATCTGCCACAACTATTATGAATTCCTTTGCAAGGTATGAATCTGATCGCGTAGATAGACGGGTCATCGCTCCGAGGGGTGTCTCTCCTGCGGATAAAGCCAAAGTTAACATTTCAATAATTGCAGGAAACTCACTTTCAACTTGCGACCGATATTGCGCAACTTCTCTCGTGAGATTCTTATCAACAAGAAAGTAAATGCTGAACGACATAAGTGCACCGAAAATTGTGGCAAGAACAAAGTCATTCTTTACAATAAATGAAAGAACCCAAGCTAATGACCCACCAAATATTGAGTAACTCACTTGGTGAATTCGAAAATTTTCGTATTGATTATCGCGACCGATTCTCATTAAGCGATTTTTGACATTACTTCTGTCGGATATTCTGACGATTCGACTCCGCGTCTTGGCGAGAATTCGATGAGTTTCTAACTCTTGCTCATCCTCATGCGCCAGGTACAAGAGTGCGCCTCCGAGAGCCAAAAGGACCGGAATCACCATTTCTATCGGAGCCATTCCTTATGCACCTTTTCGAAACACACGTGGCGTACTAGGTAATCGACCAAGCCGCCCCATCCAAAGATATGCAGCAACAGTCATTGCAATTCCGAAAAGAAGAATCGCAATACCTTCTGGTTTAGCAAAAGCTTCTGTGGTGCCTGGTTGACTCGAAAGGAGCAGAAGTAGCAGCCAAGGCGCTGCGGAGGAAAGGTGTGCTGAGTTCTTTATCCATCCATGTTTGATTTCAATCTCTTTGCGTAGCGACAAATCTTGTCTGAGAAAATCCCCTAGCGTTCTGAATATCTGCAAAAGTTCCGAGCCACCCAATGATTTAGCAAGCAAAATTGCTTCAAGTATTTGGTCGCTACTGTGGGAATCAAACTCAACTTTTAACCTTTCAACTGCCGCGACGAAGTTGCCCGAAGCTCTCAGTTCTTGATGAAAATTTGCAAAGGCTGGTCGCAATATTTCTGGTCCACGAAGACTTAGGCCAACCATTGCCTCGGTTAAAGAAAGTCCTGAATGTATTCCGGAAATCAAATGATCAATTACTTCTGGCCACACTTGGTTCAACTCTGCAGTCAATTTGGCAGACTTGTCCCGCAAATAGAGCCACATAATGAATCCAGAGAAGAAGGTAAACGGCAAGGTGATAACCGTTGATCCTGTGAAGAGAAATACTCCGAGAGTTGCAGCAACCGAAACGAGGGCGCTGTAGAGAATTCTGCGCTGAAATGACGTCATATCTTCCACCAGCTATCGATAGGCACCCCAGCGATTGTGAATTTCTCTGGGTGCGGTAGTGCGCCTAAGCCTTCTTCGTATTCCGTGCCGTTCCACTTCCAAAGCGTCTCAACTTCTATTCGATCATTCTCGATGCGACCAGTCAGTGAAGAAATTTCGATGATTCTTCGAGAACCGCTGCTATCGAGCGCAACTTGAACGACAATATCTATGGCAGCGGCCACCGTTGGACCGATGAATTTCTGTGAGATGTTTTCACCTGCCAACAAGGGCAGAGTTTGCAATTTGATAATCGCATCTCGAGTTGAATTCGCATGAATTGTTCCCATTCCTGGGAGTCCTGAGTTGAGTGCGATCAAAAGATCTAGGGCTTCGGCTTCACGGACTTCTCCGACAATAATCCTTGACGGACGCATACGCAGTGATTCCTTTATGAGACGACGAAGTGGAATTTCGCCCTCACCTTGAAGGTTTGCCGCACGAGTTTGAAGACTCACAACATCTGGAAGATTGGGCTTGAGTTCAAAGACTTCCTCAATAGTAATCACTCGTTCCTGCACGGGAATAGCTGAAACTAAAGCATTAAGTAGAGTGGTTTTACCTGCTTGAGTTGCGCCACTGACAAGAATGTTCAAACCAGCCTTAACGCAATTGCTCAAAAGAATGGCCATGGAAGGAGACATTGCTCCGCGTCCCGCTAGATCTTTTACGGAAAGAGTTCGTAGTAGGTGTTTTCGAATGTTAATGGCCCAGTGCTCGGGAGTGATTTCTGGAATCGCAACATGCAGTCGACTTCCATCAGGTAGTCGTGCGTCAACGAATGGGTGAGAGAGGTCTAGGCGTCGACCGCTCCACATGAGAGCACGATCGACAATGTTTCGTACTTCCTCAGCCGTAAGCAAAAGAGTTGTTAATTCATTCTTTCCACCTCGGGCAATGAAGATGCGTTCTGGTGAGTTAATCCAAATTTCTTCAATTTCATTATCAAACATAAAAGGCGCAAGAGGCCCAAAGGTCATATCTATATTGGAATCCGACATGGCGTGACTCTAGAAGTCTCAACACTGACAGTTGTGTTGCTTTCCCCAGCCGACTTTGCCGGTTCTGCCTAGACACTTACTGAGGGTTATGGATTAACTACATAGCGCCTAGGTAAGTACCAAAGTGTCTAATCGATTCAAGAGATCGAGGGCGCTCTCTCCGGCCCGAGAAGAAATACGAGATGTTGTAAAGCGCAGCGCACTTTCTTGGAGCGTGCAATTCAGCGCTATTCGTTGAAGTAAGTTTTCTGCAGCATTCTCATTTCCGCGAACTAATACCGCGCATTCAAATTCGCCCAACCGTGCTACCAATTCCTCCCCGCGAGTTGCTCTCACAATCGCCTCCGAGAAATTGACAACATCTACTTCCTTCTGAAAATTCAAATCTAGAACCAAACGTAGGATGGCGAACCTTTCACCATTTCTTTCCATTCGAGCTATTTCTCGCCGCAATTCCTCATAGAACAGAGGCGGCGCAGCTAAATGGGTAAGTACATCTTTAAGACCATCATGTGTAAACACGAGGAGCCACTTTCAATTAATGGGTGCAAGGTTGCTACCCTCTACCTATGGAGTTTCCAGGTAGCGATCAACGCCGCACCATCGCGGCAACCCTGCTTCGCATTGAGTCTGTAATCGTGTTTGCCCTAGGAGCATTTCTGATTATTAAAGGACTTACCTCGGATGTTCAATCCTTATCTGCGCTGATTGGCGTAATCGTTTTTTCATTTCTTGGTGGCGTGGGTCTCTGGGCTGCGGCTCACGGATTTGCAACCGGAAAGAATTACGGGCGTGCGCCAGCAGTTTTGGCCAACCTCATCGCGCTAGGAGTGGCTTATTTCCAAATAGGAGCGCACCTTTGGGTTCTGGCCATTCCACTCTCCCTCCTTGCCCTGGCCACCCTGCTCCTTTCGCTCTCCATCATCCCTTCCTAACGTCTGGCTCCACATTCCGGTAAATGTGCTCAAACTCGCGTAGTGGACCTCCCTTTTAAGTTTCATGCCCACTTGCTCATCGGTAGGCTTCGGGGGCTTAGTCGAATCCAGATATGAATGACGAAGGAGTCAGCCCGTGGTTGGGGATCAATTCGGAGATCAATTCGGTGCAAACGAATGGCTCGTTGATGAAATGTACGAGCGCTATTTACAGGATCCGAATTCTGTTGACGCTGCATGGATTGCACTCTTTGCCCAGACAAAACCAATGAGCCACAGTGCGCCAACAAATGCGCCCCGCAGTAGCGTCCCGCCAATTCCTAAAACAGTTAACGCTGCCGTTCCTGCGCCGGTAGTTCCTGTACCTGTTGTCCAAAATGTTGTCCAAAATGTTGTCCAACCAGTTGTCCAACCTGTTGCTCAGCCAGTTCTCCCCGTAATAGTTCCTCAGGAAGTTGTTCGTCAATCGCCTGTATCGGCAACACCAACACCGGCAGATCCTGTCGTAAAACCAGTACCAGTTTTAGCGACACCTTCTGCTGCCTCTGTTGAGATTCTTCGTGGGGTTTCCGGACGCGTAGTTGCGAGCATGGAAGCATCCCTTTCGGTTCCGACTGCCACAAGTGTTCGTGCGGTCGCGGCAAAACTTCTTATTGACAACCGCATCGTCATTAACAACCATCTCAAACGTGCACGAGGTGGAAAGGTTTCCTTCACGCACGTAATCGCGTACGCCATGATTAAAGCGCTGCGCGAAATGCCAGAGATGAATTCTTTCTTTACGCACCAAGATGACAAGCCAGCAATTGCGCATCCAGACCATATCAACTTAGGTATCGCGATTGATCTTGCAAAACCTGACGGAACACGTCAGTTGCTCGTACCATCCATTAAGGGTTGCGAAGATTTAGATTTCGCTCAATTTTGGGCTACCTACGAAGAGACTGTAGCCAAGGCGCGTAGCGGAACTTTGACCGTTGAAGATTATGCGGGCACAACTGTTTCATTAACTAATCCCGGAACCATCGGCACGGTTCACTCTGTTCCACGTCTAGTGGTTGGGCAAGGAATGATTCTTGGAGTTGGCGCTCTTGATTATCCGGCCGAATATCAGGGCGCTAGTCAAGAAACACTGACCCGCCTTGCCATTAGTAAGGTTGTAACTCTCACAAGCACCTACGACCACCGAATTATTCAAGGTGCACAATCAGGTGATTTCCTGCGCAGAATTAGTGACTTGCTGCTTGGTGGAGAGAATTTTTATGAAGAGATTTTTGCCGCGCTGCGTATTCCATACGAACCTATTCAGTGGGTTGCGGATATTGAATTTGCTCACGATACAGAGATTGATAAGACTGCCCGCGTTCAGCAACTAATTCATGCTTATCGCACCTTTGGTCATCTTATGGCTGATATCGATCCTCTTGAATATAAACAACGATCACATCCTGATTTAGACGTCGTAACACATGGGCTCACACTTTGGGACCTAGACCGAGAATTCGCAACTGGAGGCTTCGGCGGTCAGACTTTCATGAAGCTTCGTAAGATTCTGGGAATCTTGCGCGACTCATACTGCCGATCAGTCGGTGTGGAATATATGTACATTGAAGACCCTATTGAACGCACATGGATTCAAGAGCGCGTTGAAGTTGGAGCGCAGAAATTTCCCCGCGAAGAGCATCTGCGTATTTTGCATAAACTCAATGGAGCTGAAGCATTTGAAGCATTCCTCCAAATTAAATATGTTGGGCAAAAGCGCTTTTCTCTAGAAGGCGGCGAAACTGTTATTCCACTTCTTGACGCAGTTATTTCTGCTGCTGCAGATGACGCTATGGATGAAGTTTGCATCGGCATGCCTCACCGTGGACGTCTCAATGTATTGGCAAATATTGCAGGTAAGTCTTACGGACAAATCTTCCAAGAATTTGAAGGTCATTATGCAAAGAATGCAGTAGCTGGCACAGGCGACGTGAAGTATCACTTGGGAACAGAAGGAATCTTTACATCCGAGTCTGGCGCGCAAACAAAGATCTACCTTGCGGCAAATCCTTCACACCTTGAAGCGGTAAACCCAGTACTTGAAGGCGTTGTTCGTGCAAAACAAGATCGCATGAATAAAAGAGATGCCTTCTCAGTCCTACCAATTCTTCTTCATGGTGACGCTGCATTTGCAGGACAAGGCGTTGTAATCGAAACTCTGAATCTCTCACAACTACGCGGATATCGCACCGGTGGCACGATCCACATCATCGTGAACAACCAAGTTGGTTTCACAACTTCACCACACGCATCTCGTTCTTCCACGTATGCAACAGATGTTGCCAAGACCATCTCTGCTCCTATTTTTCACGTTAATGGAGATGACCCTGAGGCATGTGTTCGAGTTGCTCGCTTGGCTTACGAATATCGCCAGAAATTTAACAAGGACGTCATCATTGACATGATTTGCTACCGTCGCCGTGGCCACAACGAAGGTGACGAACCAAGTTTTACTCAACCATTGATGTACAAACTCATAGATGCCAAGCGCTCAACACGTATGCTCTACATGGAAGCTCTCATTGGTCGCAAGGACATCACCCAAGAAGAAGCAGAAGAAGTTGCACGTGACTACCAGGCTCAGTTAGAGGCTGTATTTGCTGCCGTGCATAATCTAGAACCACAAGATGAACACCAAATTGAGATTCCAGAATCGCCTGAACCGCATACAGTCGCCACCAGTATTGATGAGGCCACTGCTCGCAAGATCGCACAAACGCAGACAAGCGTTCCAGAAGGATTTAGTGTCCATCCAAAACTCACACCTCAATTGGCAAAGCGCGTCGAAATGCTCAACGATTCCACCATCGATTGGTCTATGGGCGAAACACTTGCATTCGGTTCACTTCTTCTAGATGGTAAGCCAATTCGTCTTGCAGGTCAGGATTCGCGCCGAGGAACATTTAGCAATCGCCACGCTGTCATCGTTGATAAAGAAAATGGAAATGAATGGACACCACTACGTGGCCTGATTTCCGATGAAAATCAATTCTTTGTTATCGATTCACTGCTGTCCGAATATGCAGCGATGGGATTTGAATACGGCTACTCGGTAGCTCGACCTGAAGCACTTGTCATGTGGGAGGCGCAGTTTGGCGATTTCGGTAATGGCGCACAAACAATCGTTGACGAATTCATTACATCTTCACTCCAAAAATGGGGAGAGCGTTCCGGTGTAGTCCTTCTTCTTCCACACGGCTATGAAGGTCAAGGCCCAGATCATTCCTCGGCTCGCATCGAGCGCTACTTAGCTCAATGTGCAGAAGCGAATATGACCGTCGCCCAGCCATCTACCCCCGCCTCCTATTTCCATTTACTACGTTGGCACGCAAAGAATCCAGCACAGCGTCCACTTATTGTTTTCACTCCAAAATCTATGTTGCGAATGAAGGCTGCATCCTCGGCACTATCTGACTTCACACACGGACATTTTCAGACAGTGATCACAGACAACTCCGTCACAAATGCTTCGCGGGTTATCTTCTGTTCCGGTCGCGTGTATTACGACTTAATCGCCGAACGTGATCGGCTAGAAGAAGATTCCACTGTCATCATTCGCGTTGAGCAGATGTACCCACTTCCAGCACATGAAATGGCAGCAGAAGCCGCTAAGCATCCTCATGCCAATCTTCTCTGGGTTCAAGATGAACCTGCCAACCAAGGCGCATGGCCATTTATTGCACTCAATACTTTAGAAACTTTCGATGGCCGCACGTTACGCCGTGTTTCACGTCGTGCAACTGCAAGCCCTGCAACAGGTAATCACTACGTGCATGAAGAAGAAGCTAAAGCACTGCTAATGGAAGCCTTTACTCGTTAACTCTCATTTAATGTCGAAAATTTCGAAAAGTACGCCATGCACCCGTAGTTCCCATCGCCCACAGCACCAATAATGGCTGAAACAATAACCTTACAAAGCGGGCTCGATCACTATTTAATCCAAAGGCATCAATTCTGTTTATGTACTGAGAGATATTTCCCCAGAACACTGCAAGAAAGAAAAGTCCTGCCAGCCAGCCAAACTGCACTCGATACTTCCACAGTGCAACAAGGCCAGCTCCTAGCAATATCTCCACTACACCCGATGCGAGGACAACAAGATCTGCATAATCCTTAAAGAGAGTAGGAACTTGGGCCTGAAATTCGAGGCGGTTCGTGGTCAAATGCCCCACACCTGCATACGCAAGCGCGAACCCTAAAACCATTTGAGGAACTCTGCGAATTACATTTATCCCCGGAAAGCTTCGCAAGAAACTTAGTTATTCTTCACATATTCAGATGCATGTGGAAACCCATTTGCTGCTAACTTCTCAGCGATATCAGCTTTTACGGATTGCACAACCTTATGTGTTCCATTGCAATTCTTCTCTTCATCGGTGGTGTAACCGCATTGACAAGCTCCCATGACATTCTCTTTTCTTATTGAAGAAGGTCCAATCCTATCGGATGAGCAACCAAGAGAACATTTAAGAAAGTAATCCCAAAACCACTATCCCAACGTTGTAATCTCCGCTCATGAATCACACCCCCCGATTTGCAGCGATATCGAACCTTTCCACAAAGACTCCAGAGGCGTTTCCCAGAATAGACACAAGGTTTGGCTTTAGTTTTTTGCTACACGGGTAGTCCAACCCGGTGCCATCTATGAGGAGCGAAGAAATGAAAATAAGAAGAATTCTTAGTGTTGCTTTAATAACTAGTAGTTTAGTTGCTGCTTCTATCGGTGTCACCCATGCTGATGATTCGCCAGTGCCTGCAGCTACAAATTCAGCGGCCTATCAGGCCGCACTTGCAAAGTATCAAACCGACCTTCTTCAGTATCGAATTACCGTTATCAAGAATGCGATTACATATCGAGTGGCCATGGATAAATACAATGCCGATTGGGCGATCGTCCTAGCAAGATATGACGCGGCCTGGAAAGCAGCTCAGGATCAATATCAAGTTCTGCGCACCGCCTATAACGCTAAGGTCGCACCTCTTGCAGCAATTCGAAAGGCTGCCACTGATAAAGCCGATGCCGACTTCCTCGCTGCAATTGCAGTTGCCGGTGTAACTAACGCTCAGTTGGATTTAGCTCTAAAAAATCATAATGCAGCAATGGACGCAGCTGCCGCTGCCTTCAAAGCCGCAGTTACGGCCCTTGGCGCAGAACCAGTAAAACCCGTCAAGCCGGCTGAATTGAATAAGCCAGTTGCACCTGTAAAGCCAGTTGCACCTGGAAAACCAAAGAAAGAAGATAAGAAGAAGTAACTAATACATCACGAGACAAAACCTCCGAACCGTTTTTGGTTCGGAGGTTTTGTGATTCATTTGCATCACTCTGGTTAAGAGAATATGTAACACCGCAATCTCATAATTAATGAATACGAGGATGGGTGAGTTTCATGCAGCGCTCATCAGATTAGTCGCCATAATTGCTACATGTTGATTCTGTTGCCACCCTCTGAGAAAAAGTTGGAGACTGTGCGCCCCACTGTTGCGATTTCGGTCTATACAGGGGTTCTCTACCAAGGACTTGATTGGCCATCGCTCTCCCCTGCTGCCAAGAAGCGCGGGGAGGCAGCTCTAGTGATTATCAGCGCTAAGTACGGAGCTGTGCGACCAAGCGATCGCATTGAAACCTACAAAGAGAAGATTAATTCCAAGGCGATGGCTCCTCAGGTTGCTTCGATACTCGATCCGATTAAAACGCCTCTTATTGTTGATTGCAGATCATCTACCTATAAGCCTGTCTGGAAGGCTCCGATTGACACAACAGTAGAGATTCGAATATCAACTGTTGTCGATGGAGTTCGCACCGTTGTGACGCATATGTCAAAGAAGATTCGAGGCGAAATTACTCGATGGTTGCTGCAGTCGCGTTCAATACCCAACACCCCTGAAGATCTCTATGCCATCGTCTCGGAGAAGTATCCATGTGCTCTGACGCCAAGTGATGGCATCAATCCTTGGATCTTAGAAGTTATTGCTGTTTAGTTATTAACTCTCAATCACCAAGGGATGATTCGCATCTCTTCCCACAGCACTCCTGTAAATTTCTCCTGATCACTTTCTCCGTTTACATCAAAGTGGCGCGTTGCCAGCCACACAGCGGTGCGCGCACCTTCCTCTGCTGATAATGGTGCATCAGGACCGCCCATATCGGTACGAGAATGATTAGGGCATACCGCATCAACTAAGAATCCTCGAGAACCTAAACCTGTCTCATGTGACAGATTACGAACTAAAGCGTTCACGCCGGCTTTACTAATTCGATACGGAGCTAATCCGCCAGCATTACCTGGTCCAGACATGCGCCCTAAACATGCCGAGAAGATAATGACTCGGCCATTTCTTGCCTCAGCCATAGGCGCAGCCAAAATATTTAGTGCGCAAAATACTGAATCTAAATTAATTGCCATAACTCGACGCCATTCAGTGATGTCAGTCTTTAGTGTCTTGGACATCTTTGCGCTCATAACCCCATGTGCCAAAATCAAAATTTCTGGCGTACCAAAACTCTGCAGAATCTCATCGAAACATCTCTTTGCAGCATCGATATCCTCTAGATCCACCGCACGAAAATCACAATTTAATTCTTCTGCCGCTTGAGCTAAACGCTCACTATCTTTAGCAACTAAGACGATTTCATGTCCTAACAGATGCAAGGCCTTCGCGGTCTCAAAGCCAAGTCCGCGCGATCCCCCGGTAATAACTGCAAGTGCCATGGGGTTAATTCTGCCTACTTACGACGAAGTTGTCGCAGTGAAGTTTCTACCGCCAAATCAGTTAATCTTTTCCCGTGCCAATTAAAGATCCCAGCAGGGAAGCTCATTTCCCATTAATTGAGAAGAAGTACGGCGAACCAATGTCGTATTGGTTTGATGTCATGGCTGAAATTGCCGATGAAAAGTACCCTGAGCAGATTGCGTACTTACGTGAGAATCATGGATTTAGCCAGGCGCACGCAAATGCTGTGGTTATGTTTTCACGGGGATCAAAATCCACTCGTCGCTTCAATACTCCCGCTGATTACTATAAAACTCTGGACCCAACGCAGGCGAAGACTATACGTGCCATGTTTAAAGCCATTATGACAAAGTATCCAGATTTAGAACTTGTTATCGCTTGGAATCAACCTATGCTGAGAATTGATAAAGACTATGTTTTTGGAGCATCAGCAGCGAAGAATCACATTCTTATGGCTACGTGGAGTAAAGATGTTTTAGAGAAGTTTGCTCCAAAAATGAAGGATTTGGACGTCAAAAAGAAAACAATTGGCGTGCCCAACGACTGGAAAGTCGACGAGAAACTCTTACAGGCAATGGTGAAAGCTCGGCTCGCTGAATTAAAGTAAAACAAAAATGCGGAACCGACCACTGAACTACTTACTTATGGGTACCGTGAAATTCTCGCTTATCTGCAACCCAATCCATTACTGCAAAGAGGACACCAGAACCCACGAAAGTTAAGTGAATAACAATTCTCCACTTGGTACCGGCGCCAACATGGTCTTGACCGGAAAGTTCAATGAAATCCTTAAGTAGCTCAATTACCGAAATAGCTACCAGGGAGCCAATCAGTTTGATCTTGAGGCCACTGAAATCAATTGTGCCCATCCAGTGAGGGCGATCTTTCGACTCGGTGGCAACATCAATGCGTGAAACGAAGTTTTCATAACCAGCGAAAATCACCATGAGAATCAAGTTAGCCAATAAAGTGAGGTCTAGTAGTGCCAATAGATCGAGAGTAAAACTCTGAGGAGTCGCCTCACCGATGTGTCTGGCCAAATGGTAGAACTCAATAATAAATCGGAATGCAAGTAACATTAAGCAGCCCACTAAACCCAAGTACAAGGGGGCAAGCAAAAAGCGTGATTTAAAGAGTATGACTTCAACTGCATGCGTTACTTGATTCATAATCCAATGCTAAC
>CAFBRB010000003.1_pt1 | contig 19968 bp, 16 predicted proteins | sample 7270091 | NCBI WGS metagenome assembly CAFBRB01 (sample SAMEA6814194, study PRJEB35770) | freshwater metagenome | biome: Freshwater; feature: Freshwater reservoir; material: water | place: Czech Republic | collected 2016-11-09 | depth 30m m
ATTCTAGTAAGACAACATATCCAAAGGCGCAATTTCAATCAGTATCTGGTGTGAGGCCACAGGATTAATGAGAAGCAAGCAGAAATACTTTTTCTTATATTCGTATGGGCACCTAGGTTTAGCGCCAAATACTTGCTTTGATGTTTTACCGTTCACGCAAGTTATCGTGGTTCTCGAATCTGCCTGCGATACCATTCATCTGAGACTTCTTTCGTAGAGTTTACTTTGATTTATATGGATTACTTCTTCACCATAGACCGAGACTCTCTGGCAGTAAATAATCGGTAAGCGAGTTAGCCTTTAATATCAATTGAAACTAGACATCATTTTGGGATTACTTAATGAGCTTCCAATTTCTTGGACCATCACACCAGTGAGTGAACCAAATCCCTCGAAATCTCACAGAGCCAATATTCCGGAACTTGTGTGGGATAGATGAATCAAAACCAATGGAATGATCCTTAGAAAGTGTCAACATTAAGTCGCCAATGACGACTTCAACTTCACCTTCGAGGCAATAGGCGTATTCGTATCCGTGGTGAGTTGCGAGCGCTCCAAGTTCCAAAGACTCAGTTCCTGGCTCATAAACAATTTCCATGAAATTGACAGACTTTTCAGTTGTGGCAGCAAGGCGTTCCCATTGGATTCCTGACTCTGTCGTGATCAATGTGCGGTTTCCCGGGCTTACTGCTGAAATACGCGCTGCCGAGTCATCCCAGATATCGTATGGATGGCTTGCCTCATCCGACTTATTAATCTCTGGTGATGCCTTGGGGCGTGGAATTGGTTCACTCCACTCCTCTTGAAAGAGCGCATCCATGGAAACACTAAAAAGAGTGGCAAACGAGTAAAGAGTGGCAACCGAGGGCTGGGACTTGCCGTTTTCTATCTGCGAAACGAAGGAAGGCGAGACTTCCAGTTGCTGGGCGAGTTCTCGTAAGGAAAGGTTTGCCCTTTGGCGCAGTTCTTTTAACCTGGGTCCGATGTGTTCTACCGAGCCTGCCATTTCATCCCTTTCCGTACAAAGCGCTCGCTGATCCTCACGCCTTCATTCATATCTGGCGGATTATTACAGTGTTTACCTCCGCTGTACAGCGCTTGTGAATATCCTCCAATGACCTGCCCTCCGGCGTGCGCCGGTGCAGGGAAGACGCTATTTCTCCAGATAGTGGCAGCTCCTTCACATGGAATTTAAGCAAAAGTTATATTTTGACCATTTCTTGTGAACCTATGCTAACGTCTCCGCCATTAAAGAATGTGCCGCGAAAGGACCGACTCCGGTCATTTAGTAAAGAATTAGGAGATGCTGTGAGCGGAATATCTGGGCAAATTGAGCCAAAAGTTCTTAAAGCACCGCTGATTATTACCCCCCCCAGAAGTGGCTCCCCCGAAATCCGCAAAATCGTCGAAGACGTCATTGCCAATATTCGAGTCCGAGGCGATGAAGCCGTTCGTGAATACTCCGAAAAATTCGATAGCTGGTCTCCTGAATCATTCCGGTTGAGCACCGAGCAAATTGCAGAAATCATGGCGAGAGTTCCACAGCAAGTAATCGATGACATTAAATTTGTGCAAACTCAAGTTCGAACAATGGCTCAAAAACAATTCGAGTCACTGGGTGAATTTGAAATCGAAACCCTGCCCGGCGTTTTCCTTGGACAAAAAAATATTCCTATTACCGCACTGGGTGCATATATCCCTGGTGGAAAATACCCATTGCTTGCCTCGGCACATATGACGATCGTTACAGCAAAGGTAGCTGGTGTCGAAAGAGTTATGGCTGCTACCCCCCCAATCAAAGGTGAAATTCCTGACGCAACAATTGCCGCGATGCATCTAGCAGGGGCGGACGAAATTTACCTTCTTGGTGGTGTCCAAGCAGTGGCGGCTATGGCAATTGGAACTACATCTATTGCGCCGGTAAGCCTCATTGCGGGTCCAGGAAATGCATTCGTTGCTGAAGCAAAACGCCAATTATTCGGTGAGGTCGGAATAGATTTGTTTGCCGGCCCCACTGAAATCATGATTATCGCAGATCACGAGGCCGATCCATTTATTGTTGCAGTTGACTTGCTATCACAAGCCGAGCACGGCCCGGATTCACCTGCGGTGCTTATTACTACATCAGAGAAACTTGGGCTTAAAGTCATCGAACATGTCGATCGGATTCTTCCTGGTATGCCAACAAGAGATTTTGCTGGTCCAGCCTGGCGTGACTTCGGAGCTATTTATGTGGTTGAAAACCTTGATGCTGCCTACATACTTGCTGACAGCATGGCTTATGAACATGTTCAAATTCTTACCAAGTCACCTCGAGAGGCACTGGAAAAGATGCATCACTATGGTGCACTATTCCTCGGCGAAGGAACATGCGTTTCCTATGGCGATAAAGTCATTGGCACAAACCACGTGCTTCCCACTAAAGGCGCTGCTAGATATACCGGCGGACTTTGGGTCGGTAAATATTTGCGCACCGTTACTTATCAAGAAGTGACGAACACGAAATCCAGTGCATTCCTTGGAGAAATTTGCGGACGCGCATCCCGAGTGGAACGATTTGAAGGTCACGCACGATCCGGGGATGTTCGAGCCGCGAAATATGCTGGCAACCAACTCACTTGGGACGACCATTCCTACAACGATTAACCTAAGTGAATCGAGATACATAGAATGTTTCGATTAGATGGAAAGAAAGTCCTTGTTACCGGCGCAGCTGGCGGGCTAGGGAAAGCGATTTCTGATGGTTTAGCCAGTCAGGGTGCATTGGTATACGGCACAAGCCGAAATCCAGAAACTGCTCAAGCCCTGGCTTCGCGATATGGAACACGCCCTGTCGTCTTGGATCAAAGCAATCTCGATGACATTGATTCTGTCGTCGAAAAACTCTACGAGCAAAGCGGCAGAATTGATTTGTTGTGCAATAACGCAGGTATCAATTCACCTCAGAAAGCCATAGATATAGACCACCAGACGTGGCAAAAAATTATGGACGTCAATTTAGCCGGAATCTTTTTCCTATCGCAAGCGCTCGGCAAACGCTGGATAACTGATGGAACTGCGGGAAGTATTGTGAATGTGAGTTCGCAAGCAGGCAGCGTAGCCATTGAAGAACGTGCAAGTTACGGATCAAGCAAAGCTGCGCTTTCTCATCTGACCAAAATTCTAGCCCTTGAATGGGCGCCAAATGGAATTCGAGTAAATGCTATTGCACCTACATTTATTCGAACGGAACTTACCGAATCCACGCTATCGCGGCCAGGCTGGCGCGAAGAGCTACTGTCACGAATTCCGATGGGGCGATTGGGGACTCCGGAGGATGTTGTTGGCGCAGTTGTTTATTTATTTAGCGATGAAGCAAGTTTGGTGACGGGTCATATTCTTACCGTCGATGGCGGATACACAATTAAGTAAGTAGATAAATCGATCAGGGAATGAGACACAATGAAAAGTGAAAAAGAAGCGACAATCGCTGTCGTCGGTTCGGGTTATATGGGCGGTGGGATGGCGCAAGTATTTGCGCTTGCTGGTCATAGGTGCGTAATCGCCGATGCCGATCGGGAAAAAGCCGAACGATCTTTTCATCGCCTTGTCACAGAGGCAGAAACTTTTGAATTTCAAGGGTTATTTCCGATCGGCGCAGCAGGAAAGATTAAGAAGAATTTGACTTACGCGCAAAGTATTGAAGAAGCAGCCGCGCATGCCGATTACATTGCAGAGGTCGTGCCAGAGGTGATTGAAATTAAGGAATCAGTTCTGCGCAAGATCAGTGGTGCAGCACGCTCCGACGCAATCATCGCTTCAAATACATCTGCGATTCCTATTTCCCAACTTTGCATTTTCGTTTCGCATCCAGAACGTTTCCTCGGAGTGCATTGGATGAATCCAGCACCATTCGTCCCAGGTGTTGAAGTTATTGCATCGCCACAAACTTCTGAAGAAGTTATACAATTTACAGAACGATTAATCGTTAGCGTTGGGAAAGTTACCAGCAGAGTAAGTGATATTGCTGGCTTTATAGCTAATCGTTTGCAGTTTGCCTTGTATAAAGAAGCAGTCACGATGTTTGAAGAAGGTTCTGCAACACCGGCAGAAGTTGATTCTGTTGTAAGTAACACTTTCGGTTTTCGACTTGCACTATTCGGCCCCTTCGCAATTGCAGATATGGCGGGGCTAGATGTTTATGTTGGTGCATATAAGAGTTTGGCTAATGCATACGGTGAAAGATTTGTGGCTCCAGATTCGTTAATTGAGAAAACTCAGGCGGGCGACTTCGGCCTTAAATCCGGTGGAGGTTATGCCGGGTTAGATGGGGCAAAGATTGCTGAAATTGCCGCCTATCGAAATCTCGCCTATGCGGCCTTATCCGCCCTAAAGAAGGAGCTCGGTCCACCGCCAGGCTTTCCTATCTAATCGTTAGTTAACGATTTCGTTATATTCAAAAAGTGTAAGCCAGTAAAAGATAGGAATATGTCGACTTTTAACTCCTAATTCCAGCCCGATCTCCGGGAGCGACAAAGTTGTCGATGATTTGCAAAGGGCAAAATGAGCGTGATTAGAGCCCTAAAACCTCTTTTCTGGAAAATTGATTGCCATGATTTCGCCCCAAGAGACTTGTCCTAGATCCCTCAAACACTGTTAACTAAAAGTTAACAAGATGTGTCCCTGACTACGATAACCCTTGACGTACTGTTTCATGTTGCTTACTATCTAACCATTCATTGGAGGATTACTGTGAAATCTAAAGTAATAGTTAACATCGACTTCATGACATGCCTGAAAGTTTTGACTAACTTCCCGCTCCTTTTTGTGGGATCTAAATGACTAGTCAAGTTTCAGAACGCGATTCACGTGTCCTAGCCAACGATGAAGCCGGGTTCGGCCGCCACCTGCAACCAGGTAAGCGACCTGCACTGATTTTGGTGGATTTCGTTAAAGCCTATTTCGAACCAGGAGCCCAGCTATACATGGGCATAGATAGCTGTTTGCACTCCGCATCGCGCATTCTGGCAGCGGCGCGTAAGGCAGGAATTCTCGTAATTTCTACCCAGGTCTCTTATTCCGAAGGTGGAGTAGACGGAGGCGTTTTCTTCCACAAAGTCGATGCACTTAAGCATTTCGTAGGAATAACCCCTCTGGGTGAAATCATGCCAGAGGTTGCACCACTGCCGAACGAAGTTGTAATCACCAAGCAATATGCAAGTTCATTCTTCGGAACCACCTTGGCATCAACACTTCAAGCCGCCGGAGTTGACACATTAATTATCACGGGAGTTAGTACGAGCGGATGTATTCGCGCGACAGCTGTGGATGCAATCCAACACGGATTCATTCCGCTTGTGTGCCGCGATGCAGTTGGAGACAGAAATGATGGACCACATGAAGCCAATTTGTTTGATCTACAATCCAAATATGCGGAAGTAGTGTCGGAGGAATCAATAGTGAATTATTTGTCCTCACTCACAGGGAGCGTTAAGAAAATATGACTTCTTTCAACGAGCCAACAGATAACAAAGTCGCTCCTGCAATTAAGAATCGAGAACTTTCACGTGGTGAATCCGTTGCGCTGATCACTGGTCGCCTAGAACGTTATGGTGTCTTGATCGCATGGGTTGGCGTGGCTGTTTTATTTTCCCTCCTACTGCCTAAGACTTTTCCTAACCCATCAACTCTGAGATTAATCTTTGGAACACAGACCGTCATTCTCTTGGCAACGATTGGATTAATGTTTTCACTTGCTGTGGGGGAATTCGATCTTTCTATGGGAAGCATGGTGGGCTTTGGCGGTTCGATGGTCACGGTTCTCAATGGACCTCATCACTGGCCAGCATGGGCTGCCGTAAGCCTCACGCTCATTGTCAGCTTTCTATTTGGATGCATCAATTCATTCCTGGCAGTATATATCGGCGTTCAATCCATCATTATCACTTTAGGTACCGGAACTTTATTGACAGGTTTGACTCTTGCAATCACCGGGTCTCACGTTGTGACAGGTATGTCTTCATCGCTTGTGAATCTAATTTCATATCAGTTCCTCGGACTACCGCTCCCCTTCTATATGGCGCTCCTACTCACATTTGTTGCGTGGTTTATTTTGCAACAAACCCCACTTGGCCGTCGCATGATTTTTGTTCAAGAAAATCGTGAAGTAGCGCGCCTTGCCGGTCTCAAAGTGAAGAGAATTAGAGCTGGTGGGCTAATCGCTACATCAACTATTGCTGGATTTGCTGGAATTATCTTGGCAGGAACAAACGGAGCAGCCAACCCACAATCGGGCGCGTATTACTTGCTTCCAGCATTCGCCGCAGCGTTTTTGGGATCCACATCAATTATTCCAGGGCGATTTAATGCAATCGGAACTTTTGTAGCAGTTTATTTCTTAGTCACGGGCATCACTGGGTTGCAGTACTTGGGATACGCGGGATGGCCAGAGCAAGTCTTCTACGGTGGCTCACTTGTCATCGCTGTTTCTATCAGTCACCTAGTGGGTCGACATCAAATAAAGGGAAATTGATTCCCAAATGCAGAGAAAACTGCACAAACACAGAGTTCCCGAATTCATCGTGGACAATCGAAGGAGGAAGCAATGAGAAGAGATATAAACAATGCTCGTCCCGCTGCAGGAAGTAGGCCTCGAAACAAGCATGTCGTGGCACTATCTCTCACAGTCGGTATTGCACTTACCGCTTCAATTCTAGCGCCAACCGTGGCAGCCAATGCTGCTACTTCTGAGGCTGCTGCTGGAATCGCTCGCGCGACTGCAGTAATTAAGGCGTATAGCAAACCTCCAACCTGGAAGGGTCCTTCTTCCACAGTTAGCGTTAAGGGTCTTGCTGGAAAGCGCGTTGTCTACATCAACGTTTCCAGTGGAATCCCTGTGCTCAAGTACTGGTCAGATCACGTAACGGATCTTGCACTTAAGTACGGCGGAGTAAAGGTTGAAGTTGTCGATGCAAAGGGTTCTGTTGACGAAGCCAATAAGGGCATCGCAATGGCCATTGCAACGAAGGCGAACGTAGTTCTTCTACAGGCTTTTGCGACTTCATTGTTCACCAAGCAGATCGCAGACATGCACGCAGCTGGCATCAAGGTAATCACTGGAAATACAGGCGTTCCTGGAGATGTATCTGGTGGACAAGATGCCGAAGTTAGCTTCGACTATGCACAAGTTGGACGCATTGTTGCTGACTGGTTTGTTATAGACTCAAAGGGCAAGGGCAAGGCACTTGTAATCAGTTCTGATGATGTTCCTGCTTCTCCGACGCAAGCTCGCGCAACCATTGCCGAAGCAAAGAAGAACTGCCCAACATGTAGTGTTACGTTGAAAGATGTTCAGATTCCACAATGGGAAACATCAATTCCAACTCTCTTTCAGTCAACAATGAACACAGAGCCAGACCGTACCTACTTGCTTCCAATTTACGATGGTCAGTCACTTCCTGGCCTTGGAGCAATTAGAACTGCTGGAGCTGGTAGCAAGGTAAAAGTTGGTACTTTCAATGCAACACCTGGCATCGTTGAATCCTTGAAAGATCCAAAAAGCGGTTTAAAGCTCGATGTCGGTGGAAACAATGAATGGTGGGCATATGCCGGTACGGACACAATCTTCCGTGTCTTGAGTGGTACTGCTCCAATTGCAAACTACAACATCGGACTTCGCGTATTCAGCACAAGCAATGCAGACCTAATTTCAGGTTCTGATGATGGTGCTTGGTACGGGTACACAGGGTTTCGCGCTCGTTTTAAGACTCTCTGGAAGAAGTAATTTCCAGTCCAACCTGCGGGTGTTACTTACACCCGCAGGTTGGGTCTCCGGGCAAATTCAATTTATGAGCAATTACTAAGAAATTCAAGGAGTTAAACATGACACCCGCTGAAGACCTGCAACATAGTGGCGAACACACATTGAATGTGCGACACGTTGCGAAAACCTTCAATGGAATCACCGTTCTCTCAAATGTCGCCATGGACATCGTACGAGGCGAAGTAGTTGGCTTAATAGGTCAAAATGGAAGCGGGAAATCAACTTTCATCAAGATCTTGTCTGGATTCCATTACCCCGATTCTGGTGCAGAAATATCCATGGGTGGCGAGAACGTAGTTAACGTTCTCAACCAAGGACCAAGTCGCACGGGAATGGCCTTTATCCATCAAGACTTACCTCTCATTGATTCGATGACAATCTTGGAGAATTTGCGCGTTGCGCGATTCACCACGGGTTTTGCGCACCACATTAAATGGAGCGATGAGAAGGCAATAGTGAAACGCATTCTTGCCACCGTTGGCTTAGATCTGAATCCAAGTATTCTTGTCGGTCAACTTTCAGTCACCGACAAGGCGCTCGTTTCAATTGCTCGCGGACTTTCTGAAGTTGAATCAGAAAATTCAACCGGGCCTCGTTTGTTAGTCCTCGATGAACCAACCGCATATTTGCCACAAGATGGCGTGATGCGTCTATTCAGGGTGGTTCAAGGACTCGCCGATCAAGGCGTGAGCATTTTGTTTGTTTCGCATCGCTTAGATGAAGTACTAGATTATTGTTCGCGCACCGTTGTTTTTCGTGGTGGAGAACTTGTAGCTGACATTCCAACCGAAGGCAAAACTGAGCGCGATCTCGTAGAACTCATGCTCGGTCGTGCCCCAGAGAGTATTTATCCAGAAAGAAATTCCATCGAGGGCGACATAGTTCTCGAAGTTCACGGGCTTGTTGGAGATCTAATCCAAGGACTGAATTTTCGAGCCAAACGAGGTGAAATTGTTGGTTTCGTAGGTCTTCCAGGACAGGGATATGACGAGATTCCATACTTACTTTCAGGCGCCCAATCATCGTTCGATGGATACGCGATTATTGATGGCGTTCAAGTGGAATTGTCGTCACTCAATCCAGCTCAGGCAATCAACCACGGCGTCGTATTACTACCTGCCGATCGCAAAGGGACAAGCGGCGCACAATCTGTCTCTGTTGGAAATAATTTAACGCTTCCAACGCTACGTCGCTTTACTCGTTTTAGGTCAATCATCCGTCACCATGCAGAGCAAGGAGCTATCTCCGAAGAGCTCCAACGCTTTACTGTCACTCCCTCAAACGGGAATGTGCCACTTGCAACACTCAGTGGTGGAAATCAACAGAAAGTACTGCTTGCAAAATGGTCAGTTTCTGAGCCAAAAGTATTTATTCTTCACGAACCCACTCACGGCGTTGATGTCAGTGCAAAGCGTGAGGTCTTTTCTCAACTAGAAAAGTTAGCTCGCAAAGGTGCGCTCCTGCTTATTAGCAGTGTTGAATACGAAGATCTCGTCAATATGTGCGATCGAGTGCACGTTGTTCGCAAAGGTGTAATCGTAAATACATTTGAAGGCGATGCGCTATCGGCCCATGATCTAGCTGCTGCTGTACACGCTCGATGAGATTCTGATGAAAATATCTGGGGCAGTACTCGAGCGAATAGGTGACTTGCGTCCATTTTCAACTAGCCAACCGATTTGTGTTCAAACTCTAGATCTGGAAGCGCCAGGACCTGGCGAACTACTAATCAAAATAGAGATTGCAAGTGTGTGTCATTCCGATTTATCTGTTGTAAATGGAAGCAGACCGCGTCCCGTGCCTATGCTTCTAGGTCACGAAGCCGCTGGAATTATCGAGGCGATTGGTGAAGGAGTTCACGATGTCAGCGTGGGTCAGCGAGTAGTTACTACTTTCTTACCACGTTGCGAAAATTGCACTGCTTGCGCATCCGGTGGCAGAGCGCCGTGCGTAAACGGAAGTGCGGCAAATGCAGCAGGCACTCTGCTAAGTGGCAGATCTAGACTCACTCTCAATGGCGCGCGCATTAAACACCACCTAGGTGTTTCTGGCTTTGCAACTCATGCGGTTGTGGATCGTCATTCTGTTGTCATTGTTGATCACAGTGTGCCTGCAAGAATCGCTGCAATGATGGGTTGTGCAGTTCTTACTGGTGGCGGAGCCGTTATTAACTCAGGTCAATTACTCCAAGGTGAAACGTTATTAGTAATTGGTTTGGGCGGGGTCGGGATGTCAGCGGTCTTTGCCGGATTGGCCACAAAGAACGTGATAGTAATCGGCGTAGATGCGCGACCGGAAAAACTTGAGGTCGCTCGCATATTTGGTGCATCCGAGACATATCTGCCAAGTGAAGCACTTAAGGCTGGGATTAAAGCCGACGTTGTTATTGAAGCAGTTGGTAGCGCTAAAGCCCTGGAATCAGCAATCGCTCTCACTGCACCTGGTGGACGAACAGTCACCGTAGGACTCCCAGCATCAACAGATCTCTCCACCTTTTCGCCCTTAGGCTTGGTCGCCGAAGGCCGTTCGATCATCGGTTCATATATGGGTTCTTCTATCCCATCTCGAGATATTCCGATTTTTGTTCAGATGTGGCAAGAGGGAAAATTCCCTATCGAGAAACTGATCTCTGCAGAGATTGAACTTTCACAAATTAACCACGCCATGGACGATCTTGCCGATGGCAACGCATTGCGCCAACTGATTGTTTTTCCATGAGATCACATAGTTCTACAGAGCACAACACGAGGAGTTTACAAAACCTCGCCGTAACCAAAACAATCAAATTGATCTGACACGAAGCGAAGCGAATAGGGGAACGAATCTTATGACAAAGGCCAGCACATTGAGGGCGCTCTTAGCGCAAACCACTCAAGGACCACTAGTCGTGCCAGGAGTCGGCACGCCACTAGAGGCAGTAAGTGCGCAATTTGCAGGCTTTGGCGCCATATACATGAGTGGCTATGCCGTTGCTTCATGGAGGCATGGTTTGCCAGATATTGGTCTCTTGGGTGCTCGCGACACAGTTGATGCAGTCGAAGCAATTACTCGCGTCACCTCTATCCCTTTGATCGTAGATGCAGATACCGGGTACGGCGGGCCTGCATCGGTTCATGCAAATGTACGCTTGCTCGAATCAGCAGGCGCCGCCGCCATTCAAATTGAAGATCAAACCTGGCCAAAGAAGTGTGGCCATATGAGCGACAAGGAAGTTATTCCAGCAGATGAAGCTGCAAAGAAAATTGCAGCGGCAGTCACCGCTCGCACTAATCCAGATACTGTCATCATCGCTCGTACTGATTCAGTTGCCCCACTTGGTATAGACGAGGCCCTAAAGCGCTGTCGAATGTTTGCTGATGCAGGCGCCGATATTCTCTTTATTGATGCCCCAGAATCCATCGATCACCTCACAAGAATTGGAAAAGAATTAAAAGGCCGTCTCATGGTAAACATGAGTGAAAGTGGATTAACTCCTGCGATGTCCGCTACAGAATTCCACAAATTTGGCTTCGACATTGTTATTTTCCCTACCGCAGCTCTTCGTGTGGCAGCAAAGTCGATTGCCCAACTCTATGCGGACCTAAAAGTCCACGGAGATACTCGACCTTGGATGGATCGCATGTACTCACTCGGTGAACTCAATCAGATAATGAACCTCGATGAGTACATGGCTATCGATGAAAAAGCCTTGTAATCAATTCACACACCCCTCGAGAATTCCGAACTACTTAAGAGAAAGTGATTAAAGAGATAATGACAACAAGCCTTCCGTTGGATGACTTACGAGTAATTGAACTTGGGTCTCTTCTTGCTGGCCCTTTTTGTGGACAATTGCTTGGTGATTTCGGAGCCGAAATAATTAAAGTCGAAGATCCAGGGGTCGGCGATCCGATGCGCCAGTGGGGTCGAGAAAAACCTTACGGAACTTCGTTATGGTGGCCAGTGGTTGCCAGAAATAAAAAATCTATAACTGCCAATCTTCGCTCCCCCGAGGGTCAAGATCTCATTCGCAAACTTGTTACAGAAGCGGATGTGCTTCTAGAAAATTTCCGTCCAGGTACTCTGGAAAAATGGGGCCTTAGTCCTGAAGAACTGTGGAAAATTAATCCGGGCTTGATTATCACCCGAGTCACTGGCTTCGGACAGTCAGGACCTTATTCATTACAAGCGGGCTTTGGTTCTATCGGTGAGGCTATGGGTGGGATTCGCTACATCACAGGAGATCCTGATCGACCTCCTGCTCGCACAGGTGTTTCACTTGGAGATTCACTTGCTGCAACATTCGCAACTCTTGGAACACTTGTCGCCCTGCACTACCGTACGCGCACAGGTCGCGGGCAAGTAGTGGATTCGGCAATTTACGAAGCAGTGCTTGCCTTAACTGAATCATTAATTCCCGAGTGGCAAATTGCTGGATATCAGCGCGAGCGCACCGGAACAACTCTGCCTAATGTTGCGCCAAGCAATGTTTATCCCACCTCAGACGGAGAAATGATTCTCATCGCTGCTAATCAAGATGGAGTCTTTCGTCGCCTCACAGGCGCCATGGAATCTCCAGGGTTAGCAGATGATTTTCGTTACTCGACTCATGGAGCACGGGGCAGCAACATGGAAGAGCTCGACGGCCTCATTGCGCGATGGACATCCACGCTTAGTGCAGATGATCTATTACAACGACTACACGCGGCATCAGTGCCATGCGGGCGAATATTCCGAGCTAAAGACATGATGGTAGATCCACATTTCGTGGCTCGGGAAGCAATAGTAAAAGTAGTGCATCCGGATTTTGGCGAATTCGCGATGCAAAATGTATTTCCCCGTTTATCAGAAAGCCCCGGGGTGGTCCGACACGTGGGACCAACACTCGGGGAACACAATCGAGAAATATACCAAGACTTGTTGCACTTGAGTGATGACGAAATGTCTTCCTTAAATGCCGCAGGCGTTATTTAAGGAGCTTACATGACTTATCGCATTGGCGTTGATGTCGGTGGAACGTTCACTGACATTTTACTTATGAACGAGGAAACGGGCGAAACTTTTCGAGCTAAAACCGCTTCCACGCCGCAAGATCAATCTATTGGTGTTCTACGTGGAATGGAACGCGCTTGTAAGCAAGCAGGTATAGGTCTCGATCAAATCGGCGAAGTTCTTCACGGAACCACTGTCGCAACAAACGCAATCCTCGAAGGTAAAGGCGCCAAAGTTGGCTTGCTCACCACAAGCGGATTTCGTCAGGTACTACAGATTGCACGTTCCTTCGTACCTGGTGGTCTTGCAGGTTGGATTATCTGGCCAAAACCAGAACCACTTGCATCCCTTGAGAACACATTTGAAATTCGCGAGCGCATCGGGAGCGATGGAGAAATAGTTATGCCGCTCGATGAAGGCGATGCACGCATTCAGCTTCGCAAACTAGCCAAGCGAGGAGTTGAAGCGCTCAGTATCAGCCTCATTAACTCCTTCACAAACTCATCACACGAGACTCGCCTTGCAGAAATTGCAGCCGAGGAACTTCCAGGCATGGCAATCTCTGTTTCATCCACAGTCTTGCCAGAACTTCGTGAATATGAGCGAACAATAACAACTGTTGCCAACGCATACGTGCAGCCTCAAGTTGCTAAGTACGTAGCTAATCTTGAATCACAACTCCAAGGTTCTGGCGTCCAGGGCAAACTCTTCATTCTTCGAAGCGATGGCGGCCTGGTCTCAGCACATACGGCTGCTGAAAACCCAGTTTCTCTTTTGCTCTCAGGTCCTGCTGGTGGAGTCGCTGGCGCAGTCTGGGTTGCAGAACAAACCGGATATCGGGATTTCTTAACGATTGATATCGGTGGAACTTCCACCGACGTTGCATTGGTTCAAGACCTGACTCCACGAGTTGGTCGCGAGACAACGGTTGGCGATCTCAAGGTTCGCGCCACATCAATCGACGTTCGCACTATTGGTGCGGGAGGAGGTTCAATCGCTCACGTACCTGCACTGACAAAGGCTTTACGTGTTGGCCCACAAAGTGCTGGTGCAGTTCCAGGGCCTGCAGCATATGGCACCGGAGGAGTTGAACCGACTGTTACTGATGCAAACGTTGTTCTTGGCTACCTTCCAACCGAGCTCGCTGGTGGGGAAATTTCACTCGATAGAGATGCAGCACGTACCGCAGTACAACGAATTGTGGATGCAACCACACTTAATACAGTGGAGGCTGCGGCCGCGGGAATAATCGATATCGTAAACGAGAACATGTTGGGAGCTTTGCGTCTTGTCTCTGTCCAACAGGGATTCGATCCTCGTGAATTCGCTCTCGTCGCCTTTGGCGGTGCCGGTCCATTGCACGCCAACGCCTTAGGAATTCTCACTGGCGCGTGGCCAGTAATTATTCCACCATCACCTGGAGTGCTTTGTGCATACGGTGATGCAACAACTAACTTACGTAATGAATCTGTCAGAACTTTGATACGCACATTTAGCGAAATGACCGATGATCGCCTCAAGGAGATGCTTCTCGAATTAGCAACAAGTGCTCGAGTGCCACTTACTTCAGGAGGAATCAAAACAGAAGATCAACAGATTACTTACTCCGGCGACTTGCGCTATCACGGTCAAGGATTCGAAATTCCAGTAACTATTGATATCGATGCATTCGATGGCAATGACGGGGGTCTAAACGCACTTCGTGCAGCATTTGATGTCGAACATCAAAGACTCTTCTCATTCTTGCTCGATACAGAACATGAATTGGTGACAATTCGGGCCACTGCAAGCGGTCCACGACCTGAGGTCACCGCACCAGTTCTTCCAGAAGGAAGTTCCGATCCCTCCGAGGCGCTCATCGGTGCCTCTGAAATCTGGGCTGACGGTGGACTCGTAAATGCGAACATTTATGATCGCGTTAAGTTGAAAGCACGAAATGTAATTCATGGTCCTGCAATCGTGACCGAAATGGATTCAACCACCCTCGTATTACCTGGCCACACAGCTTTGGTACATCGAAGTGGAAGCATCCTTATTCAACCCCTTGGCGCTACTGAAATATTGGAAGGCTGACTCATGGCTAAATTAATCGAAACATTCACATCGCCACTTCGCGCCGTTGAAGTGGACGTAATCACTCTCGACCTCGTTGAGAACGCTCTTCGCAACGCACGGTATGAAATGGATGAGGTTCTCTTTAGAACTGCGCTCTCTCCTGGTATCCGCGAACAGCACGATGAATTCCCTCTGATCGCCAACCGTGAAGGAAAGATGGTTGTTGGGCAATTCGGATTATCTGTTCCTGATTTCCTAGAGAATTTCGATGGAACAATTGAAGAAGGCGATGTACTACTGACTTCTGATCCTTACTCCTGCGGCGGTTCCATCAGCCACGCAAATGATTGGCTAGTTGTTATGCCAATCTACTTCGAGGGTCGCATAATTAGTTGGGCAGCGATGTTTGGTCACATGTCTGATGTTGGAGGCAAAACTCCTGCATCAATGCCAACTGATGCAAAAACGATCTTCGAAGAAGGCATTGTCATTCCTCCGTTCCGCTTGTACAAGAAAGGTGAACTCGACCAAGATGCTCTCAAAATCATTCTGAATCAGGTTCGCAAACCTGATTGGAACAGAGCTGACCTCAATGGTTTGGTTGCGGCTTGCCGAACCGCCGGTCGCCGAGTTCAAGAAATGTGTGCGAGATTTGGCGTAGATACTTTCGATTCAGCGCTGGACGCCCTGCTTAACCGTAACTACGAGGCGATGAAGGTGCTACTTGCCATGGTCTTCAAAGATGGCGAAACAATTTCCTTCACCGACTACATCGATGATGATGGACGCGGAAATGGACCATATGAATTGAAGTTGAGTCTAACTCGTACAGGCGAGAAAGTTCTCTTGGATTTCACTGGAAGCAGTCCACAAGCAGAAGGTCCTATCAACTATTACATCAACGAAAACCTCGTTCGCATGTTCTTCGGTATCTACATGATCACCGTCGCCGATCCGCAGATTCTGTGGAACGATGGTTTTTATCCATTGGTAGATGTTGAAATTCCAGAAGACTCGTTCTGGCAACCCAAATACCCGGCAGCGCTTAATGCTCGTAACCACGGCGTTGGACGTATCTTTGATCTCTTCGGTGGATTGCTTGGTCAAACAAACCCTGATCTTCTCAATGCCGCTGGGTTCTCTTCATCGCCTCACTTCATGTACTCCGGGAACTATACAACGGGTGCGCGCAAGGGTGAATGGTTTCAGCTCTACTCGGTTTGCTTCGGTGGCATTCCCGGACGTCCTGTCGGAGATGGTCCTGATGGACACTCACTATGGCCATCCTTCGTAAATATTCCTTGCGAATATCTTGAGTCCTACTATCCACTAAGAATTGATCGTCTTGAAACGATTACTGATACAGGTGGAGCGGGGCTGCATCGCGGTGGTAACGGAGTTGAAGTTGAGTACTTCTTCCAAGAGCCTGGCACAATTGCAATTCACGATGATCGCTGGCTAACTTACCCGTGGGGTGTTAATGGTGGCGAGCCTGGTGCACGTGGTCGCAAGTGGATTCAACGAGTCGATGGAAGAAAGGAAATTCTTCCAAGCAAGTTCATCGATGTTGCAGTTTTCCCTGGTGACGTACTTCACTACATCACATGGGGTGGAGGAGGTTGGGGAGATGCACTTCTTCGCGATCCAGAATTACTCTCTCTTGAAATTCGTCGAGGGCTCGTCAGTCCTGAAGGAGCACTTCGCTACGGCGTCGTGTGCGATGAAGAAGGCGTTGTAGATGAATCTGCCACGAAGGAGTTGCGTGAGAAATTAAGCGCAGGTCGCGTTTATCCGCTACCTACCTTCAACATGGGACCTCCATTAGCAACAATTTTGGAGAATGCCTTTGCAGAAACGGGCCTACACGCTCCAAAATGGCCAGTTCCGCTTCTCTAAAATAACATTGGAAACCACCTCCGCTGAACAAAGTTGAGGTGGTTTCCATTTTAGAATTCGTAAAAAAATTTCTTACAAGGAGGATCTATGTCTACCGTGGAAATACTCGAAGTCTCTCCTCGCGATGGTCTGCAAAATGAGGCAAAGCTGTTTTCTACGCAAGAGAAAGTCGAACTTATTGAGCAAATTATCCGTGCCGGTGTTCGAAGAATTGAAGTTACAAGTTTCGTTAATCCCCTAAAAGTCCCGCAGATGGCCGATGCAAGTGAAGTCATGGCCGCCCTACCCCGACCTGAAGGCGTTAAATACTCGGGGTTAATTATGAATGCTCGAGGTCTCGAGCGTGCGATATTGGCGAAAGTGCATGAAGTAAATATCGTGGTTGTCGCAACAGATACTTTTTGTGGGAAAAACCAAGGAATGACAACGCAAGAGTCCATCTCGATGGCACGAGGTTTAGTCTCTATGGCACGCGAGGCAGGGCTCTCAACAACGGTGACCATTGGCGCAACTTTTGGATGCCCGTTCGAAGGTGAAGTTTCCATGGACCGAATCAAGGATGTCATGGCTCGAGCCATCGACACAGGCCCTGATGAACTCGCCTTAGCCGACACAATCGGCGTTGCCATTCCACGTGATATCACCGAGCGCGTTTTGTTTGCGCGAGAGTACGCGCCGTCCATTATGCCTCTTCGGCTTCATTTACATGACACTAGACATACCGGCGTTGCAAATGCAGTAGCAGGCATTGAAGCAGGAGCTACCGTCTTGGATGCCAGCATTGGGGGCACGGGTGGCTGTCCATTTGCACCTAAGGCAACGGGAAATGTGGCCACTGAGGATCTTCTCTACCTATTCAATCGAATGAATGTCCAAACTGGAATCAATTTCGGTTACATACTGGAAGCTAGCGCATGGTTAGAAGGCAAACTTGGCAAGCACTTGCCTGGGGCGCTTCTAAGAGCTGGCTCATTCCCGCCTGCACATTTCGCTGAAGGGAATTCGTAATGGGTAAAACTATGGTGGAGAAAGTTTGGGCAGAACATGTAGTCCGCAGTGCTCCCAATGAACCAGATTTGCTTTTTATAGACTTTCATCTAATTCATGAAGTCTCTACCCCTCAAGCATTTGATGGTTTGCGAATTGCCGGACGTAAAATTAGCAGACCCGATTTAACGTTAGCAACTGAAGACCATAACGTGCCCACAACCGATATCGACAAGGAAATTACTGACCCAATCTCCCGATTGCAAGTGCAAACCCTTCGCAACAATTGCCAAGAATTCGGCATCCCGATTTACAAACTTGGTAGCGCCGATCAAGGAATTGTTCACGTTATCGGGCCAGAGCTAGGACTCACGCAACCTGGAATGACCATAGTTTGCGGAGATTCACATACATCCACACACGGGGCTTTCGGTGCGATGGCCTTCGGAATTGGTACCAGCGAAGTCGAGCATGTCTTCGCCACTCAAACTCTGCCTCAAGCCAAATTCAAAACTATGGCGGTGACTGTCACCGGCGAGTTATTTCCTGGAGTGAGCGCCAAGGATCTTGTGTTGGCGTTAATTGCCCAGACAGGGACCAGTGGCGGTCAAGGTTATGCAGTGGAATACCGCGGGTCTGCAATCGAGCACATGTCCATGGAAGCACGAATGACTTTGTGCAACATGTCGATTGAATGGGGAGCCAAAGTAGGAATGATTGCTCCTGACAAAAAAACTTATGACTACTTGGCAGGTCGCAAATTTTCCCCCACTGGAGCCGTCTGGGATGAAGCGGTCGCGCACTGGAAGACTCTTGCCACCGATCCAGATGCAGTGTTTGATAAAGAGATATTTCTCGATGCACATGCAATCTCTCCTTTCGTGACATGGGGCACAAATCCAGGTCAAGGCGTTCCTCTCAGCGCTAACGTTCCTTTCCCGTCAGATTTTACGGATTCTGCTCAACAAGATGCTGCACAAAAAGCGCTTGAATACATGGATTTGATCGCGGGCACACCTATGCGCGAAATCAAGATTGACACTGTCTTTATTGGTTCCTGCACCAACAGCAGAATTGAAGATTTACGCGCATCAGCTGAAATTCTCAGGGGAAGAAAGGTGGCGAGCCATACACGATTACTGGTCGTTCCTGGATCAGTTCGGGTACGCCTTGAAGCTGAAGCAGAAGGACTTGATGTCATATTTACAGATGCTGGCGGCGAGTGGCGTGGAGCAGGCTGTTCCATGTGTTTGGGCATGAATCCTGATCACCTCACGGCCGGTGAACGTAGCGCATCAACTTCCAACCGAAACTTTGAAGGCCGCCAGGGAAAAGGCGGCAGGACGCACCTTGTCTCGCCCATCGTTGCTGCCTCTACTGCCGTTATCGGGCACTTAGCATCCGCGGATGATTTACCTCAAATTGCGAAGGCGTGAAGGACTCAAACATGGAAAAATTTACTTCTCACACGGGAATCGCTGTTCCTCTGCGCCTGAGCAATGTCGACACCGATCAGGTAATTTCTTCAAAATATCTCAAGCGGGTCACGCGTACGGGATACGAAGATGGGCTATTTGAACTCTGGCGTAAAGATTCAGCATTTGCACTCAATCAAACCCAATACCAAGGTGCATCCATTTTGATTGCTGGAGTGAATTTTGGAATCGGTTCATCCCGGGAGCACGCTGTCTGGGCTCTTATGGATTATGGTTTCAAAGTTGTCATCTCTTCCCGATTCGCAGATATTTTCCGTGGAAATTCTGGCAAAGCAGGTCTACTAACGATTCAAGTTGACCAGAAATCTGTTGATAAATTGAGCGATGCCATCGAGGCAGATCCAAGTATTCGGGTAACTGTTGATCTACTTGCCCGCCACATCATTCGAAGCGATCTGGTAATACCTTTTCAAATAGATGATTACACGCGTTGGCGCTTGCTAGAGGGTCTTGATGACATACAAATAACACTTGTTCATGAATCTGCAATCTCAGAATTCAATAAATCTCGCCCTTCCTGGATGCCACAAATCGATATAGATTCAGCTTAATTTAATTCCTCATTTCTGTAATGGAAAGTAAAAACGCCTCCGATAGCCCAATGGCAGAGGCAGAGGACTTAAAATCCTCCCAGTGTGGGTTCGACCCCCACTCGGGGCACCATGAACTATTAGTGAGGGCGGCTCCTTAGGGGTGGTCTAATTAGGGTGATTGAGACATTCCGACTAATGTTCTCGGGTTCCCCCAGCATTTGGTTGGGGG
>CAFBRB010000004.1_pt1 | contig 19643 bp, 16 predicted proteins | sample 7270091 | NCBI WGS metagenome assembly CAFBRB01 (sample SAMEA6814194, study PRJEB35770) | freshwater metagenome | biome: Freshwater; feature: Freshwater reservoir; material: water | place: Czech Republic | collected 2016-11-09 | depth 30m m
CAGTTGCTAAGACGTCGCCTTTAGGTACTCCACCTTCGCGCAGTAGCTCTACGACAGTGCTGGAGAGTTTCACCCAGCCTGATGCTGTAGCAGTTCGAATACTGACATCGCGATCGGTTACATCCACCATGTGGGCTTGACCTTTATCGTCCAAATGAGTGAAAGAGTTCTCCGTAGTCATAATTGCAATTCTATGTCAGACAAGTGGGAGCCATTGCACGCGTGATCCAGGCGCGCTTACCCCGCTAGGTGCAACTGCAAATCCTGTTGCGTGCGCTAGTCCTCGCAACATGGCAGAACCCAGATGTTCTCCCTCATTGAAACGCCCTTCACTGATGGTCCCAAGGACCAATCGTGTGAAATCCTCTCGCGCCTTAATCTCCTTGATGGTGATTACATTCTCCAACTCTCGCAATCCTCTACCCAAGAGAGCATCAATCACTGGTTGCCCAAGGCTCATGAGGCCGACGATTGCGGACTGCGGATTTCCAGGAAGTCCAAGAAGTGCAACACCATCAAGATTGGCCAATAACATCGGGTGACCCGGCCGCACTTTAACTCGATCAACAATAAGTTCACCGCCAAGTTGTTCTAGCGCAGCATGCAAATGATCGCGTGGGCCATCTGCTGTGCCGCCCGTTGTGACAATCACATCAGCACGAGTTCGAGCGAGTGCGATTGCATCAACCACTAATGAGAGTTCATCTGCAACATAATTCATTGCTATAACTTCTGCGCCCATTCGTACAAGCCAGCCAGGCAATTGTGGGCCAAGGGCATCGCGCACTAAACCATCGGAGGGAATTCCTTGTAATTGAATTTCATCACCCAGGAGAATAATTTCAACTCTAGGTTTACGAGTGACCTCTAATTGATCCCACCCAGCCGATGCAAGCAATCCAATCCATGCTGGGGCAAGAACTGTTCCGGCTTGAGCAATGACTTGACCTTTACGGCACTCCAAACCGGCTGGTCTAATTTCTCCACCCTCATTAACTTGCGCATTAAGTGTTGCGTCAACGACATCTGCTAACTCCCAACGCACCACACCAAATGTCCCAGCAGGAATTACCGCGCCAGTAGCAATACGAACAGCGGTACCACTTTCCAAAACCTGGCTCATCGGTGCGCCTGCTTTTACATCGCCCACAATTTTCCACGGCCCAACTCCTGAGACGGCATATCCATCCATTGCCGATGTTTCATAGGTGGGCAAATCAACAAGTGCCAAAACATCCGTAGAAATCGTGCGATCAACGCAATCAAAAATATTGACTAGCTCTGAAGGCAATCTAGTAACGCTCTTTCTGGCCGCAATGCGAGCAAGATCCCACTGCGCCTCACGTAAAGTACTCATCGATTCCCAATTTCATTGCGCGTTGGTATGCGGGCGAGAGAATCTACTGAGGCTTTTATCAAATCTTCGGGTGTGTCAATGTCTACGAGTAAATGTGTCTCATCGGCACTGAGCTTTACGTGCGTCACATGCAATTGGTTCAAAAGTTTTCGCATCGATTGACCACTCACTGGCGCTATCTCCTCTAAAGCTCTCTTCAGTACTAATGTCCGATAAATACCTGAGAACGGTTGTTGAAAACCTTCTTCATCAACAACTATGGCGCCATCGACTTCATCAGATAAATCGAGCATAAGCAGTGGAACTAGCGCTGCCGAGTAAGGCATATCGGTTGCCAAAACTGATACATATTCGGTCTCAATCAATGGCAATCCAGCTGCGATACCCGCAACAGGACCCCCGCCGGGTGAATCTTCTTGAACCACCCGAATCGTGGTGGCGAATTCATCGCGGGCTGGTCCAACAATCACAACAGGCACGCCAGCAGGGATAGATGAAATCAGATAGTCAATGAGTGTCTTTCCTTGCAAAATCGCCTCTGACTTATCTGAACCAAATCTATTACTCGTACCGCCTGTGAGTATGAGCGCGCTCCACCGTCTATCCATGGTTATCCGTTGCGCACATAGTCATCCCAAGAAACGATTCCACCGTGCAGATGCGAAACTTGCGAAAAGCCTGATTGCTTAAGGGCATCAAGGGCGTGTGCGGAGCGAACTCCCAAATGGCAATAGAGAACAACAGGGCGATCTAATGAAATCTTCAACTGTGCGCGACCATCATAAAATTCAGCTTGAGGAATCAAGATTGCTCCCTCAATTCGCGATTCATCCCATTCATAGGGTTCGCGCACATCAATGAGCTGAAAATCTTCACCACTACTAATCCTTTGGGCTAACTCCTGCGCAGTAATTTCAGAGGCAAAACTGCTCACACCACAAAATTCTTCATAATCATCCATCAATTGCGCCGCTGACGCATTTGCGCACACGACACACTTAGGATCACGCTCGACCGAAATCTTCTTCATATCCATTTCCAAGCCGTCATAAATAATTACAGAACCGACTAAGACGTTGCCGACACCGGTAATGAGTTTGATTGTTTCAGTTGCTTGAATCGAACCAATGGTTGCGCATAAAGATCCTAAAACTCCGCCTTCAGCACAATTAGGAACCATGCCCTTGGGTGGAGGTGTCGGATGTAGACATCGATAGCACGGACCATGCTCGGACCAAAAAACACTTGCCTGGCCATCGAATCGATAAATAGAACCCCAAACGCAGGGTTTATTGAGTATTACGCATGCATCATTAATCAAGTATCGAGTTGCAAAATTATCAGTACCGTCCACGATGATGTCATATCGAGAGAAAAGTTCTAATACATTCTCACGGTCCAAACGCATATCGTGGATTTCAACAATCACGTCAGGGTTGATTTCTTTAATCTTCGCTCTAGCACTTTCAGTTTTCTTTAATCCAATATCTGAATGCCCGTGAATAATTTGTCTCTGCAAATTAGATTCATCGACAACATCACAATCAACTACGCCGAGCGTTCCAACTCCTGCTGCTGCCAAATACATCAAGACTGGAGAACCTAAGCCTCCAGCGCCAACGCACAAAACGCGGGCGTTAGTGATTCGACGCTGACCAAGAGTGCCCACTTCGGGAATCACAAGATGGCGTGCATAACGTCGCAATTGGGCCGCTGTGAGTTCCGGCCCAGCCTGGACAACTGGAGGGATAGAAATCGTGGTACTCCTTCGGGCGTAATCGACTATCGGAACACTATCAATACTTAATACGTTCCCACCCTGGCCGAGCTTTGCGATTCCCGCTTGTACTCTCGTTATCGCGTGTGCGATAGATCAATGAAGGGCGGAAAATATATCCAACTGGCGCACTTAGGGCATGCACCAGACGCGTGAAGGGCCAAACAATGAATAGAGACATGGCTATAGCGGCATGGATTCTAAATGCAAGTGGGGTGCCTTGCATGAGAGTTCCATCAGGATGTAAGAATAGAATTGAACGCACCCAAGGAGCCACCGTTTGCCTGTAATTATGTTCTTGGCCAATTACGCCCGCACTTGAAAGTGTTGCACTGCATCCAGCCAAAAGCGTGGCTACCAAGAAAATGTACATGGTCTTATCATTTTTTGTAGTTGCCGCAAAAACTGTAGCAGTTGTACGTCGACGATAGATAAGAAGAAAAATGCCAACCACTGTTGAAAGACCTGCAAGTCCCCCCATTGAGATGGCGCCTAAATGGTAAGCCTCTTGGCTGAGTCCAATATATTCTGTAAAAGATTGTGGAACTAACAATCCAACTATGTGCCCACCAATTACTGCGAAAAGACCAAGGTGGAACATTGGTCCAGCAAAACTTAAGAGTCTGCCTTCGTAAATTTGTGAGGAGCGTGTAGTCCAACTGAATTTGTCGAACCGGTATCTCCACACTAAGCCGATTATGAACGAACCTATTGCTAGGTATGGCAGAACCGACCACAACAAAATACTAGATGAGGTCATGAACGCGCTCCCTGTAAAACATCAGAGCCACGGGACGAGAAAGGTTCTAGAGCGATTGTTACTGCGCCACTTAATCCGACAAACTCTTGAGGCGGTCCGGTGATTGCTAAATCACGTGCGCGCTTTTCAATCTCTGGAGTCATCTTTGGCAAAGTTGCAACTACTGCGTCCAAGACGAATGCATAATATGAATTTGCACTGTGCAGCGCATCTTTAAGAAGTTCTATCGGAGCACGGTGTTCTCCTAGAAGAAGCCTTCCTTCGCCCGGATTCTTTAAGGCGGCGAATTCAAGGACTACTGCTAAGTGATCAGGAAGTTCTTCATCGGTAATAGTTACACCGCAGCGTTTATAAATCTCCTTGAAATATACGAGTGCCATTCCGCGATTACGGGTGTCTCCGTGAGTCCACGAAGTGAGGAACAGGGAACATTTACGACGCATATCGAAGATCTCCACATAATGCTTCTGGATATCTTCCAACGTTAAGTCCGCGGTAGCGTTGAAGAAAGCGAGCAATGGTTCTGCAAATGCTGGCTCGATGTGATTAGCTAAAACCATCATCTCCTCGCGTGCCTGGACATACTTTTGATCGGGATAGACCAGCAGCGATGAAGCAATAATTCGCGCGACAGCGATACTCATTTGGTCTGCCTATCTCTCATGATGTGGAAGTTTTCAATGGTGACTGGAACCGGATTACCAGAGGCCTGTCCAAAAGGTCCCCCGAATTTCTCTCCCGTATCAACTCCATCTAATGAGCAACCCATATTTTCAAGTTCTCTGGCTTGCTCTGAGTGAGCCGCGGGAATGACATATCTATCTTCATACTTGGCAATTGCCAGAAGCCTGTACATCTCATAAATGGATTCCTGAGTCATGCCAACTGCTTCTGGAATTTCTGGCCGAGGTTCGCGACCAAGGTTTATATCGCGCATATAGGAGCGCATGGCCGAAAGTTTCCGTAACGTGCCTTCGACTACTTCAATATCGCCAGCAGAGAATAGCTCGGCTAAATATGCAAGCGGAACGCGCAGCGCATTGATCGCACCAAAGAGATTGCCCGCTTCTTCACCATCATGACCGGTCTCTGTTAAGACATCCACAATGGGTGAAAGTGGTGGTACATACCAAACCATAGGCATTGTGCGATATTCAGGATGAAGCGGAAGAGCAATCTTGTATACCTTCGCTAATTTATATACAGGCGAATTCTGAGCGGCGAGTAGCCAATCCTCAGGAATTCCTTCAGCTCGGGCAGCAGCCAAAACTTCTGGATCATTGGGATCTAGGAGTAAATCTAGTTGGGCTTCATACAAAGCTTTCTCGTCTTCAATAGAGGCTGCCGCAAGAACTTTATCTGCGTCGTAAAGGAAAAGGCCCAAGTAGCGCAAGCGACCAACGCAGGTTTCGGAACACACTGTTGGCATTCCAATCTCTAAACGTGGGTAACACATTGTGCATTTTTCAGCTTTACCCGTTTTGTGATTGAAATAGACCTTCTTATATGGACACGCAGAAACGCACATGCGCCAGCCTCGGCATTGTTGTTGGTCGACAAGCACGATGCCATCTTCGGCGCGCTTGTACATCGCACCTGATGGACATGCGGCAACGCACGCTGGGTTCAAGCAGTGTTCGCAAATGCGAGGCAGATAAAACATAAAAGTTTCCTCGAAAGCCAATTTCACCTTCGTTGTGACATCTTCTGACAACTTTTGAAGAATCGGGTCTTTTTCAATATTTTCTGGTCCCCCGCCTAAATCATCATCCCAGTTGGCAGACCATTCAATCTTCATTGGTTTACCTGTTAAGAGAGATTTAGGGCGAGCAACGGGAGTTTGCTGACCTAGAGGTGCAGAAATCAGATTGTCATACTCGTATGTCCAAGGTTCGTAGTAATCCTTGATATTGAGCATGCGAGGGTTAGAGAAGATGGAGAGCAAACGTCGTGCCTTGCTTCCGCCCTTGAGACGAATCCGTCCGCTGCGAGTGCGAACCCAACCACCTTTGGCTTTTTCCTGATCTTCATACCTGCGTGGATAGCCCTGTCCCGGACGAGTCTCAACGTTATTAAACCAGGCGTATTCCAATCCAGAGCGATTCGTCCACGCTTGCTTACACGTTACAGAACATGTGTGACACCCGATGCATTTATCGAGATTCATCACCATGCCCATTTGGGCCATGACCTTCATTAGTACTCCACATCTTGTGATCGACGGCGAATAACCGTTACTTCATCACGTTGATTGCCGGTTGGTCCGAGATAGTTGAAAGCGAATGTGAGTTGCGCATACCCGCCGATTAAGTGTGTTGGTTTAATCATGAGGCGCGTAAGCGAGTTATGAATTCCGCCTCGCTTGCCTGACGTTTCCGCCAGAGGAACATCAACGACGCGATCTTTTGCGTGATACATAAAGACTGTGCCAGATGGCATACGGTGTGAAATACATGCACGAGCCACGACTACACCGTTGCGGTTGTAAGCCTCAATCCACTCGTTATCTTTCACACCGATAATCTCTGCATCCTCAACACTCATCCAAATCTCTTGTCCTCCACGAGAAAGAGAGAGCATGAAGAGGTTGTCCTGGTACTCAGAGTGAATAGACCACTTTGAGTGAGGCGTGAGGTATCTAACCGTTACCTCTTTCGCAACGCCATCTCCTTGACTTCCGAATATTCGATGCATATTCAACGGCGGTCTAAAGACAGGTAACTGCTCGCCGAGTTCGGTCATCCAGTCGTGATCAATAAAGAAATGTTGACGTCCGGTAAGTGTGTGCCACGGTTTTAATCTTTCGATGTTGATTGCAAATGCCGTATATCGACGACCGCCATGTTCGGATCCAGACCATTCGGGGCTTGTGATAACAGGAACTGGCCTAGCTTGCGTATCAGCGAAGGTAATTCGTTTCCCTTCATTATCTAATGCAAGGTCGGTAAGTTTCTGGCCTGTTCTCTTTTCCAGCGCTCTGAATCCCGCAACGGCAACTCGGCCATTTGTGGTGCCAGAAAGAGCAAGAATTGTTTCGCAAGCATCGACATCTCGTGCAAGTGATGGCCTGCCTGCCCCCACTCCCGTTGATGCGACACCGTTGCTATGTCGTAATAATTCAATCTCAGGAAGAACGCTGACCGGAACGCCCTTTGTGTTTGTCCCGAGCGTGTCGATTAGTGGTCCAAGTGCGGCCATCTTTTCGCCAATTTGCGTGTAATCGCGTTTAACAACGACGAGTTTAGGCATCGTTACTCCTGGAATTGGCTCGACTTCACCTTTCTTCCAATCAAGCACTACGCCACCTGGAGTTGCCATCGCATCCGGTGTGTCATGTAAAAGAGGAACAACAACTAGATCCTCTCGTTCCCCTAAATGTCCCTTAGCTTGTTCGGAGACTTGGCGACCGAGCATCTGGAAAATCTCGTAATCAGTTTTGGTTTCCCACGGCGGATTGATTGCAGGAGTGAAAGCATGAATAAACGGATGCATATCGGTACTCGAAAGATCATGTTTCTCATACCACGTAGCAGCAGGCAACAAGATATCTCCGAAGAGCCCCGTACTTGTCATTCGAAAGTCAACAGATACGAGAAGATCTAGCTTTCCTTCTGGCGCCTCTTCGCGCCACGTTACATCCTTGGGCCTTGCATCTGGCTCATTCTCATTTGCTCTTACTGAGTTATCCGTACCTAAAAGGTGCTTGAGGAAATACTCGTTTCCCTTACTTGATGAACCCAAAATATTTGCACGCCAAACGGTTAGTACACGTGGCCAGTTCTCTGGAGCATCGGGATCCTCAATCGCAAATTGGAGATCTCCACTTTTAAGTTCATTAACAACGTGTTGAGCAGGGTCGACGCCTTTTTCGCGCGCTTCATCGACAAGGTCTAATGAGTTGCGATTGAGCGAAGGGTATGAAGGCATCCAACCCATACGTGCAGATTGAGCAATAACGTCAATCGCACTCATATCTTTGAATCGCCCCTCTCCTAAAGGAGTGGCTAATAATTCCGAACCTAGCGCGTCATAGCGCCATTGATCCGTTGATACATACCAGAACGCAGTACCAATCATCTGACGTGCAGGACGAGACCAATCTGCGCCAAAGGCCAGTTGCGCCCATCCGGTAACTGGGCGACATTTTTCTTGTCCAACATAGTGTGCCCATCCTCCGCCGTTAACTCCTTGGCAACCTGTCAGAGTTACAAGTGCGAGGAAGGTGCGATACATGGTGTCGGAGTGGAACCAATGATTTGTTCCGGCTCCCAACAGAATCATCGAACGACCTTCGGAGTCGATTGCGTTCTGCGCAAACTCACGAGCAATGCGAATTGCTTGAACAGCGGGAACACTCGTAATTTCTTCCTGCCATGATGGCGTGTAAGGAGAGCGATCGTCATAACCTTCTGGCCATTCACCATCTAGGCCATCACGTGCGACGCCGTATTGAGCCAACATCAAGTCATAGACAGTTGTGACAGTCTTTCCTGCGATTTCGATGACCGGCACTCCGCGAGCCAGAACGCCGCCGCTTTCTGAAACTTCCTGTCCTTGATCGAAGCGAGGCATGAGAACTGGAGCTGAAACCGCTCCCTTCTTGCCGTAAACGCTCAGAAGAGGATCTACTCCCTCAAGGTCAAGGTTCCATTTACCCATTGAGGAATCGTTATATCTATGTCCCAATGAGCCATTGGGAACAAAAGTCTTGCCGGTACTGGAATCCAAAACCACAGTCTTAAATCGTGACCCTTCCGAAACATCCCCTAAATCTGATGCAACGAGGAATTTATCTGGAACCCAGGACCCATCTTTCTTTCGCAAAGAAACTAAGTACGGCAAATCTGTAAATTTCTTTACATAATCTTGGAAACGCGGAACCTGCTTATCAACAAAGAATTCTTTCAGAATTACGTGGCCCATTGCCATTCCTAGAGCGCCATCTGTACCTGGATGTGGAGCAACCCATTCATCTGCAAATTTGGTGTTGTCTGCATAGTCAGGACTAATCGCAATAACTTTTTGACCTCTGTATCGCGCCTCGGTCATGAAGTGTGCATCAGGTGTCCGAGTTACTGGAACATTCGATCCCCACATAATTAAGTAGGAGGCGTTAAACCAATCTGCTGATTCTGGTACATCTGTTTGGTCACCAAAAACCTGAGGCGAGGCAACAGGAAGATCTGCATACCAATCGTAAAAAGAAAGCATCGATCCACCCATTAAGGAAATGAAACGAGCACCAGCTGCATGTGAAGCCATAGACATTGCAGGAATTGGCGAGAAACCAAAGACACGATCTGGTCCATACTTCTTAATCGTATGAACATGCGCCGCTGCAATAATTTCAGAAACTTCACTCCAGCTCACGCGGACTAATCCACCTTTGCCTCGAGCGCGGTGATAACGCTGGCGGTTTTCCGAATTATCTACAACATCAGCCCATGCCAGTACAGAATCGCCTAAGCGAGCTTTAGCTTCACGGAACATTTCCAATAGAACTCCGCGTATATACGGAAAGCGAATACGAGTTGGTGAATAGGTGTACCAAGAAAATGCAGCGCCTCGTGGGCATCCGCGAGGTTCGTACTCTGGAGAATCTGGACCAACTGATGGGTAATCCGTTTGTTGTGTTTCCCAGGTGATGATTCCGTCTTTTACATACACTTTCCAAGAACATGATCCCGTGCAGTTCACACCATGTGTTGAACGAACTACTTTGTCGTGACTCCAACGGTCTCGGTAGAAAACATCGCCTTCGCGACCACCAGCTTTAGTCACCGATAACAAATCTTTCGAAACTTCTCCACCTGCAAAGAAGCGTCCAAATTTTATAAGTGCTTCTTCGGTGTCATTGAGTACGTCATCAGCTCTTCCCATGGTTGCAGTGTGTATCAGGGATGCCCTAGGCAATATAGGTCTAAAGACCCTATTTTCAGGGCGATTGAGCATGAGAGGTTTCCGATAACGAACTGTATTCACTAACGAACCTTGTTGATGAGGAGACACCATGCCAGTGCGGACCGGATCCACTCGAGTCCTATCTCTATCCACTTTTGCCTTCACCCTCATGTTTGCCGTGTGGTTGATGTTCGGAGTCCTTGGAATACCTATTCAAAAGGAATTTGGGATCTCAGATTCACAGTTGGCCTGGCTCTCCTCAGTAGCCATTCTTAACGGTTCCATTTGGAGACTTTTTCTTGGAGTTCTCACTGATCGCATCGGTGGAAAGCGCGTGACCATAGTCATGTTGTTAATGACTTCAGTGCCCGCATATTTATTAGCACACATGACTCTCAATTATCATTGGTTGCTCATACTTGCTTTTCTCGTTGGATTCGCTGGAAACTTATTTAGCGTCGGCATCGCATGGAACTCTCATTGGTTTCCACGTGAGCGGCAAGGATTTGCATTAGGAGTATTTGGTGCTGGAAATGTTGGAGCATCTGCTACAAAATTTATAGGACCTGCCGTCATCGCGAGCACAATCGGTGGTTCATATGCAGGTGGCATCATTCCTGGTGGATGGCGCTTCGTCCCGGCTCTGTATTCGGTGCTCTTAGTTCTCACTGCAATTGCGATCTTCCTTTTCACTCCAGCGGACAATAAGAATATTCAAGCGTCACGGCCCCTCAAGGAAATGTTCTTGCCGTTAAAGCACATTCAAGTGTGGCGATTTAGTTTGTACTATGTAGTCGTTTTCGGAGCCTATGTTGCTCTTGCCTCGTGGATGCCAAAATATTACGTTTCGGTGTACGGGCTCAATCTTCATGACGCCGCATTACTCACAGCTCTATTCATCTTCCCAGCATCCTTGCTACGCCCTCTAGGTGGATACATCTCTGACAAAATCGGAGCACGTAAATTAATGTACGGAACTTTTACAACAATGCTGCTCGCATTGCTTCTACTGGCTGCACCATTTGGTTACATTGTTCTTCAAACTCCAGATGGCCCAAAGAATGTCTTGCCTTACTCCTTAGGGGTCGGCCAGTTCACTGCTTTGCTATTTATTGTTGGTTGCGCCATGGGAATCGGCAAAGCGGCAGTGTTCAAACACATTCCGGAGTACTTCCCACATGATGTCGGTGCTGTAGGTGGCCTTGTCGGCACACTCGGTGCTCTTGGCGGATTCCTTCTACCCCCTCTTTTTGTACTAGTGCGGGAAAAGACAGGGCTCCCTCAATCGACGTTCATTGTCCTTTTCCTACTAACCCTCAGCGCAAGCGTGTGGATGCACGTAGTAATCATGCGTTTGCTTTCAAAAGAAAGCCCTCACTTAGATCGCAGAATCGATACCCATCACTCACTCACGATTGGAGCATGACATGAATGCAAAAGATTCAAAGACGAACGATTCCAGTAAATGGCTTGAGGGTTGGGATCCTAATGAAGAAGGTAAATGGGACTCGAAAATTGCTTGGCGGAGCCTCTGGGTTACTACCTACGCGCTAACTTTAGGTTTCATTAGTTGGTTCCTAGTTTCTGCCTTAGCGCCAAAATTGAATAACTTAGGTTTCGACCTGAGCAAGAAAGAGCTTTACTGGCTAGCAGCAATGCCAGGTTTAGCTGGTGGAGGCCTGCGCCTGATGTGGATGTTCCTTCCACCGATTCTTGGAACACGCAAACTTGTCACTTACTCAACAGCCCTCCTACTGCTTCCACTTGTGGGTTGGTCAGTTGCAGTCCGTAATCCATCTACGCCTTTTGTTGGTTTGCTCGCACTTGGGTTTCTCTCTGGCTTAGGCGGCGGAGTGTTCTCCGGTTTCATGCCAAGCACTTCCTACTTCTTTCCTAAATCTAAACAAGGAATGGCATTAGGTCTTCAAGCGGGTATCGGTAACTTCGGTGTAAGTATCGTGCAATTCGTAACACCACTTATCGTTGCATCTGCGATGTTTGGTGCAACTCTTGGTGCACCACAACATTTCGTCAATAAAGATAAGGGCATTGACACCTTCGCTTGGTATCAAAATGCAGGACTTCTTTGGGTTCCCTTTGTTCTCGTGGCAGTTGTTCTTGCGTGGACTTTGCTTAAAAGCGTACCTATCAAAGCTCGTGGCGTAAAAGATCAATTAGATATTTTTAAGAATAAGCACACCTGGTTGATGACACTTCTCTATGTCATGACCTTCGGAACATTTTCAGGACTCTCCGCACAGTTTGGGCTACTTATTAGAAATCTCTTTGGTGAGTTTGCCAATGCGCCAGACCCTGTGAAGTTTGCTTTCTATGGTCCATTGATTGGCTCAGCTGCACGTGTTATCAGCGGCCCACTTGCCGATCGATTAGGTGGTGGAATTCTTACATTCGTTTCGGGTGCAGGTATTGCAGGCTCTTCAATTTTTACAGCCTTCCAACTCTCACCACAAAGCAGTGATGACTTCATGTCCTTCTTCTGGGGAATGATGGCTATCTTCTTCTTCGCTGGCGTTGGAAATGCAAGTACCTTCAAGCAGATGCCTATGATTTTTGCACCCCGACAAGCAGGTGGAGTTATCGGATGGACAGGTGCTATCGCAGCATTTGGTCCTTTCGTCTTCGGAGTTCTTCTGTCATTCGTAGCACCTAAGAGCTTCTTCCTCGGTGTTGCGGCCTTTGCAGTCATGGGTGCATGCGTTGCATGGTGGTTCTACGCTAGAGCCGCTGCCGAAAAACGCAGCTAACTCGCAATCCTTCCCATGTTTAGGCAGACTTCCCCCATGGTTGTCAGTCGATTGAGCGCGCTCTCAGACGCTGTCATTGATGTTGCAAAAGGTGAAGACCTCAGCGCATCTTTAAGGCGATTAGTGGAGAACGCTGTAATTATTTCAGAGGCGACCTATGGCGCACTTGGTGCCATAGGTCCTGATGGTCAACTTGAAGAATTTACCTACGTTGGATTAAGTGAAGAATCTGCAGATGAGATCGAAAGATTTCCTGAAGGTAAGGGACTCCTCGGACATTTACTGAAACATCCGACTCCCCTACGCATGGCATCTATTAAAAGTAGTGAAGCATCCGTAGGTTTTCCAGCGGGTCACCCTGCAATGAATTCATTTCTTGGAGTGCCGATTCGCATCCGAGATGAAGTATACGGAAGCCTCTATCTCACTGAGAAAAAAGGCGGATTAGAGTTTACAGAGGAAGACGAACAACTCGTCATTGTTCTAGCATCCGCAGCGGGCATTGCAATCGATAGCGCTAGAGGACAAGCAGCACAAAACGAAGTTGTGGTACTAGCCGAACGTGATCGTATTGGTAGAGACCTCCATGATTTAGTGATTCAACGTCTCTTTGCAACTGGACTCTCACTTCAAGCAGTGGCCAAAGATGAACTTGTGCCAATGCGAGACCTCAAAATCATTCAAGAGACAATTGATAACCTAGATATCACTGTGCAAGAAATCCGCAATACGATCTTTGAATTACAGATACCAGGTCCCATCTCTGGACTACGTGGACGCGTACAAGAGGAGGTCGCAGTCTTTCAGGGTAAAAATGCGATTCATATCTCTTGCGAATTCCATGGTTCGATTGACACCTCTATCCATGGAGCCCTAAGCGAACATTTAATTGCCGTCATAAGAGAGCTTCTTACCAACGCCATGAAACATGCGCGCTGTCGCCATATTGATGTTTCAATTTCCGCAAGTGATGGCTCGCTTGAAGTGCAAATTAGCGATGATGGAATTGGGTACCTGGAAGGACCCCACAGGAGTGGATTGCTGAATCTGGAAAATCGCGCGATTGAATGCAATGGAACATTTTCAATAAACAAGAAGGAGCCGCTAGGAACTCGAGCTCTTTGGGTTGCTCGCTACTAATTCCTACCTAGACCTAATCGCGCGGCAAGCGCGGCAGCCTGAGTTCTACGTTCTAAACCAAGTTTTCCAAGAAGTGATGAGACATAATTCTTAATGGTTTTCTCCGCTAAGAACATCGATTCTGCAATTTGGCGGTTTGTTAAACCTCGACCGATATGTTCTAGCACTCTCTGCTCTTGATCTGTGAGTTCATAGATCTCACTCGCCGGGCTAGCCACCTTGCGCAAGCGATTTGTTACGCTAGATACAAGAGCGGTATCTAAGAGAATATCCCCCGCGGCAACTTTTCGGATAGCTTCAAGTAGATCCAAATTCTTAATATCTTTAATCACGTATCCACTTGCCCCACCTAGGACTGCGCCCAGGATTGCTTCATCATCAAGAAAAGATGTCAGCATTAATACCTTTACTTCAGGATAAAGGGATCTGATCTCACGACAGAGTTCGATTCCGCTTCCATCAGGTAGGCGCACATCAAGTACGGCGACATCTGTGACAATAGAAGTAAGAGTAGAAAGCGCTTCCTGGACATCTCCTGCTTGCCCAACAACGCTTAAGTCATCTTCGGTATTAATTAACTCTATGAGGCCTCGTCGGACTAATTCATGGTCATCTACGACAAAGACTCGAGTTGTCATGTAGTAAACGCCTCTGTTAATGATTTTCTCAATGCGAAGACGACCGAGACCGCAATAACTAACATCACTGCACTCAATGTATAGGCACTTCCCATATCAATATCCATGTCTATGTATACCTGCATTGCCCATGTTTGAGTGCGTCCCGGCAGCGAACCTGCAAACATCATTGTCGCGCCAAACTCACCCAACGCTCGGGCCCATGCCAAAACTGCACCAGTCGCAATGCCGTTGCGTATCTGAGGCAGGGCTACTAAAGAGAAAACATCGCGTCTGGAAGCGCGATCTATCACTGCTGCCTCTTCGAGGTCGGTTGGCAGATGACGGAAATTTGATTCAACAATCAACGCGAGAAAAGGCATTCCAACAAAGACCCCAGTAACAACAACGGCAACGCTAGTGAAAGGCATCGACCATCCTGTGGCTTGGTAAATATATTTTCCCAGTAGACCATCTCGTCCAAGCAGCGCTAGTAACGCCATTCCGGCAACCGTAGGTGGTAAAACAATGGGCGCGAGAACTATGGGGCGCAAAATATTGGTAACTCGTTCGTTGCCTCTAGCCAATACCCATGCCAGTGGCACTCCCAAGATGACGGAGATGCCCGCTGCCAATACCGAACTCCACAAAGAAAGTTGAATCGCAGATAGGGAATTCTCTTGAGTTAGGCGGTCAAAGAAAGAACCCCAAGGGACCTTCGCCAACAATGCAATCATTGGAGCGATGAGTAAGAAACTTGCGAAAGTAGCAAGTGCGCCGGTTGTTTTGTCTATCCGGCGATGATTCACGAAATAACTCCAAACCCACTTCTGCGCAAATACAAAGACGCTTTCGGGGATTCAACAAAATCCATAAATGCACGAGCTAAAGGTTTTTGCTTTCCATCAGCAATAATTGCGATGGCATATCTAGTAGACGATGCGAGTCGATCACGAAAGACAATCTCCTTCAGTGCTTTGCGATTCCTGACAACATCTGTGTGGTAAACAATCGCAGCATCGACTTCGCCCTGCATTAGTTTTGCAATAACTCCAGAAGCTTTCGGTTCCAGTGAAACAGGCTTAGACGTGACCGTGCCATCAGATTCAAGCGCGGCATCAGCAGCACTTCCACATGGAACTTCATGGGCGCACTGAATCCATTTGAGGCCAGGTCTATTGAGGTCCTTTATTCGAACGATCTTGAAGGGATTCTTTACTGGAACTGCAAGGACCATCCGATTGAAAACAAAACCTTCATAGATTGGCGCCCGAACCGAGGCCGTTTGCATATCTTTACTTGATGCAGAAACAAAGACATCCACTGGCGCGCCAGCATTGATCTGCGTTGCCAAAGTGGGAGAAGCCAGGAATGAAAAAATGACTGTGGTGCCAGGATGCGCCTTCTCAAATGTCTTACCTAGATTGGTGAAACTATCGGCCAAACTTGATGCGGCAAATACTGTCAAAGTTGCCTTTTGGTTAGCCTGACTTGCAGAAGGCAACGATAGAAAGGAAATGGCAAGTAGCGCTATAAGGATTTTATTCCGGCGCTTATGCATAAAGAGACTATACAACAGAGGAAAAGTCCTTTATTTGCGCGTAAATCCTGCACGGGTAGACTCTGCCAAGGCACTAATGACCGATGGGACTTCTGGGATGAGCATGACGCAAGCGCCGGAGACACAAACCGTGATTAATCACGTCAAGGCCTACTGGACGATGTTGGTCTCCTCAATAATCTCCATCACTGCATCCCTTGTCCTTTCCGTCGATGCGATTGCCCTGGCTAAGAACCCGGATTCTGCACTGAGTTGCAATATCAACTCGGTAATCTCGTGCGGAAAAGTGGCAGTCTCGTGGCAATCAAACCTTCTCGGTTTTCCAAACTCATTCCTTGGCCTGATCTGCGAACCTGTCGTTATCACCTTGGCGGTTTCAGCTCTAGGTGGCGCGCGATTCCCTAAATGGTTTATGCGAAGCGCGCTTGCCGTCTACTTCGCTGGACTCTTATTTGCCGGGTGGCTATTTTCTCAGAGTTACTTTGTGATTGGCGCATTCTGCCCTTGGTGTTTATTGGTGACAACTTCCACGATCACTGTCTTTTCAAGCATGCTACGAATCAATGTGCTCGATGGAAATTTACCTATCAGCGAGAAACTTTCGGCAACGTTAACCAAGCGCATGCTTGCAGGTTGGGACACGGTTGTTGTAGCCGGAATATTCTCGATACTCGCGATTGCAATTATGGCTAAGTACGGAAATTACATCCTGCACTAATTCACCAAGTTAGGGCATACATGGACGCAACACCTTTCGATGAGAAATCAGCACCCTTAGCGGTAAGACTTCGCCCTTCGAGTATCCAGGAACTTCTTGGCCAGCAACACCTACTTCAATCTGGTTCACCACTTGCGCGTTTAATCCAGGGAGAAGAAAAACACATAACAAGCGTCCTTCTCTATGGTCCCCCAGGAAGTGGTAAAACAACTCTCGCGAAAATGATTGCTCATTCTGGTTCACGTGAATTTGTCGAACTCTCGGCTGTCAGTTCTGGAGTTGCTCAAGTCCGTGAAGTCTTGACTCAAGCTCAAGAAAGAATGACGCATGAGAACAAAGAAACTGTACTTTTTATTGACGAAGTTCACCGATTCTCCAAAGCACAACAAGATGCGCTGCTTCCAGGAGTTGAAAACAGGTGGGTGACACTCGTTGCAGCAACAACCGAGAACCCATCTTTCTCCATCATCTCGCCTCTTCTTTCACGTTCAATCGTCCTCACTCTTCGCCCGCTACCAGATGCCGAAATCACAACACTGATCAATCGTGCTATTACCGATGCCCGTGGCCTCAATGCTGAAGTCACGATTTCATCCCAAGCCTTAGATTCCCTAGTCAGACTTGCCGCAGGAGATGCGCGCCGGGCACTTACATATCTTGAAGCAGCAGCTGGTGCAGCAAATGGTGAAATCACACCTGAAGTTTTGAGTCGAGCCGTAGACCGTGTGATCGTAAATTATGATCGCGGTGGAGATAATCATTACGACGTTGCAAGTGCCTTCATCAAGAGCATTCGCGGCTCCGACGTAGATGCCGCACTTCATTATCTGGCGCGTATGTTGGAAGCTGGCGAGGATCCACGTTTCATTGCTCGCCGCGTAATGATTAGCGCAAGTGAAGACATTGGCATTGCAGACCCAAGCGCACTTGGCTTAACTGTTGCAGCTGCTCAAGCAGTTGCCATGGTGGGCATGCCCGAGGCACGGATCATTCTTGCCGAAGCCGTTACCTATTTATCGTGCGCACCCAAATCCAATGCCTCATACCTGGCCATAGATGCGGCTATCACTGACGTGCGCGCTTCTAAAGGTGGACCAATACCTGCACATTTACGCGATTCACATTCAGGCACACTTCGCGATGGCAAAGAGAAAGCAGCACGAGAAGCGGATGCATACATCTACCCGCACGATGAAGAATTAGGCGTTGCCCAGCAGCAATATCTACCCGATGCACTTGTGGGTACCGAGTATTACCACCCAACTACGCATGGCTATGAAGCGAGAGTGAAAACAGCTTTAGAACAAATCCGAAAAATGCTTAAGAGAATTTAGCTTTTACTCTTAAATCTCGGCAGATGTAAATCAAAATAGATTGAAATAGTTCGTGTAATAACTACGACTGCTCCTCCAGTAATTGCAGCAAGATTTCCAGGCACATTTAGATGTAGCAGTCCTACAAATGTTGCGGCACCGACTATCGATGACGTGCCAATAGTTTCGCGGTGAAGTAATACCGGCTCAACTTGGCACAGAACATCACGCAAAAGACCACCCGTAACAGCAGTTATGAGGCCAAGCAGTATGGCCGCAAACCATGTGGTCTTCATTTCTACAGCCAACTGCACCCCAGACATGCTCGCCACAGCCAACCCAAATGTGTCCATAATTAAGAGTGATCGACCAATATGGGTAACGCGTCGAAATACCAAGGTTAAAATCACCGCAGCAATAATGCTGGTGATAATCCACGGATCAATGATCCAAATAGGCTGCATTCCCAGAAATACGTTTCGGAGGGTTCCTCCTGAAACAGAAGCAACTGCCGCAATAAATGCAATTCCCCCGTAATCAAGACCCTTATCGGCCGCTACCCGAGCACCTACGAGTGCAAATGTAAATGTCGACAGTAGGTCCAAAATATGAAGAAGCGACATGGTTGCAAGGATAGGGAGGATTCTAGATTGCCGACAATTTTGAGTGGTTAGGCCACGTGCCAACCAGAGGAGCAGTTCGGCACCACGTAACTCAATATGTGATTATGGGAGTTTCCTGAGAATGAGCTCTGCGTGATGCAAAGTGATTTTGGATACAGCTCTGCGTCTATTCTCCAATTCGAGTCGTAAGTTGTTCAATATTTTGGCATCATTTCCCTGTCAGCGAGTGCTGGCTCTCATTCACACGAATTGAAAATGGAGTATCTAAATGCACAAACATCTTATGAAGCAATTCGTTGCTTCTGCTCTGGTAATAACCCTAGGTTTTGCCATTGCCCCAACAGCAGGCGCCGCTGATCTTGGTACTAAGTCACTAGCCTCAGTTCTCACTGCCAAATCTTCCTTTGACACTGACGGACAGAACTTCGACATCCTTACAGCAGCAGTACTTGCAGTTCTCACTGCAAAACCAACCTCTCCTGTCAAGGCTCTCACCGATGGCACTATCGCCCTCACTGCCTTTATTCCAACAGATAGCGCCTTCCAATCACTCGTTTCACAACTCACCAACAAGCCAGCAGTAGGCGAAGAAGCAACATTCAAAGCTGTTGCAGGCCTTGGCATTGACACCGTAGAAGCAGTTCTTCTGTATCACGTTGTCGTTGGCGCACCAATACTTTCATCAGCTGCTCTCAAAGCAGATGGAGCAACATTAAACACAGCATTAACCGGTAAGTCATTCTCAGTCGGAGTAGTTGGAACAACAATTACATTGACAGATGTTGACCCAGTCTCACCAAACCCAGTCGTGAATCTTTCACAGATCGACATTAACCAGGGGAACAATCAAGTCGCTCATGGCATCAATTCTGTACTTCTTCCAGTAGCTCTATTGAAGCCACTCGGAACAAAATCACTTGCTGCAATCTTGACAGCAAAGAACTCTTTTGACCGCAATTCAAAGAACTTCGACATCCTTACAGCTGCAGTACTTGCAGTTCTCAAGGCGAAGCCAAACTCTGCGGTAAAGGTACTTACACAGGGCGATGTCGCATTAACGGCATTCATTCCTAATGACAGTGCATTCAAGAGCCTCGTTCATGCTCTAACA
>CAFBRB010000007.1_pt1 | contig 18398 bp, 20 predicted proteins | sample 7270091 | NCBI WGS metagenome assembly CAFBRB01 (sample SAMEA6814194, study PRJEB35770) | freshwater metagenome | biome: Freshwater; feature: Freshwater reservoir; material: water | place: Czech Republic | collected 2016-11-09 | depth 30m m
GTTTTGACCCACTGGCGCCCTCACGGGTACCCTTACCCTCCTGCGCCACATAGGCGCTTACATGAATAAGTCACAATGAAAAGCGAGGCAAGACCGTGCGTACATATAGCCCAAAGCCCGGAGATGTAGTGCGTAAGTGGCACGTCATCGATGCGCAAGATGTCGTATTGGGTCGCCTTGCCACCCACGCAGCAGTTTTATTGCGCGGCAAGAACAAGCCAACATTTGCTCCACACATGGACATGGGTGACTTCGTCATCATCATCAATGCAGAGAAGGTTGCACTTTCTGGTTCAAAGACAACACAGAAGTTTGCACACCATCACTCAGGTTTTCCAGGTGGATTAACGTCAACCGTGTACGGCGATCTTTTGATGAAGTACCCAACGCGCGCCGTTGAGAAAGCTATCAAGGGAATGCTTCCAAAGAACACTCTTGGTCGCGCAATTGCTAGCAAGCTTAAGGTTTATGCAGGACCAGAACATCCACATGCAGCACAAGCACCAACACCATATGTTTTCGAGCAAGTTTCACAGATCATTAAGTAGAGGATAAAAATCAATGATGTCTGATAACACTGTAGTTAATGATCTCGATGAGAACGAAGTTCCAACTTCTTACTCTTCAGCAACTCCTGCTGCTGCAACTAATCGCCCTGCGATTAAAGCACCCGGTGCCGGCACTGGCCGACGAAAGGAAGCGGTTGCTCGCGTTCGCCTAGTTCCTGGAACTGGTCGCTGGGTTGTTAACGGTAAAGAACTTGCTGTCTACTTTCCAAACAAGGTTCACCAACAATTAGTTTCTGAGCCATTTCGCACAGTAGGCGCTGAAAACTCATACGATGTTTTCGCACGCATCAATGGTGGCGGAGTATCTGGACAAGCTGGCGCTCTACGTCTTGGCGTAGCACGTTCACTCAATCAAATTGATGAAGAAGCACATCGCCCAGCACTTAAAAAAGCTGGATTCTTGACTCGCGATGCTCGTGTTATTGAGCGCAAGAAGTACGGTCTGAAGAAAGCCCGTAAGCGCTCGCAATACAGCAAGCGCTAATTCACACTTTCGATATTTAAGCCGCGATATGGCGCTATTTGGCACCGATGGAATTCGTGGTTTAGCTAATCACGACCTCACTGCAGAACTTGCTTTAGATGTTGCTGTTGCTGCTGCCCATATTCTTGTTGAATCATCGAGCAACGCAGATCACCAACCAACTGCAATAGTTGGTCAAGATTCGCGTGCATCAGGTGAGTTTCTAGAGGCTGCGGTTGTCGCGGGCTTAACAAGTGCAGGGATAAATGTTTATCGAGTTGGAGTTTTACCAACACCGGCCATTGCGTATTTAGTTGCCCAGAGCAAAGCAGATCTCGGTGTAATGATCAGTGCTTCGCACAATCCAATGCCAGACAACGGCATCAAATTATTTTCGCGAGGTGGCGGAAAATTAGCCGACTCGATTGAGGCAGCAATTGAAGCTCGTATGGGTGAGCCGTGGACACGGCCCACAGGTCGCGGTGTTGGACGAGCGATTAATGATGAGACTGCTACCGAACGCTACCTTGAGCATTTATTAGCTTCAGTTACTACGAAACTAGATGGCCTAACCGTTGTCGTTGATTGTGCCAACGGCGCCTCATCTCGCGTGGCGCCTGAAGCTCTACGTCGTGCAGGAGCGAAAGTAATTGCAATTTCTAACCAACCAGATGGCTGGAACATTAATGATGATTGCGGTTCTACTCACCTTGAGAATTTACGCGCCAAGGTATTAGAAACCGGCGCAGACATTGGAATCGCTCATGATGGTGACGCCGATCGTGCGCTAGCTATCGACGATATGGGCAACGACATTGATGGCGATCAAATTCTAGCAATTCTCGCTTTGGGCATGAAATCTAGAGGCGTACTCAAAAGCAATACAGTTGTTGGCACGGTCATGAGTAATTTAGGTTTTATGAAAGCAATGAAGGATGCAGACGTCAATGTAATCACAACTGCGGTAGGAGACCGTTACGTTTTAGAGAAAATGCTTGAATCAGATTATTCAATTGGTGGAGAGCAATCAGGTCACGTTATTTTGCGCGAATTCGCAACTACCGGAGACGGAATCTTGACATCTCTTGCTTTACTTCAAGAAATTAAAAGATCCGGCAAACGTGCTCATGAATTAGCCGGATTAATGGTGCGTTTCCCCCAGATTCTCATCAATGTTAAGAACGTTGCGAAAGAAAAACTTGAAACGTCACAAATAATCATCGACGCAGTGAAACAGGCAGAGTCTGAACTCGGGGATAGTGGACGCGTATTATTGAGAGCTTCGGGGACTGAACCCTTAGTTAGAGTGATGGTAGAAGCCTCAAGTGATAGCGTTGCACATGAAATCGCAACAAGAATTGCCGAGGTCGTTGCGCAGGAACTGGGGTAATTAAGTGTGTGGGATTGTTGGTTACACAGGCCCGCAGTCTGCAATCACTCCCTTGATTGAAGGATTACGTCGCCTCGAATATAGAGGTTATGACTCAGCAGGAATTGCACTTGGAACACCCAATGTCCTATACATTGAAAAGCGTGCTGGCAAACTTATAAATTTGGAGAACGCACTCGGAGACTCACTCCCCGAGGTGCATAGCGGAATAGGTCATACTCGTTGGGCTACTCATGGGGGACCAACTGATCGCAATGCACATCCGCATGTAGATAATGAAGGAAAGCTTGCCGTCATTCACAATGGGATTATTGAGAATTACACTCAATTGCGTTCTGACCTTGAAGCACGTGGCCACAGATTTGATTCTGATACAGATACCGAATCCGTAGCTCACCTACTGAGCGATCTTCGTAAAGCACACAACGGAGATCTTTCTGCAGCTATGCGCGAAGCAGTCAAGTCTTTGCGCGGTTCATTTACCTTGTTAGCAATTCATGCTGACCAACCTGATGTAATTGTTGGTGTGCGCAGAAATTCTCCCTTGGTTGTCGGACTTGGCGATGGCGAAAACTTTATGGCATCAGATGTTGCCGCATTTATTGATTACACAAAGCGCGCAGTAGAACTGGGTCAAGATGAGGTTGTAACTATTTCGCCACAAGGCATACATATAACTAATCTTGATGGTGCTCCGTTGCAACCCAAAGAATATGCAATCACGTGGGATGCATCAGCTGCGCAAAAAGGTGGCTTCAGCCACTTTATGTTGAAGGAGATTTTCGAACAACCTAAAGCCATCGCCGACACGCTATTGGGCCGACTCAATGAGAACAATCAGATCGTTCTCGATGAACTTCACCTTTCAAAAGCTGATATACAAGGATTTAAGAAGATAGTTGTCTTGGCATGTGGCACTGCCTACCACGCAGGAATGCTTGCAAAATATGCCATCGAAAAATGGGCAAAGATCACGGTAGAAGTAGAGCTCGCAAGCGAATTTCGTTATAGAGATCCATTGATTGATGCCGAAACATTGGTGATTGCAATCTCACAATCTGGTGAAACTATGGACACGTTAATGGCGGTTCGCCACGCTAAAGAATGCGGTGCGAGAATCCTTTCTGTCTGCAATACAAATAGCTCGACTATTCCTCGCGAATCTGATGCTGTTCTTTATACGCACGCTGGTCCAGAAATTGCTGTCGCGTCGACCAAAGCATTTCTCACGCAGGTGGTAGCTGTTTATCTCATAGGTCTTCATCTCGCCCAACTTCGTGGAGTGATGAGTGACCTAGAGGTTAAAGAGATATTTAGCGAGATGGCAGAGTTGCCGGGAAAAATCGAACAAATTCTTGAAACAGTTGAGCCATTGCGCGAACTAACTCGCGGATTCGCGCAGTCAACATCGGTGCTCTTCCTGGGGCGTAATGTTGGATTCCCAGTAGCCCTGGAAGGAGCGCTTAAGTTAAAAGAATTGGCGTATATGCATGCAGAAGGATTTGCTGGCGGAGAGCTAAAGCATGGTCCGATTGCATTAATCGAAGAGGGCACTCCAGTGATCGCCATTCTCCCAGTCGGGCACGAGCATGGGCTAGATGAAAAAATGCTGAGCAACGTGCAAGAAGTAAAGGCGCGTGGCGCCAAGGTAATTGTTATTGCACAAGAAGGCGCAGAAGTTACCGGCGCAGAACACATTATTAGAATCCCTATTGCACCTGCAATATTTCAACCAATTCTTGCAACTGTCCCTCTTCAAGTATTTGCATACGAGATGGCAGTTACGCGCGGCAATGATGTCGATCAACCACGCAACCTTGCCAAATCTGTGACGGTGGAATAATTGATTCAAGCATCAATTCGTAGAGCGCAAATGACTAGAGCTTTTCGTTGGTCTGGGCTTTTGTTTGTAGGATTCTTGGCAGTAACACAACAAGTTATGACTAATGGAGTCCTAATAGATTTTGATTCGTGGGTAGCTCATTCGAAAAGACCAAAGATGGGCCACCTCATTGATTTTCTTTTGAAGAAAATCGATAACTTAGGATTGCGCGGTTTGACTGCGACGATTTTGATAATTGCTGCAGTTATCGTCTCCAGGAGATATAAATCTTGGCGCCCACTCAATTTGGCATTCTTGTCTCTACTTGTCCTCAATGGTGTTGTTGGAGTCGCGAAATTGGCAATTGGACGAACGAAACCAAGGATGAATATAGATTTAATAAAGGCTGGCGGACTTTCTTATCCGAGTGGGCATGCGGCTAACGCTTTATTAACGTGGGGCATATTGGCCTACATCGCCTATCGGTATACCCGAAGGGCATCTCTCCATGGAAGGGCCCTAGCTGTTTCGGTCGGTGCAATCACACTTTCAGTCTGTGCAGTCTCTCTCTTTCGTAACACCCATTGGTTTTCTGATCTTTTGGCAGGATTGTTTGTTGGCGGGGCGTTATTAGTCCTAATAATTGCCATTGATCGCTTTGTTCCTTCAGAAAGTCAGCGCTCCTGACTTAGTATTACTCCATGATCGAAGGCATCGGTATTGACGTTGTGGACATTGAGAGATTTGCTCAATCTCTAGAGCGCACGCCTGCCTTAGCCGCGCGGATATTTACTTCTGCAGAATCCTTGCTCCCTATCTCATCAAAGGCTGCTCGTTTCGCCGCAAAAGAAGCTTTAGCAAAAGCGCTAAACGCCGGTAAGGGCCTAGCGTGGCTAGAAGCTGAAGTTGTGAACCTGGAATCAGGTAAGCCTGAATTTATATTTCGCGGGGAGATAGCAGATCTTGTCGATGGAGCGATTGTGCATCTCACTTTGTCACATGATGCTGGCATAGCTTCAGCGATGGTTATCGTGGAGCGCGCATGAGCACTAATCGCGCAGAAGCAGTTGTAAACCTTTCAGCTATCGCTTCAAATGTTCGCACCATCAAAGCCCGTGCTGGAGTTCCAGTTATGGCCGTTGTAAAAGCCGATGCCTATGGTCATGGTTTATTGCCCGTTGCACGTACGGCAATTGATGCGGGCGCACAATGGCTCGGTGTTGCTTTACTTGAAGAGGCGTTAACAATTCGAACCGGTGGAATTACAGCACCAACGATTGCTTGGCTTGTTCCGCCAGGTTCAGATTTTGCCAGTGCTATTTCGGCTGACATAGATCTAGGCGTTGGAACACTTATAGTTTTTCATGAAATTAGTGAAGCAGGAAGGAAGTTGGGGAGAAAAGCACGCATTCATATCGAAGTTGATACAGGTATGACGCGCGGTGGGTTTCTTTCTGAATGGGAAAGCTTTCTCGAAGTTCTAGAAAAGGATTCGGAGAGCGTTGAAGTAATAGGAATATTTTCTCATTTCGCTCGAGCTGATGAGCCAGGCCAACCACAAAATGTTGTTCAACTTAAGCGATTCACTGAAATGGCGGATGACTTAAATCGAATTGGAATTCAGCCCGAGATTCATCATCTTTCTAATTCTGCAGCAACACTAGTTGACGCCTCTTCGCATTTTGATTTAGTACGGGTCGGTATTGCAATGTATGGGCTAACTCCCGATCTTGAAAACCTTGGCACTTCTCAGTCACTTGGGCTAATTCCGGCGATGACTCTCCGTGCAAAATTGAATGCAGTTAAGCCAGTATTAGAAGGAACGCCTGTTGGATACGGTGCGATTGCATTGACAGCAATGGATACCACTGTCGGAGTTGTGTCTATGGGCTACGCAGATGGAATTCCTCGAATTGCTCAAGGCGCAGGCGTTTATATGAATGGCCGCCGTTGCCCAATAATTGGCCGTGTTTCCATGGATCAATTTGTTGTTGATTTGGGACCGGATACTTTGGCAGTGAGCGGGGATTGGGTCACGATTTTTGGACCTGGAACCGAGGGTGAGTACACGGCCGATGATTGGGGTCGGGCCAGTTTGAGTATTAACTACGAGATAGTTACTCGAATTGGACCACGCGTGCCTAGAATCTACGAACCAGTTACAACCATTGGAGTTTCGTGACCACGCCCTCAGCGCTCCTGGCAGTAGAAAATCTCCGTGTTGATTTCGGAGGCCTTCGAGCAGTCAACGATGTTTTCTTAGAACTTCGGCACCAGGAAGTGGTCGGAGTCATTGGGCCCAATGGGGCAGGTAAGACGACGCTCTTTAATGCATTGTGCGGCCTAGTTGCTCCTACCAAGGGCCAACTCACTCTTGATGGAAAAGCTCATGGATGGCCAAAACCTAACGAGTTAGTTAATTTTGGGATTGCTCGTACCTTGCAAGGTGTTGGACTTTTCCCAGACTTAACAGTTGTCGAAAACGTCATGATTGGTGCTCAAAAGTTTGCACATACTGGTTTTATATCGGCGGCTTTTGGGCGCAGTAAAGACGAGAGTAAATTGCGCGAGCGAGCGATGCTGGCGTTGGAACGTGTCTACGCAACGGGTCTAGCCGAGCGTCGTGCTGACACGCTCTCTTACCCAGATACGAAACGAGTGGCAATTGCACGAGCACTTGTGAGCGAACCGCGAATACTGATGCTTGATGAACCTGCAGGCGGTTTAGGTGCTGAAGACATTGCTTGGATGAATGGACTCATTCACAATCTGAAATTGCAATGTTCGATTCTGCTAGTCGAGCATCATATGGACGTGGTTATGTCAGTCTGCGATCGTTTATATGTTCTTAACTTCGGCGAAGTTATATCGAGCGGACCGGCTGAAACAGTGCGTCGCGACCCTGCGGTAATCGCCGCATACCTTGGAGCAAGTGCAACATGACACTTATTGTGAATGACCTGTGCGTCGATCACGGAGCAATTCGTGCAGTCGATCATGTATCCATGAAGATTGAGCAGGGCCAACTTGCTGCAGTCATCGGTGCTAATGGCGCCGGAAAGACAACTTTACTTCGCGCCTTATCTGGATTAACTCCCGCAACAAGTGGCGCTGCTTCCTGGCAAGGCAACAACCTGCTTCACTCAAAACCAGAGAAGCTAGTTCGTTTTGGCGTATCGCATGTATCTGAAGGAAAATCTGTAATTCCAGAATTAACAGTCGGAGAAAACTTGAGTCTCGGTGCCCTTTGGCGTCGAAATACTTCAGAAGCCAAAGACACACGTCAAAGTATCTTCGAAACTTTTCCACGACTAGAGGAACGATCATCTCAATTAGCTGACACGCTTTCAGGTGGCGAAAGACAGATGCTCGCTATCGGACGTGCTTTGATGGCAAAACCACAACTACTACTTCTCGATGAACCATCTCTTGGTCTTGCGCCGCTTGTTATTGCGCAAATTTTTCAGAGCATTCGTGATTTAACTACACGTATGGGATTAACTGTCGTCCTTGTTGAGCAGAATGCGATGAGTGCACTTGAAATCGCAGATGTTGGAATCGTTCTTAACTTAGGACGTGTTGCTGCCACCAACTCCGCACAATCGCTTATAGCCGATCCGCAGGTACGTGCGGCCTACTTGGGTTATTAGGGAGCGATAGAGATGTTCACTTTCTTTGACACAATCATTATCGGGCTGACATCCGGTGCGGTCTATTCATTGATGGCGATTTCCCTTGTTCTAGTATGGCGCAGCACGCGAGTTATCAATTTTGCACAAGCAGGTCAAGCGCTGCTTTCCACCTACATTGGGTTTTCCTTTATTGGTCGGTTTAATTCGTATTGGGTTGCTCTATTTATTGCAATTATCTTGGGCGCAGGTGTTTCTGCACTCATAGAGATCATCTTCATGCGAACTCTATTCAAGAGAAATACTGGTCCAATTGCCGGTGTTGCACCCATAATCGCAACATTGGGGCTTCTCGGATTAATACATGGGCTTATTGGGATATTTATGGGTGGGAAAGAGGCAATTATCCGCCCACCAGTTTCAAATGTTGGTTACACATTCTCTGGTCATACCCTTGCATTTTCTCCACTGAAGCTCGTGATTGTTTCAGCAGTTCTATTCTTAATGATTTCATTGTCAATTCTTTTCACAAAAACAAATATCGGATTGGCTTTACGTGCCTCGGCTTATGCTCCTGAAATTGCTCGTCTTGCTGGAGTTAAAGTTGATGGAATCAGAACTTTAGGTTGGGCGCTGGCAGGAGCTGCAGGTGCGGCAGCAGGAATGCTGCAAACCCCAAATGGAACTGGAGCGCTTTCTCCCGATTCGTTGGAATTTAGTTTGCTTCTAGTCTTTGGTTTCATTGCAGCAGTGATCGGCGGTCTTGAAAGTCTTGTGGGTGCAGTTATCGGAGGATTACTTCTCGGATTAGTTCTGGCATTTGTCATCATGTATGTAAGCGCAACTCTTCCATTTATGACTGCCTTTGTTTTATTACTGGGAGTCTTACTTGTGCGCCCGCAGGGGATTATGGGAAAGAAAGTTGGTCGCCGTGCATAAGTTACTTCAGTCAAATTTCGGGCGATTGGTTTTCTTTATTTTTCTGGGATTCATAATTTTCTTGGCTGGAAATCGCGTTGACGAATTGCGCGTTTATCAAGGAGCAACGTTGGCAATGTTTGTTGTTGCAATTTCATCAATAATTTTGCTTACTGGCTATTCAGGTCAGGTTTCGTTAGGTCATGGAGCATTACTCGCCATCGGTGGTTATTCTGCAGTTCTCGCCAGAAATTATTGGACTCTTCCAATATGGATTTGTTTTGCAATCGCAGTTCTAGTTGCGGCTGCCGCTGGTGCAGTTCTCGGTACGGCTGCCGCGCGTTTGTCTGGTCCATATTTAGCTGGATCTACCTTGGCCTTGGCCGTTGGTTTGCCATCGATCGCCAATCAATTCTCATTCTTGGGTGGTGAGCAAGGGTTGCTTTTTGATGTCGGCGCACCACCCGTCTCCTTGGGTGCGGATTTCTCGCCATATAAGTGGTACTTCTGGATTGCAGCATCGGCAGCCCTCATCGCACTCTGGTGGCTGCAAAATATCCTCCGATCTCGATATGGACGCACTTGGAGGGCTGTTCGGGGCAATGAAATCGCCGCGCAGTTAGCGGGTATTCATAGCGGAAAGGCGAAAACGCTGGCTTTTACCGTCAGTTCTGGCCTAGCTGGCCTCGCAGGAGCCCTGTTAGCAATGACCATCGGGACCGTTTCCCCCAGCGCATTCCCGCTGACCTTGTCATTTTCTTTGCTTACAGGCGCGGTTCTATCTGGCGTAACCACCCTGCCAGGCGTCATGATTGGCGCAGTGACACTGGTTGCCACGCCTGAGATTTCGCATGCGATATCCAATCGCATAGGAGGTTCAGATGGAGTGACCACGAACTTACCTGGTCTATTGGTGAGTGCGTTACTGATTCTGGTGGTCATGCTTGTACCGAACGGACCAGTAGAACAGATGCGCAGTATGCGCGTTCGAAAGAACGCGTCCATATCGCGTTAACCACTTATTAGTAATTAGGTCAACCACCCCTCGATGGAAGGAAATACATGATCGGAACATATCGTCGGAAGCTACTCATAGCTTCTGCGGTGCTTGCAACTGGAAGCCTTGCTTTAACAGCGATTCCAGCCCAAGCCTTCTCAGTGCGCAATGAGATTGGAGTTACCTCCACCTCAATTAAATTAGGTATCACTCTGCCAATGACAGGTGCCGCATCTCCCGGTTACAACAAGATCCCGGGAGCCATGAAGGCTTATTTTGATTATGTCAATGCAAGCGGTGGCGTCAATGGTCGAAAGATCTCCTTGGTCGTAAAAGACGATGCTTACACTCCAACTGCCTCAGTGCAGGCAACAAACGAATTAATTCTGAAGGATAAAGTCTTCGCAGTGGTTGGCGCGCTAGGAACAGCTAACAACAAAGCTGTTGCTGCCCTCGTTAACCCAGGTCGTCGCGGAATTCCTGATCTTTTTGTGAACACAGGATTCAGTGGCTTCGCTGTGAAGAAATCTTATCCAACTACATTCTCACTCTTTCCTTCTTATGTAATGGAAGCCAAGATTTTGTCGATGTACATCAAAGATAAGTTCCCAGGAAAGAAATTGGCACTCCTGTATCAGGCTGATGACTTCGGTCGCGATGCACTTGCTGGTTTCAAAACTGGTGGATTAACTTTTGATACATACATTCCATACGCACCTCTTTCACAAGCAACTCCTACAGTTCCTCCAACATGGATTTCCAAGTTGCAGGCAGCTGGATCTGAAGTTGTCGTTCTATTTGGTGTTTCTAGCGCAACAGCGGCAGCCCTTGGCGCCGCCTATGCGAAGTCATACAGGCCTCAATGGATTCTTGGATCTGTCGGTGGAGATGCAACAGCAATTAAACTTGCTGGCGTACCTGCACCACTCTTTACTGGAGTACAGACAGCGTCCTTCCTTCCAGCGCCTGCAGACACCACAGATGAATATGTGAAGCTATTCCAGACAATTAATACTAAGTACAACCCTGGAGTGACTTTCGATAACAACATCTTGGCTGGCATGAACACTGCATTCGTTACAGTTCAAGCAATCGCTGCCGCTGGTAAGAACCTCACCCGCAAAGCTTTGATTGCTGCAATTGAAACTAAGGGTTCAACATTTGCTAGTGCCGGTCTTACTCCAATGGCACCTACTGCAACCACTCATGCTGGTTACAACGGGTACTGGTTTGGAACATACGACGGCACAGCAACGCTGAAGCCAAATGATGGTGTTTACACCGTTTACACAACCGACTCTGCATCAGGCGCAGTGGTTAAATCCACATACAAGCGCCCGGACATGCCACTTAACGGATTGCCAACAAGCAAATGAGGACACTAACTATGAAGAAGGCACGCGTACTTTCAATGCTCACGGCGACCGCATTGGTCTCAATGATGGTTGTTGCAATTCCTACTGCAGCACATGCTGCAGCTCCAGCTTGCGATGGCAAACTGACTGTTAACTCTTGCGCTGGCAAGACATCAGATGGTGCACCATACGCAATGATGGTTCCAGGAAACTTCAATGGCACCGTGTATCTCTATTCACATGGGTACCGTCCAAGCGTCAATGTTGTTGCAGGAATTCCTGGCTATGGCGGATATGTCGTAACCGACACTCCACAACCTGGACCAAACGCAACAGTAATCGGATCTCTCCTTAGCCAAGGCTTTGCAGTTGTTGGTTCAGGATTTGCTCGTCAAGGTTGGAACGCTGATTCAGGCGTTGCAACTGATGTCGAATTGATCGGTGAATTCAAGAAGCAATTCCCAACAACAAAGCATGTCGTTGCATGGGGAGAGTCACTGGGTGGATTTATCACACAGGCACTTGCTGAAACTCATCCAGAGCTCGTTGATGCTGTTGCACCAATGTGTATGGCTGCAGGAACTGTAGAAGCCGAACTCACAATGGCCGGAGATTTCCTTTGGGGCGTAAAGACCCTCTTTGATCCATCAATTCAAGGAACCAACTATGCAGCTGGTGCTGCTGGTTATGTTCAAGAAATGACTGATCTTGGTAAGTTCTTTACAGTCCTTGGCAAACTTCAAGCCGGTGTAAGCACTGGCGTTTGGCCAGATACATCGAGTGCAACAGGCTTAGCGTTGCAGAAGGCTGGAATTCCAGTTCGCAGCGCGCTCTTGATGCTCGGTTTGATGTCAGGTATTGGCACACAAAGTGCTCACTTTGATTCCATCTCAGGTCCAGCAGGTGCGTTGAAGTTGGCATTCCCATTAGCAGTAAGTCCAGCACTTGCTGTTCTTGAAAATGGTGCCAACGCTGGTGCACTCGCAATCTTGGCAACTCAAGATGTCGAGCAGCAATCAGGTGGAGTTATCTTTGATAACACCAAGACTGATTACGCAGCGCGTATCGCAACTGAGAGTGTAATTTTCAACGTTGCACTTAGTGGCGACGAAGGAATCGCGGGAATGCTCCAAGCGCTGAGCCCACTCAATCCAGGTGCACCACGTGTAACTGGAAACCCAGAGGCAATTGCAAAGATGCGCGCATTGCTATCCCATACAGGAAAAATCAATGTCCCAACAATCACAATGACGGGCGTTGCAGATCCGATTACACCAGCAGGTGGACCACAGTGGTTGGCAGATAAATATGCTGCTCAATATGCTGCAGAGAAAGCAGCTGCAATTGCTGCTTTCAAAACAACTGGTGCATATGTCCCTCCAGTCAAGAAGTTGTTATCAATCTGGGTTACAACCCCAGCTACATATACAACCTTCACTGCTGCGGGCCTACCAGTTACCTCAACACCACCAGCACCAGGAACCAATCACTGCGTCTTCACAACTGCTCAATATCAGGTAGTTGCGAAACAACTGGCTTCGGTTGCTTCAACTGGACTGATGATTACAGGTGGACCACTTAGGACTCTTATCCGCAAGGGCAAGAACTTGAGTATCGATCCTATGTACCGTGCTCCGTTGTTGAAGTTCTACAACGAGCAGTAAATCTCAATGAAATACGGGGGCTTCGAGAAATCGAGGCCCCCGTATTTTTATGCCTTTAGAGTGACTATCAACTAACCTTGATGACATGACGCGCATTGCTACGCCAGAGGCGATGTTTGCTTTAGGTGAGCAGATTGGCGGTCAATTGCGACCAGGTGACCTACTTCTACTCAATGGTCCATTAGGTGCGGGCAAAACACTTCTGACTCAAGGAATTGCATCAGCGTTAGGAATTGAAGGGGTAACCTCACCGACTTTTGTAATATCAAGAATTCATAAGGGTGCCGTTAATCTTATTCATGTAGATGCATATCGCTTAGTTGCCTCTGCTAACCCCAATCTTTCGCTAGATGATTTAGATCTTGATTCAGAACGCGAAGAGGCGATCACCGTTATTGAGTGGGGCGGAGCAGAGAGTGCCCGACTATCAGATGAGAGATTAGAAATAAACATTGACCGGACCAATGAAGAGCGAGAAATAACCTTCGTTGCATACGGTCCTCGCTGGAACGGATTTACTTTGTGAGTATTTCGTTGGCAATTGATACATCTACATCGCGTACCTCTGTCGCCATCGTTGATGAGGGTGCAATCTTGTGGCATGGGTTCCGCGATGGTGGGACAGCTCATGGACATGCGCTTCCTGCACTTGTCGCCGAGGCGCTGATAGCTCAAGGAAGTATCGATAAAGTTGTAGTTGGGATGGGACCCGGGCCCTACACCGGTTTAAGAGTGGGAATTTCCTTTGCAAGGTCTTTTGCTCTCGCACGCGGAATCGAAGTCATTGGCCTGTGCTCATTGGATGCGATTGCTACACAAGTGAGAGAAAGAAATGATTTCATTATTGCTACGGATGCTCGGCGCAAAGAGGTTTACTGGGCGCAATACTCCAACGGCGCACGAATGACTGAGCCTTCAGTGGATTTCCCTGCAGATGTTGCCCTTAAAGGATTACCAATGTTTGGAGAAGGTGCGCTTAAGTACCTACTCACTGCCGATGATGAGGTTCAATTTCCTGATGTCGTGGCATTAGTTGAGCTTGCTAAGAATCCAGATCTGCATATTCAGTTACCTATTTATCTGCGACGTCCCGATGCCGTGCCAACAAGTGAGCGCACACCATGAGCATCACATACAGATCCATGATGGCCCTGGATATCCCTGTTATAGCAAGCATGGAGCGGGCTATTTATCCTCGAGATGCCTGGTCCACAAATCAATTCAAAGAAGAGTTGGCTGGAGTACCTAAAACTCGCTTTTATACTGTTGCGATAAATGAGGAAAATCAGATTGTTGGGTACGCAGGAGTTTTTTCTCCCGATCGCGAAATTGACGCGGACATTAACACTTTGACTGTTGACCCAGCATTTCGCCGTCAGGGAATAGGGCGAGAGATGCTTCATCAAATGATTGATTGGGCCATTGAGAGAAAATCTCCATCTATCTTTCTTGAGATGCGCGAAGATAATATCGAAGCTAATCCGCTGTATTTATCCGAAGGCTTCACACCAATATCTCGAAGAGATGACTACTACGGCAGTGGTGTTCATGCAGTTGTCATGAAGAAGGAACTTCTATGACACACCAGCCTCTGGTACTTGGTATCGAAACTTCCTGTGATGAAACTGCAATTGGGATAGTCCGTGGTCGCACATTGCTCGCAAATGTCATTGCATCCAGCGTTGAGGAGCATGCTCGCTTTGGTGGCGTAGTTCCCGAGATTGCCAGTCGTGCACACTTAGAGGCAATGCTGCCAAGCATTGAGATGGCTCTTATTGATGCAAAGATTTCACTAAAAGATATTGACGCAGTTGCCGTAACTGCTGGACCTGGTTTGGTAGGCGCACTTCTTGTCGGCGTTGCATCTGCTAGCGGATTAGCACTTGGACTTGGCAAACCTTTATACGGTGTCAATCATTTGGCTGCACACGTCTCAGTTGATTTACTGACACATGATCTACCGCTAGAGCCAACAATTGCGCTCTTAGTCAGCGGTGGTCATTCTTCACTACTTCAAGTTGATGACATAACATCATCAGTCATCAAACTTGGCGAAAGCATGGATGATGCAGCGGGAGAAGCTTTCGACAAGATTGCCCGCGTGATGGGACTTGGCTTTCCTGGCGGTCCAGCAATTGATCGTGAAGCACTTTCTGGAAACCCGAAAGCAATTGATTTTCCTCGAGGTCTCACGCACTCGCGCGATTGGGAAACTCGGCCATTTGATTTCTCTTTTTCGGGGTTAAAGACCGCTGTTGCGCGATATTTAGAGAGCACCCCGGATTACGCAAAAGCCGATGTTGCTGCCTCTTTTCAAGAGTCCGTAGTGGATGTTCTGATGCTCAAAGCAATTGCTGCTTGTAAGAAGACAGGTATTGATTCACTGGTGATTGCTGGGGGAGTCGCTGCCAATTCCCGATTGCGAGCAATAGCTGCCCAGCGATGTGAGGCGAAGAAGATCCGCCTACGAATCCCGGCACCTGGCCTTTGTACCGATAATGGCGCCATGGTTGCCGCATTAGGCTCTCTGATGGTCTCGGCTGGACGCCCAGCCAGCTCCATTGACCTTGAGGCGACTTCGAGCCTGAGCGTGAGCACAGTCTCCATTTAGCTACCTTTTGGATTTGCCGTGGCTATTACCCCAGCATAGGCTTGGCGTTAGCACTCAGGACCCGAGTCTGCTAATTACAGAGTCGAAGAGTCCGAAACTCGATTAACAACATATGAAGGAGTCACCACATGGCCGTCGCCATTAAGCCACTAGAAGATCGCATCGTTGTAAAGGCCAATGCGGCTGAGACAACAACCGCATCAGGACTTGTAATCCCTGATACTGCCAAAGAGAAGCCACAAGAAGGCACCGTTGTTGCAGTGGGCCCAGGTCGCTTTGATGACGGCGCTCGCGTTCCAATGGATATCGCTGTTGGCGATGTTGTCTTGTACAGCAAGTACGGCGGAACTGAAGTTAAGTACAACAATGAGGAGTACTTGGTTCTTTCAGCTCGCGACATTCTTGCTGTGATTGAGAAGAAGTAAATGGGAAAAATTCTTGAATTCGATGAGCACGCACGTCGTGCCATGGAACGCGGAGTCAACATTCTTGCTGACACCGTCAAGGTAACACTTGGACCTAAGGGCCGTAACGTTGTTATATCTAAGAGCTACGGTGCACCAACAATTACCAACGATGGCGTGACCATCGCTCGCGAAATCGAACTCTCTGATCCAGTGGAGAACATGGGCGCGCAATTGGTGAAGGAAGTTGCAACCAAGACAAATGATGTAGCAGGAGATGGAACAACCACCGCAACAGTTTTGGCACAAGCAATGGTTAAGGAAGGTCTTCGTAACCTTGCCGCCGGAGCGCAGCCAATGGATATCAAAATCGGTATCGAAGCAGCAGTTGTTGCTATCACCGAGCGCCTTCGCGAGAACGCAACTGTCGTTAAAGATAAGTCGCAGATCGCAGATGTTGCAACTATCTCTGCTCAAGATCGTGCCATCGGAGATTTGATCGCCGAAGCAATGGACAAGGTCGGCAAAGATGGCGTAATCACTGTTGAAGAATCATCCACAACTGGACTTGAACTTGAGTTCACTGAGGGAATGCAATTCGATAAGGGTTATATCTCTCCATATTTCGTTACAGATCAAGAGCGTATGGAGACTGTCCTTGAGGACGCTTACGTACTTCTTTCTGCTAACAAGATTTCAGCACTGAGCGAACTTCTTCCAATCTTGGAAAAAATTGCTCAAGCCAGCAAGCCTCTCTTGATTATCTCTGAAGATGTTGATGGAGAAGCGCTTTCTACATTGGTAGTTAACAAGATGCGCGGAGTTTTCACTTCAGCTGCCGTCAAGGCTCCTGGTTTTGGTGATCGTCGCAAGGCAATGTTGGAAGACATTGCAATCTTGACTGGTGCTCAAGTTATTGCCGCCGAAGTAGGCATGAAACTTGATCAAGTTGGCCTTGAAGTTCTTGGTCGCGCCCGTCGCATTGTGATCACAAAAGACAACACCACCATCGTTGATGGTGGGGGCGAGAAGGCAGCAGTTGCTGCCCGCGTCTCAGAGATCCGTCGCGAACTTGAAAACACAGATTCCGAATGGGATCGCAGCAAGCTACAAGAGCGTGTTGCGAAACTTGCTGGTGGAGTCTGCGTAATCAAAGTAGGCGCACATACCGAAGTTGAATTGAAAGAAAAGAAGCACCGTCTCGAAGATGCAATCTCAGCAACACGTGCCGCAGTTGAAGAAGGCATCGTTGTTGGTGGAGGAGCAGCTTTGGTTCACGCAGCAGATGCACTTGATGGCGATCTTGGTTTCGAAGGCGATAAAGCCGTCGGAGTTCGTCTCGTTCGCAAAGCATGCGATGAACCACTTCGTTGGATTGCAGAAAATGCTGGTCTTGAAGGTTATGTTGTTGTATCAAAGGTTCGCGCGATGAAGGCTCATGAAGGCTTCAACGCTGCAACTGATGTATATGGCGATCTGACTAAAGATGGCGTTATCGATCCAGTGAAGGTGACACGCTCTGCACTGGCTAATGCTGCATCTATTGCTGCAATGTTCATTACAACTGAAGCAGTTGTGTATGAGAAGCCAGAAACTGACAGCGCTGATGCAGGTGGCTCTGGCCATTCGCACGGCCCTGGCGGACATAGCCACTAAGGGGTAAATTTCCTTAGGTGGAACAGCTCACCCTTTCAGTAGATTGCGGCGGCCTGGGAATCAAAGCTTCGGTGCTCGATAGCGCCGGAACTATGAGAACCCCGGCCGTTCGCATTTCTACTCCGTACCCGCTATCTCCGCAGCGACTTGTCGAAACTATCGCGGAGTTGGCAAAGACTTTGCCACAAGCAACTCGTGCAACGGTCGGTGTTCCCGGAATGATTCGCCACGGCGTAGTTGTTGCAACCCCTCATTACATCAACGTTGCTGGTCCGCTCACTCGTATGGATCCCGAGTTGAAAAAAGCGTGGGATGGTTTTGATATGCGCCAAGCTCTCACCGTTGCGCTTTCAATGCCAACACTTGTCCTCAATGATGCCGAAGTGCACGGCGCAGGTGTTGTAGCAGGCTCGGGTTTTGAAGTTGTTTTAACGCTAGGTACCGGCCTTGGAAGTGCGATCTTCGATGGTGGAGTTCTTGCACCACACATTGAGTTTTCGCATGCACCAGTGCGACGAGCAACAACGTATGACTCGTGGATTGGCGAGAACGAACGTCGCCGACTTGGAGATAGTTTTTGGTCTCGCCGAATTCGCACGATGGTAGAGGAGTTACGGCCAGTATTTTTATGGGATCGTTTATATCTGGGCGGAGGAAATGCTCGCCGTATTAAAGATGTTGTTATTCCTCGTTTGGGAAATGATGTTGTGATTGTTCCCAATGAAGCGGGAATTATTGGCGGCGTTCGGGCCTGGAGTTTGATTCCCCCTGTCCAGTAATGACTAGGAAGCGTGCGAGATATCTCCGGCAATACCCTTATTGAGGATCATGAGGCGCTCGTCTTCGCTGAGGCCGCCCCAGATTCCGTAAGGTTCTTGAACGCTCAATGCGTGGTCGCGGCATTGCTGCAAGACGGGGCA
>CAFBRB010000008.1_pt1 | contig 18138 bp, 19 predicted proteins | sample 7270091 | NCBI WGS metagenome assembly CAFBRB01 (sample SAMEA6814194, study PRJEB35770) | freshwater metagenome | biome: Freshwater; feature: Freshwater reservoir; material: water | place: Czech Republic | collected 2016-11-09 | depth 30m m
TCAATGATCCGTGGCAACCGGCACTTTTGCGGGCCGTGCATCAAGTAGCAAATGCGGGTGAACGTAGTAATTGTCCAGTTGGTGTTTGCGGAGAAGCCGCTTCTGACCCCGCACTTGCCGCGGTTTTAATTGGTTTAGGAGTAACAAGTCTGTCTTGCAACGTGAGCACAATTCAGGACGTTGCTCAAGCAATTACTTCACTGACTTTTGTAGAGATGCGTGATGCAGCCATAGCGGCACTAGAGGCATCGAATGCAGCAGAGGCGAAATTATTGGCAAGGAAGCATCTGCACAAACTTGCGTCATTAGGTTTGTAAGAAAACCAGTCAGTAACTCGCTATCCCTATTAAACGCCCGAAAACACCTCTAAAAAAAGAGACGAAATGTTGCAGAGATGCTTGCAGAATCAAGTGTGGCGTAGCACACTAACCATAATGTTCAACTGATGAACGGATGTGACGATAGTGAAACAGCGCGATGCGGAGCTCATCCTTCGCGTTGCGCGCATGTATTACGAGAAGGATCAGTCACAAGATCAGGTGGCTAGAGTTCTTGGAACGTCACGATCGAATGTTTCGCGGATGCTCTCAGATGCAAAACGCTTGGGCTTTGTACAAATCAAGATAGTTGCTCCAATAACGCGCCATGAAAGCCTTTCATCACAATTACACAAAGTGCTGAAAATAAAAGATGTCCAAGTAATTGGTACTGATCGTTCTGAAACTACCTTGACTAGCGTTGGACGTGCAGCAGCAGCAGCACTTAATCGGGCGCTAAAAGCTAACAACACGATTGCTATTTCTTGGGGACGCGGAGTTGAGGCAACAGTTGTCGAAGTAGCAAGTGAAACTTTGCCAGGTTTGCGAGTAACACAACTTATGGGTGGTTTATCCGCAGTTGCTACATCTGTCAGTGCAGAAGAGTTAGGTCGAACACTCGCACAGAATCTCAACGCACAATTTATCCCATTGTTATCTCCCGCTGTGGTCAGTAATGCACGTACTCGAAATACATTGCTAAACGAAGATTCAATTGCGCAAGTACTGGAAATATCACGACATGCCGATATAGCTCTAGTCGGCATTGGTTCCCATGGGTCTTCGTCAAGTGAAGAAGTTCTTAAGCAATTCAAGCTCACCAAGGCTGAGCATGAGAAAGTTGCGAAAACGTATGCGGGAGATGTTTCTGCTCGCTTCTATGATAGCAATGGGCGCTCGCTCAATAGCGAAATGGATAATCGGGTAATTGGTATGACACTTGATGAACTTGCAGCAATTCCGCATGTGATTGGGATTGCTGCCGGGAAGGAAAAAGCCATGGGCGTACTCGGAGCTGCCCGTGCAGGTTTAGTTGACACACTTGTTACTGATGTTTCATGTGCAACTGAGATTCTCAAACTAGCAACTGCAGCGAAAGAGGCACAAAGCGCATGACATATCTGACCAAACTCCTTTTAGTTATTGCTGCAATGTGGGCATCTCAACTTTTTATGGCATTCATGCAAGCCAAACGCTTTCAAGCAGATCTCAAATCAATGCGTATGCAAGGAACTTCTGCCGTGGGGATGGGCGGAAAGCGCTATCGCGGGGGACGTGCATTTGTTGCACTCGCCGCCGATGAGAACGGAATCATTAAAGATGGCCTTGTCTTGAAAGGCCTCACAGTTTTTGCAAACTCGAAAAAACTAACTAACTACACAGGTTTCTCACTGGACGACATAATCTCGGGCAACCGAGGGAGTGGAGCTGAACCTAAGAAGAAGGTGCGCGAAGCGGCAGAAATGTCGGCGCAACTTATTAAGGATCATCTCTTCCGTGCCGACCAGGGAGAAAAAACAGGCCGGGAAAATTAGAACAACCGGACCTGATCAAACGCCGCAATTGCGGCCTTTATCCTTGAGGAGGGTGAAGTGGCATTAAGTGGATTGGTTGTATTTGCAGCCGGTGTCACGGTTGATAAACCAACGGGCTTTCTTGGCGCGTTGGCGACAGCCGCGGAAGACTTTATTAAAGTCTTCAATAAAGGCGGAACGGTTCTGCTCTCACTTATGGGCGGAATTCTTCCAACATTGATCGTTCTCTTAACAGCAGTTAATGCACTTGTACGCCTGATTGGTCCCGAGAAGATTGAAAATCTTGGAAAGGCAGCAGCGCGTCCTGGAATTCAGTGGTACCCAGTGCGTTACATGATCCTTCCTTTTGTTTCAGTTTTCATGCTGACCAACCCAATGGCGTACACAATGGGTCGTTTTCTCCCAGAGCGTTTAAAGCCAGCGTTCTATGACTCAGCTGTTTCATTCGTCCACCCAATTTTGGGTATTTTCCCACACGCAAACCCTGGTGAACTTTTCGTTTACGTAGGTATTGCAACCGGAATCCAGCAATTGGGTTATGGCCTTGGCGATCTAGCAGTTCGTTACTTGCTAGTCGGTTTGGTTGTCATCTTTATTCGCGGAATTGTCACCGAGGCGATTACAGCCAAAATGATGTCACGAGCAGAGAAGGCGGCATAACACATGGATGCATTGACAAACTTAATCGTAAAAGTTGGCCGCAGCGTAGGTGGAGTGGTTGGTACTTTGTACCAGGCAGGTCGCGACACTGTTGACACGGTAATCCGTAACGTTATTCCGTTTATGGCGTTCATTTCGTTCATCATCGGATTAATCCTTACCACCGGTATCGGTGACTGGATTGCTAAAGGTCTTAAGGGATCTGCCTCATCACTTGGCGGACTCCTATTGATCTCCATCGTTTGCGCAATCCCAATCCTTTCTCCATTGCTTGGACCTGGTGCGGTTATTGCTCAGATTGTTGGAACACTTCTCGGCGTTGAAATTGGTAAGGGAAATATCCCTGCTCAATACTCATTGCCAGCATTGTTTGCTATCAACCCACAGGTTGGTTGCGACTTCATTCCGGTTGGCCTCGCCCTTGGTGAAGCAGAACCAGAAACAGTGGAAATCGGCGTTCCTGCGGTCTTGTTCTCCCGCGTTATCACCGGCCCACTTTCTGTCGTAATCGCGTACTTCGCCTCATTTGGCTTGTACTCAGCAGCAAAGTAAGTTCAGTCCTATAAAGGTAAGCCAGTGTGGGGACTTCGGTTCCCGCACTGGCTACTTAAAAATGAAATACACATTAAAAGGAGCATTGCAATGGGAGATTACAAAAGCGTAAGAGTAGAAGCCGGAAAAGGTGGATGGGGCGGACCTCTCGTAATCACACCTACCGATGAGAAGCCTTATGTGTATTCAGTTACTGGTGGCGGAATTCATCCGATTGCTGCTCGCATTGCAGAACTCACTGGCGGCATCCCTTTTGATGGTTTCAAAAGCAGCGTGCCATTCGACAAGATCGCTGTTGCAGTCATCGACTGCGGTGGAACAGCTCGTGTTGGCGTTTACCCAATGAAGAAAGTCCTTACAGTTGATATTCACGGTACAAGTCCAGCTGGACCACTTGCAAATTTCATTACTAAAGAACTTTTCGTCTCTGGCGTTAAAGCCGACAATATTGTAGAAATTTAAGAATATTGCCTGAAGTCGTATATTCATCCACGGTAACTGCGGTGGGAGCACTTGTTGCAGATTTTCGTGAACAAGGATTACTCGTGTGGTTTGGTGAGAATGCACCTGAGGAACTTCACGAGTTTTCGATTCTGCACAAAGTTGATAATCACAAACGTGCTCCGATTGTCGGAGACATCATTGCGCTTAACGATGATCACTTCACAGTGTTAGCAGTTGGCGATGTTGCAAGCGATAACCTACTTAACCTAGGTCACTTAGATCTTAAAGCTAACGGATTGACGGAGACTGAGATGCCAGGTGACGTAAACGTCGAAGCACGTGAATTGCCCACTGTCAAAGTGGGGGATAGACTTCAAGTAATCGCGCAAGACTAGAAAAACGAATCGAGCGTTTAGAACATGGCTTATTCACAACGTATGCAAGATTACGCAAAAACTTTAGGACGCGATGTTCGCGTTGCTCTTGTTGGAGCCGGTCAAATGGGTCATGGCTTTGGTTGCCAGGTCGACAGAATGCCAGGACTAAAACTTGCACTCGTCGTTGATATAGATCCTGCGCGTATCACCAGCCTTTTCAATGACATCGGGGAAAAAGATGTTGTTATAAGTTCAGATCCTGATGTTATTTCAGCCGCCCTTCTTGCAGGTAAGGCCGCAGGTACTACGACAACTGATTTCATTGCACAAATGCCATTTGATGTAGTTGTCGAAGCAACTGGAGTGCCTGATATTGGAGCTCGCGTTGCCTACTCATGCCTGCTAGCCAAGAAAGATGTCGCCGTTTTGAATGTGGAAATGGATGTCACCATTGGGCCCCTGCTTCATGCAACCGCTCAGCTTGGTGGAGCTGTTTACACGGTCTGTCATGGAGATGAGCCAGTTGAGGCAAAGGTTCTTGTTGATTTCGCGCGTGACCTACAGTTTGAAATTGTTGCCGCCGGTAAAGGCAAGAACAATCCTTTTGAACCACTGAGCACTCCAGATACAGTTCGAGATCGCGCAGTTGCTAAGAAGATGAACCCAAAGATGCTTTGCTCCTTTACTGATGGCTCTAAGACCATGATCGAAATGGCTGCACTTGCTAACACAACCGGTCTTCAACTTTCCAAGCGTGGAATGTACGGACCAGCCGCAACTGTAAAAACTTTGCAAGATGTATTTGCACTCCAAGCCGATGGTGGAGTTCTGGATCGTCCCGGAGTTGTTGATTACTGCACGGGAGATGTTGCACCAGGCGTTTTTGTAATCGTTCGCACGGATGCTCCATATATTAATCATGAGATGAGCTATCTCTCCATGGGCCCTGGACCATATTTTGCCCTGTATCGCCCATTCCACCTTGCCTCCGTTGAAGCTCCTCTTTCAGTAGCTCGCGCTATCTTGGATCGTGAACCATCTCTCTTTGCACCACACCTTATGGCTGAAGTTGTTTCAATGGCTAAGAAAGATATGCAACCAGGTGATCGAATTGACAGCATTGGAGGCTACACGGTTCGTGGTTATGCCGATATTGCCGAAGATGCCAAACGCGATAACTTGGTTCCAATCGGACTTATTGCTAATGCAGTTGTCACCAAGGAAATTAAAGTAGGAGACCTCATTACCTACGATCAGGTGCAAGTAGATGAATCCAGTTTGATTGTTCAATTGCGTCGATTGCAAGATAGCTTGGGACTTACTTACGCTTAATCTGAATCCGCACTCTCGCCCGTGAAGGCTTGATTGCAATCAAAGATATGGTGCAGTCACAGCATTCATGATTAGCAGGTAGCTTCTTTTTGCGATCATGAAGACCCAATTCACGGCGCAGATTCTCTTGTGCCCCGGTAAACAGGCCTGAATTTCGCGCCTTCTTTGCCTCTGAATCTCGACGAATCTGATCAGCTTTTTTGGATGCCTCACTGAAGGATTTGCGCATGAGCCACTGTGAAACTGCCATATTTCAAGTCTGCCACACAGTGGCACAATGAGCACATGGATGGCGAGATGCGAGTCGCGGTAGTAGTTCTTGCCGCAGGTAGTGGGTCTCGCTTTGGTCATTCAACCAATAAAGTCTGGCTCCCACTCAGTGGTCGTCGCATCCTTTCTCGATCATTAACAAATGCCGTCAAGAGCTTTCCCAAATCGCGCAATGTTCTGGTCATCAACCCCACTGATTCACATTTGGCAAAGGAAGTACTCAGCCGCGAAGCCCATAGCATCAAGGTAGAAATCGTGGCTGGCGGAAATTCCCGCCATGAATCAGAGCACAACGCACTCATGCATTTAGCGCCTGCAATTGAGGCAGGAAAGATAAATGTCGTCATGATTCATGATGGAGCACGACCTCTGGCAACGAGCAAGCTTTTCTTGGATATCGCTCAAGCTGCACATCTTCACGGCGGTGCGATTCCAGCGATTGTTGTTGACCCACGTGAAATTGATTATTCAAGTGACCGGGAAATAGTGAGAGTTCAAACTCCGCAAGCATTTCGCGCTAAGGACCTGCTAGATGCCTACAGGAGCGCCGAGGTTGATGGATTTGTAGGTACAGATACCGCAGCGTGCATGGAAGAGTATTTTCCCAAAGTTCATACAATCGCTGTGCCTGGTGAAGTAGCAAATGTAAAAATAACCTATCCTCAAGATTTGGTTATTGCCGAACATGTACTGGAGATGCGAGGATATAAAGAATGAACAATGAAGAATTGACTGCAGAGCTTCACTGCTCCAACTGCGACCACGAGACGATTCATACATTGGTTTATGCTGGACGCCTTTTGGTATCAACGACATGTCAAGTATGCAATTCACAGGTCAAGCATGAAGCTATTGATTTGCGCCTCCACTATCTAAAAGATCTAGAACATCGAATCGCTACTAAACCAAGAAGACTTTTGCGAAGGTTTTGGAGAGCGCCATTCTCCTCAGCGATCTCTTTGCCAAAGAAGTTTATGAGCCAGCCTCGTAAGATCTGGAGCGAAATTAAATCTATCTTGGGGCGAAACTAGCCGCTCGTACGTCTCCAGTGAAGGAATGATTCCATTAACAGTCCATCTTCTTTAGTATTGATTCTTAGAGCTTCCGGAGCACCTTCAATGTGCTCGATACGCGCATTCTTCTTTAGCGGCAAGAACCACCCTTGATCTTTGCCTTTTCGATCTATTGCACTCGAACGGACTATTTCGGGCGTTGCGATTCTTTTCACCGAATTTCGATCGAGCGTTTCTAGTACAACGGAATTCTCACCAATGATTTTCAAAGTTTCCGTGAATACGGTTGCTGGTCGAACAGCATCGGCGCCCTCGTTGAAGGTATCCATGATTTTTGTGAACTGCTCTGAACGAGTTAACGGTCGGCTCGCATCATGAATCAAGATTGCTTGGAACTGTGCAATTTCAGTTTCGATGGCCGCTGCTAAGGCGCGAGGATCATCAGGATCACACACGGTAAATGAAGCAAATAAGTTATGACGATCGAGGAGTACCTCGGCCTCATCGATATGTGCTTGAGAACCCACAACCGTAAGTGGGACCGTTCTCATGAATTCTTGAATGCTGCGGACTGAGCGCACAATGCTGGGGACCTTGCTCAGCTCTAGCAGCGCCGTTGTGGAGGTTATTGCTACAACGGCATGAAGTGGTCCGTTAGTTTGACTCATAGAGCTGGAACCTTATCCCCAGAGCTAACTGGTTTGGCAACATAGCGCCCCATGAATTCGGCTTTCATCTCTTCAAAATCACCGCTCTTGAGTGCATCGCGCATCTGGTCTACGAGTCGGACAATAAATCTTTCATTGTGAATTGTTGCCAAAGTTGCAGCGAGAATTTCCTTGCCTTTAAAGAGGTGATGCATATATGCGCGCGTGTAATTAGTGCACGTGTAGCAGTCGCACCCCTCATCAATGGGAGTGAAATCTCGACGGAAACGAGAGTTTGAGATATTAAAGCGCCCCGTCATCGTATAAACCGCGCTTGTGCGCGCAATCCGTGAAGCTAATACACAGTCAAAAGTATCTATTCCGTTTTCTACTCCGACAAAAAGATCCTCTGGTGCTCCGATTCCTAGAAGATGTTTTGGTTTCTCACGAGGCAGTTCTTGGTTGACCCAGGTAATAATTGTCCCTAGCGCCGCTTTATCTAGTGCGCCACCAATTCCAAAACCATCAAATGAGATTCCAGAAGAGGTCATTGAACCTAAATCCTTTGCAGCCGCTCTGCGCAAGTCTTCGTATTGAGCACCTTGAATTACCCCAAAGAGAGCTTGATACGGGTGGCTGCTTCGAGATTGAGTCAAACTCTGGTGCTCGTCTAAACAGCGAATTGCCCAAGCAGACGTTCGAGAAATGGCGCGCTCTTGATAGACACGAGTGTTGTGAAGCGTCGTGCATTCATCAAATGCAAACATGATGTCTGCGCCGATTTGGTGCTGCACCTGCATAGACACCTCAGGAGTGAATCGATGCATCGATCCATCAAGGTGGGATTTAAAAGTGACACCTTCGTCATCTACATGTGCAAGACGCTCTTTCTTATGTGCAATTACATCATCGGATCGAAAAGTTGTTGAATCCATAGCGAGAACTTTCTTGAATCCAACCCCCAAAGAGAGAACTTGAAAGCCCCCGCTATCGGTGAATGTTGGGCCAGGCCAATTCATAAACCGCGAAAGCCCACCGGCCTCATCCAAAATATCTGGTCCTGGTTGTAAATAGAGGTGGTAGGCATTGGCCAACAAAGCCTGAGAACCCAGATCCTTCATGGATTCTGGCAACACTGATTTTACAGTTGCCTTAGTACCTACTGGAATAAACGCAGGAGTTTCGATGACGCCATGGGGCGTATGTATTTCACCTGTCCGAGCAAAATCGCCATTTCCGGGTTTGCTCTCGCAGGTAATGTTAAACGAGAAACTCATTTGAGTAATCTAACCAAAGTTGGGTAACCGTGGAGCAGGCAGATGAGGCGCTACCAGATACGGACGCGCTTGGCTGGATCCAGCCACAGGGCATCCTTTTCCGTGACGCCAAAAGCCTGATAGAACTCCTCGAGGTTTCGAACAATCTGATTACAACGAAACTCAGCCGGAGAATGAGGATCAGTGGCTAGGCGTCGTACCGTTTCTTCGGGGCGGACCTTGCCTCGCCATACTTGGGCATTTCCTAAGAAGAAGCGCTGATAGCCACTTAACTCATCAAAGACTGGAGGCGTCGCACCTGCAAGTGAAATCTCGTAAGCCTTGTGAGCAATTGTTAAGCCCCCTAGATCGCCGATATTTTCACCAATAGTAAGGGCGCCATTGACGTGTGACTCAGGAGTCTCCTCCGGAACAAGTGCATCAAATTGATCGATTAATATCTGGGCACGTTTTTCAAACTCCACGCGATCATGTTCGGTCCACCAATCGTTGAGATTTCCATCGCCATCAAATTTGGAGCCCTGGTCATCAAAGCCGTGACCGATTTCGTGACCGATAACAGCGCCAATTCCGCCATAGTTGGCTGCATCATCTGCCTCAAGGTCAAAGAATGGTGGTTGCAAGATTGCTGCTGGGAAAACAATCTCATTCATTCCAGGGTTGTAATAGGCATTGACTGTTTGAGGAGTCATGTACCACTCAGAACGATCAACTGGTTTTCCTATTTTATCGAATTCATAATCTCGAGCGAAGCGAGATACGGCCATTAAGTTTGCGATGAGGTCATCGGGGGAGATGGCTAAGGAAGTGAAGTCACGCCATTTATCTGGATACCCAATTTTAGGCGTGAACTTATCTAATTTTTCGAGGGCTTTCACTTTTGTCTCTGGGCTCATCCAATCAAGTGCTGTGATATCAACGCGGTAGGCCTCAATGAGGTTCGCGACTAATTCTTCCATGGATGTTTTTGCTGCAGGAGGAAAATGTTTATCAACATAGAGCTGTCCCACTGCCTCGCCGAGAGCGCCCTCTACAAGAGCAACGCCTCGTTTCCATCTATCTTTTAATTGAGGAACGCCAGAGAGCGTCGTCCCATAAAACGCAAAATTCTCATTAACTAGTTCTGAGTTTAGGTATGAAGCGGCCCCGGAGAGCACCTGCCAAGTCAGCCATGAACGCCACTTTGGTACATCGAATGCCTCGAGCATCTCACCCAGTCCAGCAAAGAATGTGGGTTGGCGAACAATGACCTGAGCCATAACAATTTCTGGGACCTTTGCGCCTTCATTCCATGTAGCCCAATCAAATCCGACTGAGAGTTCTTTGAGTTGGGCAAAAGTAAATTTGTTATAGGTGGAGGTGGCATCGCGATCTTTGACTTGGTCCCAGTGGTGGGTAGCCAATTGCGTTTCAATCGAGAGGATTCTCTCTGCATGGCCAATGCCATCATCGATGCCCGCAAGAGCGAACATCCGTATTACGTGGGCAACGAAAGCTTTGCGAATTTCTACATATTCTTCTTCGCGGTAGTAGGCCTCATCAGGAAGGCTGAGCCCTGATTGGCCAAGATAGATGATATTTGTATCAGATCGTTTGTTGTCAGTCGTTATAAAGCCGTAGAAGAGCCCTTGTAGGCCTTCTTCTTCGAGTTCGCCCAGTACTCGCAGGAAATCACTTCGTGAATTAATTGATGCTGCACGGGCCAAATCTTTTTCTATGGGGGAGATTCCCAATTTCTCAGCGCGGGATTCATCCATAAATGAGTGGTAAAGGTCTCCGATTTTTTGGGCAATGGATCCATCGCGGGAATCAGAGGAAGCGCAGGATTCCACTATCTCGCGGACCTGCTTTTCTGATTGATCGCGCAACCAATAGAAAGCACCATCTGATGCGCGGTCGGCAGGGATCTCTGTATTGGCCAACCACGTGCCGTTCATATGCCGAAAAAGATCATCTTGAGGGCGCACTGATGCATCTATATGGCTGTTATTAATTCCGCTTTTCATGGCTTTAACACGAGCTTTCTCGGTAAGGCAACTAGTTGAACTTTCAACCTATCGCGTATACTGATAACTATGGCACGAAACGCTACCCCACCGACGCCTCGCTGGCTCAATCCCAGTGAAATGAAGGCGTGGCGTAGATACATTGTTGCCAGCCGACGGCTTCTGGAAGCCCTAGATGGAGATCTCCAAGGTCATGATTTATCGATGTCTGATTACGAGATTTTGGCTCAATTGAGCGATGCTCCAGAGCGTCGAATGCGCATGAGTGAATTGGCTGATATTGCGATGCTCTCGCGCTCGCGACTTTCCCACCGCATGAAAGTTATGGAGAAGGCGGGTTGGGTCAAACGAGAGGCCTGCCCCATAGATAAGCGGGGGTATTTTGCAGTGATGACCCCCAAGGGCTGGAAGGCAATTGTTGCTGCAGCTCCGGATCATGTTGAAAGTGTGCGCAAGCGATTTGTTGATCATTTATCAAAGGCCGATCAAATTGCACTCGCTCAAATATTTGAAAAAGTTGGAGAGTCACTTCGCGGTGATCCAACGTTGCACGAGAAATAATATTAGGCAATAAAAAAACCCGCCATTTGCATGGCGGGTTTTTTTATAAAGTTGTTACTTTGCAGCAACAGCCTTCTTACGACGACGCTTCTTTGGTGCAGCTGCAGGAGCAGCAACAGCCTTCTTAGCGGCCTTCTTGCGCTTTGGAGCTGCCTTCTTGGCAACAACCTTCTTCGCGGCCTTCTTGCGCTTTGGAGCTGCCTTCTTAGCAACAGCTTTCTTAGCGGCTTTCTTGCGCTTTGGAGCTGCCTTCTTAGCAACAGCTTTCTTAGCGGCTTTCTTGCGCTTTGGAGCTGCCTTCTTAGCAACAGCTTTCTTAGCGGCTTTCTTGCGCTTTGGAGCTGCCTTCTTGGCAACAACCTTCTTAGCGGCTTTCTTGCGCTTTGGAGCTACTGCCTTAGCAGCGGCCTTCTTGCGACGCTTTGGTGCTACTGCCTTAGCAGCGGCTTTCTTGCGCTTTGGAGCTGCCTTTTTGGCAACTGCCTTCTTGCGCTTTGGAGCAGATTTCTTAGCTGCAGCCACGTAACTTCTCCTATCGGAATGGTTCGATCCGTCACCGAACCTGTTCAGGGTTAATGGTGTCAGTCATTGGCGCACAATGCCAGCATTATGTGAAATTAAATTGAGTGCGTGTCGCGAAATAGTTTTTTATTATTTTTGTGCTCTTAGGTCAAATATTCAATTCATTTGATGTAAATCACTGATCACATTTATGAAGATTCATCAAAATTGTTGATTTGTTCCGCAGATTTACGTTTTTCCCGTTCTGCAACAGCAAATTCATTGGTTTTGACGTCATATCGGCGAAATTTCGGCAAGAAACTGGCCAGTAATAACACGACAACGATGCAAATAACCCCTCCGGATGTAACAGAAAATGACAAAGAAGTAGCAGAGGCGATAGATGCGGCACGTAATTGCCCCGCCAGAGGTCCTACTGAGTAGGAAAGTAATTCGATTCCGGATAGTCGACCGCGAAGTTCATCAGGGATCGTTTGATTCCACAGTGTGGAACGGAAAAGGGCGCTGACCATGTCAGATGCTCCAGCAATTGCCAACAAAAGCAGGACCCAAATTAATGAATGGACTATCCCTGCCAAAGCAATTGCTGCCCCCCACCCAATCGCGGCCAAAGTGATTGCTCGTCCATGGAATCTATAGGTGTTGATCCATCCACTGGTCAAAGTCATGAGAATTGCCCCGACTGTTCCGGCGGCGTAGAGAAATCCAAGTGCCCAAGGAGCACCTAGATGGTCGGCCCAAAACGGAAAGAGTGCGTTGGGCATCGCAAAGAACATTGCAGCAAGATCTACTAAGTAAGTACCGAGTAAATCTTGTCGTCCTACTGCATATTTCAAACCAGCAAATAACGCTGCCAGAGATGGCTTTTCGGCCTTCTCATTTGGAGGAACCGAGCCGACTTTCCACAAAAGCAATAATGAAATGATGTACGTGATGACATCAACACCATAACCTGCACTGACAGTGAACGAAGCGATGATGACTCCACCAATTGCCGGGCCAGCAATGACTCCAACCTGCGAACGCAAACTTAGTAAGGCACTTGCTGCAGGTAAATCTGCGTGTCCGACAAGTCGAGGCAAAATTGCGTTGGCACTCGGACGTTGCATTCCATCTACTGCTGCAAAAAGTCCGGCAACGATATAGACCAGAACCAGACTCGGACGCATTTGCATGGAATTAATCAGAAGGGTTGTCGTAGCAAGTAAGGCAGCCGCCTCAGTTGCCCAAATCATCTTTTTTCGATCAACCGCGTCGGCTAATACCCCTCCGTAGAGACCAAAAACAATTAGAGGAACAAGTTCAACAGCTCCACTTAATCCCACCGCCATATATGAGTGGGTCATTTCTTTAATCTGGAAGGGAATAGCAACGTAGGTAATCATCGAACCCAGCGTAGAAATCAGTCCAGATGCCCAGAGATAGCGAAAATCTCGGTATTTTTTCAAAGGGGTGATATCTATCGCGAAACGGGCGGTTTTAGCCATAATCGTTCTGTTTTGCTCCGTTTTCTGGACTGGATAGTCGTAGAAGTTTAGTCGAGCATTAGACTTTACTCATGTCGGGCGGGGCAATTATGAGTGGCCAATTGCGACTTGCCCTTGCCCAAATCAATCCAACAGTGGGCGATATCTCGGGCAATATTTCTCTCATTTCCCACCACGTTTCTCTGGCCCATAAAAGCGGCGCACACGTAGTCGTCTTTCCAGAAATGGTGGTCACGGGCTATCCCGTAGAAGATTTGGCCCTGCGTTCTTCATTTAGGGCAGCGAGCCAGAGAGCCATTTCTGAATTAGCAATGGCCACGCACCGAGATGGCTATGGAGACCTAGTACTTGTCGTTGGATATCTAGATGAAGTTGCCGGAGTAGTTAATCGATTGGGCCAGCCAGCAGGAGCCCCCCAGAATGCTGTTGCAATTATTCACCAGGGCAAGATCAAGGCTAGGTATGTAAAACACCACCTTCCTAATTACGGAGTATTTGACGAGTTTCGCAACTTTGTCGCGGGGGATTCTTCGCTAGTCGTTCGCATCCATGGCATTGATGTAGGTATTGCAATTTGCGAAGACATTTGGCAAGAGGGTGGAACAGTCGCCGAATTAGCAAAGCGCAGCACTGGTTTATTGCTTGTACCTAACGGCAGTCCTTTCGAACGCAATAAGGATGATGCCCGATTGGCGCTGGTCCAACGGCGAGCGAGAGAGGCCGGCGCACCACTTGCCTACGTCAACATGACCGGAGGACAAGATGACCTGGTCTTTGATGGTGACACGATTGTGGTCGATGCTCAAGGAACCTTGATTGCACGGGCTGCGCAATTTGAAGACGCACTTCTATATGTAGACCTATCTTTGGCGGCTCACACCTCAACGCCAGATGTCGTCATTCACGAAGATGTACTTCCAGAATTTGCTGCCCAACCCGCATCTATCGCACATCGCCTGGATGACTTGGCCGAAATCTGGCAAGCACTTGTCGTGGGTCTTCGCGATTATGTGGCAAAGAATAAATTCACCTCTGTTGCCTTAGGTGTTTCTGGAGGCATTGACTCGGCCCTTGTAGCCGCAATTGCCGTAGATGCACTTGGGTGTGAGAACGTGCACGGAATCGCCATGCCAAGTAAATATTCCTCGGATCATTCCCTTGATGACGCCCAAGCCTTGGCCATTAATACGAGCATGCATTATCGAGTGGTGGGTATTGCTCCGATGGTTGATGCCTACTTATCCACGGTTCAATTAGATGGGCTGGCCGAGGAGAATCTGCAAGCCCGCGTGCGTGGCACGACGCTCATGGGCATCTCCAACCAGGAAGGTCACTTGATTTTAGCTACGGGAAATAAAAGCGAGCTGGCCGTTGGTTATTCCACTCTTTATGGTGATGCCGTAGGTGGTTTTGCCCCCATCAAAGACATTTATAAGACCGATGTTTGGGCCCTATCGCAATGGCGAAATTCCCAAGCAATCGCTCTAGGACAGACACCACCGATTCCAGAACGATCAATTTCAAAAGAGCCAAGCGCCGAACTTCGACCCGACCAAAAGGATTCAGATTCATTGCCTGAGTACGAACTCCTTGACCGATTGCTGCTTCGGTATGTTGATGGCGATATGGGTAGCGCTGCCCTGATCGCCGAAGGTTTTGATACCGCTCTCGTTTCTCGAGTACTTGCGATGGTAGACCGCGCCGAATACAAGCGACGCCAATACCCGCCCGGCACGAAAGTTTCCACACGTGCCTTCGGCAAAGATCGTCGGCTACCAATAACTTCGCGCTGGAGTGAGAATATTTAACCTCAGAGTGCCCTTTCTGCAAGATATTCGCAAGTAGCGTTTTCTTAGTAAGTGAGTAAAATTATCTCATGTTCACAATTACCGAATGGTTATTTACGCGTCGTCGCGTAATCGATTTCGGTCGCGCATCTACTTGCGCCTGCTAATACTTTAAGCCAGCCTTCGTGCGGTTTTGATCTCCACCATTCTTTTTTATCTAGATCACTCTTACTCAGAAAATCATTCCATCAAGAATTAGCCAATTGGAGCAATTATGAAGCTTTATAACAACATCACCGAAGTAGTGGGAAATACGCCCCTTGTTCGCCTTAACCGCATCACTGATGGAGCAGCAGCACATGTCTATGCAAAGTTGGAGTTCTATAACCCAACCAGCACAGTTAAGGATCGCATTGGCATTGCCATGGTTGATGCAGCAGAGCGCACCGGTCAATTAAAGCCAGGTGGAACAATTGTTGAAGCAACATCAGGAAATACTGGAATTGCTTTGGCGATGGTTGGTGCCGCTCGAGGATACAAAGTCATTTTGACGATGCCTGATTCCATGTCCAAAGAGCGCCGCACACTGCTTCGCGCATTTGGTGCCACACTTGTTTTGACCCCAGCCGCAGAAGGTATGCGCGGCGCGGTTGCAAAGGCAGAAGAACTCGGTGCCGTAGATGGAGCAGTATTGGTTCGCCAATTTGAAAATGATGCCAACCCAGAAATTCACCGCAAGACAACAGCGGAGGAAATTTGGCGCGATACCGATGGAACCGTCGCTGCTGTAGTCGCCGGAGTTGGTACGGGCGGAACGATTACGGGCATCGGCCAAGTACTCAAAGAGCGCAACCCAAATATCAAGATTTTCGCAGTAGAGCCAGCTGCATCTCCATTGCTTAACGGCGGATCACCAAGTGGCCACCCTATTCAAGGAATCGGCGCTAACTTCATTCCTAACATTCTTGATACCACGATCTACGATGAAGTCTTTGATGCCAGCGCCGATGATGCAATTGCTTATGCACGACGTGCCGGCGTAGAAGAAGGAATCTTGGCCGGCATCTCATCAGGTGCTGCTTTATGGGCGGCTTCTCAAGTTGCAAAGCGTCCAGAATTTGCTGGTAAGAATATTGTCGTGATCATTCCATCATTTGGTGAGCGCTACTTGTCTACAGTCCTCTACAAGGACTTGGCTGAGATTGTTGATTAATTCATGAGTCTTCACATTCGCGAAGATATTGCCAACGCACTTACGCGAGACCCTGCTGCGCGCAATTCTTTAGAGGTCTTCCTCACCTACCCAGGTCTTCATGCGGTCTGGGGCCATCGAATGGCTCACTGGTTATGGACTCACAATTTCAAGCTTGTTGCTCGTGTCTGGTCTAACTTAACTCGATCGGCAACAGGAGTTGAGATTCATCCTGGCGCCACCATTGGTAGACGCTTCTTTATTGATCACGGCATGGGCGTTGTCATTGGTGAGACTTCGATTATTGGCAACGATGTTTTGATGTATCACGATGTGACGTTGGGCGCGCGCACCTATAAGAAAGGTAAGCGCCATCCCACCATCGGGGACAACGTCATCATCGGCGCTGGTGCTCGTGTGATCGGAGATGTGACGATCGGCAAGGATGCCGTCGTAGGCGCAAACACCCTAGTTACGCGAGATGTTCCCGAGCATGCCACGCTAGATCAGGCGGAATTCTTCGTCATCTAGACGGATTTATCTGCCCGGTTAACACAGCCGTAACGAAGGCTTGGGAGTATGTGCCTATGAGCGCTGATGACCAATTACGTAAACAGCAAGAGTTCGTTCTTCGCACCATCGAGGAGCGCAACATTCGCTTCGTGCGGTTGTGGTTCACCGACGTACTCGGCTTCTTAAAGTCTGTCGCTATTGCGCCAGCAGAGTTAGCAAATGCATTTGATGAAGGTATTGGCTTTGATGGTTCTGCCATTGAAGGATTCGCTCGCATCACTGAATCAGATATGTTGGCCAAACCTGATCCCAGTACATTTTCGGTACTGCCATGGCGTACTGAAGCACCAGGGGCGGCTCGCATGTTCTGCGACATCGTCATGCCAGATGGAAGTGCATCTCACGCCGATCCTCGCCATGTATTGCGCCGGATTCTCAACAAGGCAGCAACCATGGGATACACCTGTTACACACACCCTGAAATTGAATTCTTCTTATTTAAAGATCGCCCAGAAATTGGCAAGCGACCTACGCCAGTAGATCAAGGTGGCTACTTTGACCACACACCCGCAGTCGTCGGACATGATTTCCGTCGCACCGCAATCACCATGCTTGAAGCTATGGGAATCAGTGTTGAATTCAGTCATCATGAGGGCGCACCTGGACAGCAGGAAATAGATCTGCGTTATGCCGATGCGCTAACCACCGCTGACAACATCATGACTTTCCGCCATGTTGTTAAGGAAGTGGCTCTAGATCAGGGTTTCCATGCCTCCTTTATTCCTAAACCGTTTACTGACCATCCTGGCTCTGGAATGCACACTCATGTATCCCTCTTTCAGGGCGAAAAGAATGCTTTCTACGACGCTAAGGCTGAGTACAACTTATCCAAGGTGGGTCGTTCATTCATTGCTGGCCTATTGCGTCACGCACCTGAAATCACTGCTGTCACCAATCAATGGGTTAACTCATATAAGCGATTACACGGCGGGGGAGAAGCGCCAGCGCTGGTCAATTGGGGACACAACAACCGTGGTGCACTAGTGCGAGTACCGATGTACAAACCAAATAATGAAAACTCAACACGTGTTGAATTTAGGTCACCAGATTCTGCATGTAATCCATACCTTGCCTATGCGGTAATGATTGCAGCAGGCCTTAAAGGGGTCGAAGAAGGCTACGAGCTTGCTGATTCATCAGATGCAACAGTGTTGCCAAGTAATCTCAATGAAGCGATCATTGCAATGGAAAAGAGTGCGCTAGTGCGCGAAACGCTAGGCGAGCATGTTTTTGAATATGTTCTACGCAACAAGCGAGCAGAATGGAATGATTACAGTCGCCAAGTCACTGCGTACGAATTGGACCGCTACCTCCCGATTTTGTAGCGGTTTATTCCTCAGATTATTCAGGAGCCTTGGAGTTCTTTTTGCAGTGGGTGCCAGGTGAGATCTTCAATCCCAACGAGTACAGCAGGAGCTGTCATGTATTCGTTGGAATCCTTACTATTCATGGCAATTGATGTGATATCTCTACTCGGCAGGTGTGAAATCCCTAAAATCGAAGTGGGCGCAGAAGTAGCAAAAACCCATCCCGTAGGTGTCAACGATTCACCTTTTTTTAACCAGGCCTGGCCAGCCCACCATCCA
>CAFBRB010000010.1_pt1 | contig 16975 bp, 16 predicted proteins | sample 7270091 | NCBI WGS metagenome assembly CAFBRB01 (sample SAMEA6814194, study PRJEB35770) | freshwater metagenome | biome: Freshwater; feature: Freshwater reservoir; material: water | place: Czech Republic | collected 2016-11-09 | depth 30m m
AGGATCTTCAAAGAATTGAGCACGTTCGAATGGTCGTTCCAAATGCGAAAATACGCATTGACGTCAATGGTGCATGGTCTGTAGAGGAAGCCATTCGGGCCATTTCTGAAATACACCAAGGGGGCACTATTGAATATGTCGAGCAGCCATGTTCGACAATTGAAGATTTACGAAAACTTAAGAAACTTCTCAAGGCAGATGTGCTTATCGCAGGAGATGAAGTCCTACGAAAATCTCCAAAGCCTCTAGATATAAATTTAAACGAGGTTGTAGATATTCTCATGCTCAAAGTTGCGCCACTCGGTGGGATATCGCAATCGCTGCGCATTGCTAAGAAACATGGACTCCCCGTAGTTGTATCCAGCGCTCTTGAATCTGCAATCGGAATCTCGTACGGATTAAAACTTGCTGCCGTACTTCCTGAACTACCTTTTGCCTGCGGTCTAGGAACGGGCCAATTGCTCGGCGCTGATGTTGCATCTTTGGGGATTATTGATGGTGCTATTGCTGTAGGCAGTCCGTCACCGGAGGCAAAGGCCTTAGATGAGTACGCAACATCGTTAGAACGGTTAGATTACTGGAAAGAAAGAATTCGAAAGACTTGGGTAGCTGGCGCCCAAGATTGGATTGCCAAAGAAGGGTGGGTCTGGTGAATACATCAACAGCGCTTGCTCGCAACATTACTCAGCAAATAATCTCTAGCGGTATTACTGATGTTGTCATGTCACCAGGATCGCGAAATGCACCACTATCTATAGCGCTATATGTTGCGCAAACTCACGGATTAATTAATTTATATGTACGGATTGACGAAAGAAGCGCCGGTTTTTTTGCGCTCGGAATCGCGAAGGCATCAGGCAAACCGGTAGCCCTCCTATGTACAAGCGGCACCGCTGTCGCCAATTATTTGCCTGCAGTCTTGGAAGCTCACCATTCACAGGTGCCTTTATTGGTTATGACCGCTGATCGCCCCGCTCGCTTGCGACAAACTGGTGCTAATCAGACGACGATGCAAGAAGGAATATTCGGTCAAGCAGTTTCTTTAGCGTGTGATGTTTCCGAGATTGATTTCGATTTCACGGATGTTTTCTCCACATTGACCCATGGGCCAGTACACCTCAATGTGCAGTTTGATGAGCCTCTACTTCCTGATGATGAGAGTGATTGGTTAAAAGGTGTAACTCCGGGGTCATACAAAGCAGGCAAACCGCGCGGGCAAGAAGAACTAGAGATTACAGAATCTCGCGGATTGATAGTCGTAGGTCATGATCGCGGGACCTTTAATTGCGCAGATATTTCAGCGTTTGCTCGGGAAATTGGTTGGCCGGTAATTGCAGAAGATCCACTTTCATTTCCTGAATCAATTGCTCATGCCAGTCTTTTCTTAACCTCTCAAGTTATTCGGACTCAACTCAAGCCAGAAACAGTAATTGTCATTGGGCGAACTACATTATCTCGATCGGTCAATGCACTTATTAAATCCTCTGGTCGAGAAATAGTTATCGACTCTCGAATTTCTTCAGTTGATGTGAAACGTTCGGCCGATCAGTTATTCGCTGCTGTTCCACATTTAATTAAGAGCGCGGAAGCAGATAGCGAATGGGATAAACAGTGGAGAAATTACTCGGACGCTACTAATCAATTATTCTCAACACTTCCGCAATGGTGCGAGGAGAATATTGCCAGGCAAGTTTCGGCTCTGATTCCTGATTCGGCTTCTCTATTTATTTCCTCGTCTCGGCCCATCCGAGACATTGAGGGCTTTGCCTCTTCTCGAACTGGGCTAAATACATTCGCAAACCGAGGTTTGGCGGGGATTGATGGGAATATTTCCACGGCATTGGGAATTGCCTCTCAGTACGAGACATCATTTGCAATAGTTGGAGACCTCTCATTCCTCCACGACATGGGCGCCCTCGTTAGCACTGAGAAGATTAATTTGCGCTTGCTCGTGATAAACAATGATGGCGGCGGAATATTTTCGACGCTTCCACAGAATTCAGTTGAAGGGTTCGAAACTATTTTTGGTACTCCTCATGGCAAAGATCCAGCGAAGATTGCTCAGGCAATGGGTGTTGCCTCATTTACAGTTGAAAGCATTGATGAGTTGCGTGAAAAGATATCTGCGCCAGTTAAGGGTGTATCGGTCGTCGTGGCAAATGTCCCATCACGTGAAATGAATGCGCAGATCCTTAGAGATTTCTATCAGGCAGTTGAAAAGCTCTAACCGTTTTGTAAGGCGCTCTTCATTGCAGAAAACTTTACTTGACTCTCATTAAGTTCACGTTCTGGAATTGAACCAGCAACGATTCCGCATCCGGCAAAGAGTCTTATTGTTTCCCCCGAAACCTGACCACACCTGAGAGCGATTCCGAGTTCTCCGTCACCGCGTGCATCAATCCACCCAACAGGCCCTGCATATCTGCCTCGTGACATTCCTTCAAGGTCAGCAATGATGCCGGCAGCAACATCAGTTGGAGTTCCACAAACAGCCGCCGAGGGATGTAATTTTTCTAAGATAGCAAAGGTGTCAACGTGAGCACGCGATTCTGAAATTGCACCTGTCACGTCGGTTGCTAGGTGCATGAGGTTAGCTAAGTGCAAGACATATGGAGCATCGGGAACATTTGTTGATGAACAAAAATGCGCCAGAGAATCTGCGACAGACTTAACTGCAAAGTGATGCTCTTCAAGATCTTTAGATGAGCGAGCCAAAGATGCCGATAACGCCAAGTCTTTCTCGTCATCTCCCGTCCTGCTGATTGTTCCGGCCAGGACTCGAGATGTAACCATTCCGTGGTTGAGCCTAAGCAACAATTCTGGTGTCGCTCCAACAAGGCCAGCTATTGCAAAACTCCAGGTGGAGGGATATTCCTTTGCCAGGTTGCGCAGAATTGGGCGGACGTCAATAGGCCTATTGGTTACCGCATTGATATCCCTCGCCAATACAACTTTTTCGACTTTTTCAGTCCGAATTAATTCGATTGCTTTTTCAACTTGTTCTTCCCACTTATATGGCGGCAGTGTTCCATCTCCCCATGTGTAACTTAAATCTTCAAGTGTGGGTGCTTGTTCAAGAAGCAAAGGAGGTGCGTTTTCGCCGATCCACGTTATCCAAGATTTTCCACCCTGCATGCCGACAATTACTTCGGGAATTACGAGTACGGAATCTTCGTTCTCCGAAAATGAAAATGAAGTAAAAAGTATTGGCCCAGTGCTTGTTCCGTGTACCGAATCAGTTATTGATAATTTTTCTAGCTCTTGGTGCCACCAGTCCCTTGCATCACGGAAACGATTCTTACCGCGCACCGTTGTTGTGGCATGAATACCCCATCCAACTAAACCTTCACCGCGACGTACCCATGACAACGGGTTGGCATCAGGTAAGAGATCAAGTAAAGGTAGATGCTCGCCAAGGCGTGTAGTAGTAACAGGTGTTAATTGCGCCATCATGATGTTTTATTTTTGAACAAATCGCCAGACCAGCGGCAACGAGGTGCCAGCGATTGCGATCTTCAAAACTTCACCAATAACGAAAGGTGTAAATCCTGCAGCAATCGTCCATGTCCAACTTTTTCCTAATGAGGCGTGCAGCCAAAAAAGACCAAGCGAGAAAATTATTACATCGCCAAGTAACATCGTTACGAGCGCTTTGCTTATGCGTTGATCCCATTTGCGACCTGCAAGTGCACCGACAATGAATGAGGCGATCAACATTCCAACGAGATATCCGCCAGTGGCGCCAGTGAGCCGAGCCAAGCCAAAGGTCGCACCTGCGAAAACCGGTACTCCAGCCAAGCCAACGAGTAGGTATGTAATAAAAGTTGTTACGCCCAAAGTGGCGCCGTAGCTCGTACCGATAAGCAAGACACCAAGTGTTTGTCCTGTAACAGGAACAGGCGAACCTGGAATTGGAAGAGCAACCTGGGCCAGTAGCGCCAGAACAACAACTCCGCCAGCGACCAAAAGTGCATTTGTGGCGACGCTAGTGCGACCAAGAACAGCGCTTCGAAGCGAAATTGCTGAAATGGACATCGGTGACACGGTTGCCATGGGCTCTCCCTTTAAGTTGTAGGTGAGCCTACTCTGCGCGAGAATAACGGCATGTCCAGAGCCAACCTCAATAAGGATCCAGATGAAGTCGCCGCGATGTTTGATGGCGTGGCCAAGAGGTATGACCTACTCAATGACCTTTTGAGCCTAGGTCGCACGAAGGCGTGGCGAAAAGTCACCACCTCGATCATCGCCCCTGCCTCTGGAATGAAGATTCTTGATTTGGCCGCGGGAACGGGCTCCTCCAGCGCACCTCTAGCTGCAGCTGGAGCCGATGTCATTCCCGCCGATTTCTCGGAAGGGATGTTGGCGGCGGGTCGCCTCCGACACCCGAATCTGCCATTTACTAAGGCCGATGCGCTCAATTTGCCCTTTGAAGAGGCGACCTTTGACGTTGTCACCATCTCATTTGGGCTTCGAAACACTACGGATATAGATAAAGCGTTGCGAGAGGCCCTCAGAGTGACCAAATCAGGTGGCGCTCTTGTGGTCGCTGAGTTCTCATCTCCGACTTTTCGCCCCTTTCGTACCATTTATACCAATTACCTCATGCGGTTACTTCCAGTAATTGCCCGCCGGACCTCTAGCAACCCGGATGCTTACGTGTATCTAGCTGAATCAATCAGAGCATGGCCAGATCAAGGGGCGCTCGCAAAACGCATTACCGATGCAGGATGGACCCAGGTGAGTTGGAAGAATCTGACTGGCGGAGTTGTCGCAGTTCACAGGGCTATTAAGGCCTAGCGGTATTTGAGAAGAGGCTGGAAACCCTAGGATTTGGCTCACCATGACTTCCACACCTAACCCTTATGTACCGATTCTCGTTATCGGAGCCATTGGTTTCGGATTTGCTGCTATCTCACTTGTCATCGCAGCAATCACTGGACCAAAGCGTTTCAACCGCGCGAAGGCTCAAGCATACGAATGTGGAATTGAACCAAGCCCACAAGCATTAGAGGGTGGACGTTTCCCAATCAAATACTTCTTAACTGCAATGCTCTTTATTATTTTTGATATCGAAATTGTTTTTCTTTACCCATGGGCAGTTACTTTTGACAAGCTTGGCGTTTTTGGACTTGTCGAGATGGGGATTTTCATTTCCACAGTGTTTGTTGCTTATGCATATGTATGGCGCCGCGGCGGATTGGAATGGGATTAATTGTGGGTCTAGAAGAAAAATTACCTAGCGGATTAGTTTTAACAAGTGTTGAAAAACTTGCTGGTTATATGCGCAAGAATTCTTTGTGGCCAGCAACATTCGGCCTTGCATGTTGCGCAATTGAGATGATGGCTGCAGGTGCAGGTCGTTATGACCTCGCACGTTTTGGAATGGAAGTTTTCCGCGCATCCCCACGTCAAGCAGATCTAATGATTGTTGCTGGACGTGTTTCAAATAAAATGGCACCAGTGCTTCGTCAAATTTATGATCAAATGGCAGCACCAAAGTGGGTCATCGCAATGGGAGCTTGTGCATCATCTGGTGGAATGTTTAATAATTATGCAATCGTTCAGGGTGTTGATCACGTAGTTCCCGTTGATATTTACTTGCCTGGATGCCCTCCGCGTCCTGAAATGTTGATGGATGCAATTTTGAAACTTCACGAAAACATTAATAACGAGAAGCTTGGTCCAAACCGCGAACGAATCATTCGTGAAGTTGAAGCAGCAGCAATGGCCGCAAAGCCAACGCATCAACTCAAGGGATTGCTCGCATGAGCGATCACGGAATGTTCGGAGCCAAGGGCTCTGGAGATACTTCCGGTTACGGTGGGCTAGTCCGTTCTGCCGCCTCAACTGGATCGAGCGAGCGTCCATATGGCGGCTATTTTGATGATGTGGCTGATGATTTAGAGCGTGCGTATCCAGATTTCGCTGACGCTATCGAACGTGTAGTTGTAGATCGCGGCGAGTTAACTCTTCACGTCAAACGCGAAAAGTTAGTTGAAGTGGCGAAGATTTTGCGCGACAAACTTCTATTTGAAATGTGCCTCGGAGTAAGTGGAGTTCATTACCCAGCTGATGTTAATCGCGAACTTCATGCGGTCTATCCATTGCTGTCGATGACACATAATCGTCGAGTTCGTATTGAAGTTTCAATCCCGGATTCAGATCCGCACCTGCCTTCACTTGTTGAAGTATGGGCAGGTAACAACTGGAACGAACGCGAAACTTTCGACATGTTCGGAATTATTTTTGATGGACATCCAGGCCTCACTCGCATCTTGATGCCTGATGATTGGCGAGGACATCCTCAACGCAAGGATTACCCACTTGGTGGAATCCCTGTTGAATACAAGGGCGCGACTGTGCCACCACCAAACGAGCGCAGGTCTTACCGATGACTACATTTAGCGATCCATACGCATCTTCACGTGAAACAACGGAAGGCACCGTCTTCTCTGTTACAGGAGGCGATTGGGATTCTCTTGTTACTGAAATCGGCGCAACTAAAGAAGAACGCGTCGTGGTCAATATGGGACCTCAGCATCCATCGACTCACGGTGTGCTTCGTCTAGTTCTTGAACTTGAAGGCGAAACAGTTACCGAATTGCGTTGCGGTGTTGGTTACCTTCACACGGGTATTGAAAAGAATGCTGAGTACCGCAGTTGGACACAAGGCGTAACTTTTGTAACTCGCATGGATTACCTCGCACCACTATTTAATGAGACTGCTTATTGCTTAGGTGTAGAGAAACTTCTCGGCATTACTAACGATGTACCAGAGCGCGCAAGCGTCATTCGAGTCATGATGATGGAGTTCAATCGAATTTCCTCTCACATGGTTGCGCTAGGTACCGGAGCGCTCGAACTCGGCGCTCTTTCGCCAATGATCTTCTGCTTCCGCGAACGCGAAAAAGTCTTGGATGTTTTCGAACTTATCGCTGGATTACGTATGAATTTGGCTTATGTGCGCCCAGGTGGAGTCGCTCAAGACCTTCCTGCTGGAGCACTTCCTAAGCTTCGTGAAACCGTTAAGGAATTACGCCGCGATTTCAAAGACAATGACAAATTGCTCATTGGTAACACAATCTGGATGAAGCGCACCGAAGGCATTGGATACCTCGATCTCGCTGGTTGCACAACGCTAGGAATCACAGGTCCGGTTTTGCGTTCAACTGGAATGCCTTGGGATTTACGCAAACTGCAACCATACAGTGGCTATGAGAATTACAACTTTGATGTTGTTACTGCTGACACGTGCGATGTTTATGGACGTTTCTTAATCCGCATGAACGAACTCGAGCAGTCACTTCGGATCATTGAACAGTGCATCGACAAGTTGGAAAAACTTGAAGGCGCGCCAGTGATGGTTGCCGATAAGAAAATTGCATGGCCAGCCCAATTGGCACTTGGTGGAGATGGTCTGGGAAATTCACTCGACCACATTCGCGAAATTATGGGAACGTCGATGGAATCTTTGATTCATCACTTCAAACTTGTTACTGAAGGTTTCCGAGTTCCTGCGGGTCAGGTTTACTCAGCCGTTGAGTCCCCTCGTGGTGAAATGGGCGTTCACTTAGTTTCTGATGGCGGAACAAAGCCTTATCGCGTTCACTTTCGTGAACCATCCTTTAACAACCTGCAAGCAACAGCGGCAATGTGTGAAGGCAGCTTAATTGCCGACATCATCGGAGCCGTTGCTTCCATTGATCCTGTGATGGGTGGTGTTGACCGCTAATGGCATATTCCAAGCAAGAACTCTCCGTGATGGACACAATGATTGCGCGTTACCCACGCCCGCGATCAGCCATCATGCCTTTGCTTCACTATGTACAGTCACTTGCTGGTTATGTAACCAACGATGGCATCGAAGAGATTGCTCTTAAATTAAACATTGCGACTGCAGAAGTTTCCGCGGTTGCAACTTTCTACACCCAATATAAGCGCAAACCAATGGGCGAATACCACGTTGGTGTTTGTACCAATACTTTGTGTGCGGTCATGGGCGGAGATGAAATTCTCGCAGGGCTTAAAGATCATCTAGGGCTTGAAAATGATGGAGTCACGGCTGACGGGAAAATTTCGATAGAACATATTGAATGCAATGCAGCATGTGATTACGCACCCGTAGTGATGGCTAACTGGGAGTTCTACGACAACCAGACAGTGCAATCGGCTAAAGATCTCGTGGATTCAATGCGAAAAGGAAAGCCAATTGCACCCACACGTGGTCCAGATGCACTCCCAACGTGGAAACAAAATTCTGCCTTACTTGCTGGCCTCAATGACGGTCACGCAAATGAAGGTGTTCAAGCTGGCGAACCATCACTGCTTGGTTTAAAACTTTCCAAGAAGGGGTCAAAGAAATGACAGAGTTGACTCCAGTTCTATCTGCGCATTGGGATGAGAAAGATTCATTCACTATTGCCGCGTACAAGCGCCATGGCGGATATAAAGCAGCGGCCAAGGCACTCAAGATGGAACCCGATGCAGTTATTCAACTAGTTAAAGATTCCGGCCTCCGTGGTCGTGGCGGTGCAGGTTTTCCTACGGGAATGAAGTGGGGCTTTATTCCACAAGGCGATAACAAAGATCACTATCTAGTTGTTAACGCTGACGAATCCGAACCAGGTACGTGCAAGGACATGCCGTTGTTGATGGCAAACCCACATGTACTCATCGAAGGAATGATTATTGCCTCATACGCGATTCGCGCAAAGTATGCATTTGTTTATGTTCGTGGAGAAGTTGCACACGTTGTTCGACGCCTTCAACAGGCAATAGAAGATGCCTATGCTGCTGGACATGTAGGCAAGAATATTTTTAAGAGTGGGTACGATCTAGAAATAGTTTTACACGTTGGCGCAGGCGCATATATTTGTGGAGAAGAAACTGCACTCCTAGATTCGCTCGAAGGATTCCGTGGACAGCCAAGACTTCGTCCACCATTTCCAGCAATTGCCGGACTTTATGCCCGACCAACCGTTGTAAATAATGTTGAATCAATTGCTTCCGTACCAGCAATTATTGCTAATGGTGCCGAATGGTTCTCAGCAATGGGTACCGAAAAGAGCAAGGGAATGACTCTCTATTCCCTCTCAGGCCATGTCACAAACCCTGGCCAATTTGAGGCCCCTCTTGGAATTACTTTGCGCGAGATTCTTGAACTTGCTGGTGGCGTTCGTGAAGGACATAGCCTCAAGTTTTGGACTCCCGGTGGATCTTCTACGCCGCTATTTACCGTAGACCACCTCGATACTCCGCTGGATTACGAAGGTGTTTCTGCTGCAGGGTCGATGCTCGGAACAAAAGCTCTCCAGATTTTTGATGAAACAACCTGCGTCGTGCGCGCAGTTCTACGTTGGACTGAGTTCTACAAGCATGAGTCCTGCGGAAAGTGCACACCATGTCGTGAAGGCACTTGGTGGTTGGTTCAAATCTTGCGTGACCTTGAAGGTGGCACAGGAACAGCGGCCGATCTAGATAAGTTGCTTGATTTGTGCGACAACATCATGGGACGTTCATTCTGCGCTCTCGGTGATGGAGCAACGAGTCCTATTACATCTTCTATCAAGTATTTCCGAGACGAGTACATCGCTCACGTCACTCATAAGGGATGCCCTTTTGATTCTCATGCTTCAACACTATTTGCATCAGCAAAGGCAGGTGCATAAATGAGTACTGAAGTTGTAGACATGATTACCGTTGTTGTTGATGGATTTGAAATCACGGTTCCTAAGGGAACGCTTGTAATTCGGGCCGCAGAAAAACTAGGAATTCAAATTCCACGTTTCTGCGATCACCCTTTGCTCGACCCAGTTGGTGCATGTCGCCAATGCCTCGTCGACATTGAAATTAACGGTCGTGCATTTCCAAAGCCACAGGCTTCATGCACTATTCCTGTTGAACCAGGGATGATTATTAAAACCCAGTTAACATCAGCCGTTGCTGAAAAAGCACAAAGAGGCGTGATGGAACTCTTGCTCATTAACCACCCCCTTGATTGCCCAGTGTGCGACAAGGGTGGTGAATGCCCATTGCAAAACCAAGCAATGAGCACAGGTCGCAGCGAGTCTCGCTTTGAAGGAACTAAGCGCACATTTGAAAAGCCAATCAAGATTTCATCACAGGTGTTGCTCGATCGCGAACGTTGCGTTTTGTGTGCACGTTGCACCCGGTTCTCCGATCAAATTGCGGGCGACCCATTCATCACTCTTAACGAGCGTGGCGCATTGCAACAAGTTGGAATTTACGAGAAGCAACCATTTGAATCTTACTTCTCTGGCAACGTAGTTCAGATTTGTCCAGTAGGAGCACTTACTGGTGCTTCATACCGCTTCCATGCTCGTCCCTTTGATTTAGTTTCAACTCCTTCAGCTTGCGAACATTGCGCGGCTGGTTGTTCTATGCGTACCGATGTTCGTCGCGGAAAAACTCTTCGCAGACTTGCCGGAGATGACACTGAAGTTAACGAAGAGTGGAACTGCGATAAAGGTCGGTGGGCATTTAAATACATCACCGCAACTAATCGCATTACTCAACCTATGATTCGCGATGCATCAGGCGAACTACGTGCTGCATCGTGGCCAGAAGCACTCGCTGCCGCCGCCGCTGGTTTGCAAGGCAAGCGCACTGGCGTTCTTGTCGGCGGTCGTGCAACAACTGAAGATGCATACGGCTACAGCAAATTTGCTCGCGTAGCACTTGGCACTAACGATATTGATTTCCGCTCACGCGTCACCTCGGATGAAGAGCGTGATTTCCTGGCATCTAAGGTCATCAACTCTGCTCCGACTTATCGAGATATCGATCGTGCAGATTCAATACTCCTAGTTGGCTTTGAACCAGAAGAAGAATCTCCAATCGTTTTCTTACGTATTTACAAGCAATTTAAGAAGCGCGCTCTGAAGGTCACAACAATTGGAACTAAACTTTCGATTGCAGCTGAGAAGCTGGGCGCTAATTTTGTTTGCGTTGCACCGGGTACAGAAGCAGAAGCAGTTGCATCTCAAGTACTGACTGAAAAATCAATCATTCTTGTTGGAGAACGCGCATCAGAGAGTGCCGGAACTCTTTCAGCAGTTGTCGCACTTGCAGAAAAAACTGGCGCAAAATTGGCATGGATTCCACGCCGAGCAGGAGAGCGTGGCGCACTTAGCGCTGGCGCAATTGGAAACCTTTTGCCAGGTGGCCGCCCAGTTACTGATGCGTCCGCTCGTGTAGATGTTGCTACTGCCTGGGGTGTTGGCTCATTGCCGACAACTGTTGGTCGAAGCGGTGCCGAGATAATTGCCGCAGTTAATGCAGGCCAGCTTGATGCTCTTGTTGTGGGTGGCGTAGATCCACTAGATGCAGATAAATCACACGAGACACTTCAAGCTTTCAAAAAAGCCTTTGTGGTCTCCCTCGAAATTCGTGAGAGTGCAGTTACTCAATTAGCTGATGTGGTTTTGCCTGTTGCTGCCATCACCGAAAAATCAGGATCATTTATCAACTGGGAAGGGCGCTCACGTACCTTTGAAGCCGCAGTTGTTGATTCACTTCATCGCAGCGACTTGCGAATCCTGACAATGATTTCGCAAGAAATGGGTCAGTCAATCAACTTGCCAACTGTTTCATCTGCTGCCAAGGAAATTAAGTCATTAGGCACATGGGATGGCGCTGGTGTGACATTCGTTCCAGTTGCTCAAGCAAAGTCAGTCAAGCTCGGCAAGACGGATGCACTTCTCACATCATGGCGCAGACTGCTCGATGCTGGTTCTTTACAAGATGGCGAAGAAAATCTTGCAGGTACTTCACGACGAACGATTATTGTTATTTCTCCAAAACGTGCCAAGTCGATTGGTGTGGATTCTGGAGATTTAGTTCGAGTGTCCAACGAGCATGGAGCGATAGTGCTTCCTGTTGAAGTTGAAGCTGGAGCTATTCACGATGATGCTGTTTGGATGCCACGTAATTCACGTGGTTCACACATTCTCGCCACATTGGCTGTTGCCAACGGCGCTGTTGTAACGGTGGTGAAAGACTAATGACAACCGCAGAACTGCTTGGCCAAGATCCAGGCTGGCTGATTGCCGTTAAAGGCTTGCTAGTTTTCGTTTTATGCGTACTTCTTACGCTTATGTCGGTGTGGGGTGAGCGTCGCATCGTTGCTCGCATGCAAATGCGTCTTGGGCCTAACCGCGTTGGGCCTTTTGGATTAGTTCAAGCTCTAGCTGATGGCGTGAAACTGGCCCTCAAGGAAGATCTCATTCCTGCTGCTGCAGACAAAATAGTTTTCGTTATTGCTCCGATTATTAGCACTACAGCTTGCTTTATGGCCTTTGCTGTAATTCCAATGAGTGGGCCAGTAACACTTTTTGGCCATAAGACAGCGATGCAACTGACTGATCTTCCTGTTGGTGTGCTTTACGTTCTTGCGATTGCATCAATCGGTGTCTATGGCATCGTGCTTGCTGGTTGGTCATCTGGTTCTACCTATCCATTACTTGGTGGTCTTCGCTCAAGTGCTCAAGTTATTTCTTATGAAGTAGCTATGGGCCTATCTCTAGTTGCCGTATTTATTTATTCCGGTTCGATGTCAACATCAGACATTGTCGCTGCTCAGCAAAAATGGTGGTTTGCAGTTGTGTTATTCCCATCATTTGTTATCTATGCAATATCAATGGTGGGAGAGACTAACCGCGCACCCTTTGATTTAGCAGAAGCAGAAGGCGAGCTCGTTGGCGGATTCCACACTGAATACTCATCCCTAAAGTTCGCACTCTTTTTCTTGGCTGAATACGTCAACATCGTTGCCGTCTCGGCTCTTGCAACGACTCTTTTCTTGGGTGGGTATCACGCACTTCCAGGACTTGGATTCACTGAGCAATGGCTTGGCGGATGGTTCACGCTTGTTTGGTTCTTTACCAAAGTAATTTTCTTCTTCTTTATTTTCGTATGGCTTCGTGGCACTTTGCCTCGCATGCGCTATGACCAATTTATGAAATTCGGTTGGAAGGTATTAATTCCGGTCAGCCTCTTCTGGATCATGGTTGTTGCCTCACTTCGTGTGATGTCATTGCATGGCGCTCCACGACTTACAGTTCTTGCCTTTTCCAGTGGAGTAGTACTGATAGTTCTAGGAATCAATATTGCCTTTGATAGCGCCAAGAAACGTGCTCGCGAAGTTCCTGAGAGCAACTTTGCTGCTCCAACATTTGCTGTGCCTTCTATTCCAGGTGCATCAACCGTCGAATTGGAGAACCCACGTGGTTGAGAATATGAGCAACGAAGTAGAGCCATCACGTCGCGATCTCGGATTAGAGGCTGTGGAATCAGTAGCGGTTGTTAACGATGGTCCTGCGCCATTTGCAAAGCAATTGTTGGGGTTTTGGGTCACTTTTCGAACGATGTTCAAGAAGGTCAATACTGTTTCCTACCCTGAAGTTAAAGAACCTACCGCCCCACGTTTTCATGGTCGCCATCAACTAAATCGCCATCCTGACGGTTTAGAAAAGTGCATTGGTTGCGAATTATGCGCATGGGCTTGTCCAGCAGATGCAATCCTTGTAGAAGGAGACGCGAACACTGATGAACATCGCATGTCTCCGGGTGAGCGCTATGGCAAGGTTTACCAAATCAACTATTTGCGATGCGTCTTTTGCGGTCTCTGTATTGAAGCGTGTCCAACTCGTGCGCTAACAATGACTAATGAATATGAACTAGCAGATGATTCACGAGCGAAATTGATTTTCGAAAAAGAAGATCTACTTGCCCCTCTTCGTGCTGGCATGTTGATGCCACCTCATCCAATGTATCCAGGAATGGATGACAGCAATTATTACAAGGGTGATGTTCTGGGTTTTCATCCTTCCCAAGAGACGTCATCTGAGGTGAAGCATGATTAATCTCGCGATTGAAGTAGGTAAGACATCGACACCTGAAGCGGTCCTTTTCTGGTTCCTTGCGCCCCTTGCAGTAATAGCCGCACTTGGAATGTTGTTATCCAAGAAGGCAGTTCATTCTGCAATCTTGCTGGCTTGGATCATGATTACCTTGGCGATTTTCTATATTGCACAAGATGCAGTTTTCCTTGGCATCGTCCAGATTGTCGTGTACACCGGCGCTGTAATGATGCTCTTCCTATTTATCTTGATGCTTGTCGGAGTAGATAGTGCGGACTCTCTGAAGGAAACAATTCCAGGATTGCGTCCAATTGCAATCACAGCGGCTATTGGCTTCGGCGGATTAATGCTTTCACTTCTTGGTCGAGCAACTCTTGGTCATGGAATGGTCGGTTTGGCTGATGCCAATGCTGAAGGAAATGTTCCAGCTTTGTCGCAACTTCTCTTTTCACGATATGTCTGGCCATTTGAAGTCGTCTCTGCGTTGCTCATCACGGCAGCTCTTGGCGCGATGGTCTTGGCTCATAATCATCGACTGATTGCACGACCAACTCAGCGCGATCTTTCCATCGCCCGTTTTCGTGGAGAATCTCTGGCCAATGCCGCTGGACTTCCAAACCCAGGTGTTTATGCCCTTCATAACGCAGTTGATGTTCCTGCGCTTTTGCCTGATGGCACCGCGTCAGAAGCTTCGGTTTCTGCGATGTTGAAGGCCCGTGGCGATGTTATTGATTCCAAACCTTTCCAATTGATTGAACTCACAGATGAGGAGGGGGAGAAGTAATGAACGCTGCTAATTATTTATACGTCTCTGCACTCCTATTCACAATTGGCGCAATCGGAGTAGTTGTTCGACGCAACGCAATCGTCGTCTTCATGTGTGTTGAGCTAATGCTCAATGCGGCTAACCTCGCATTTGTAACTTTTGCTCGTATCAACGGCAACTTAGATGGCCAAGTTATGGCTTTCTTCACAATGGTCGTTGCAGCGTGTGAAGTTGTTGTGGGCCTTGCAATCATCGTGACGATTTATCGCTCACGTCGTTCGGCATCAGTTGATGATGCCAGTTTGTTGAAGCGGTGATCTAATGACGAGCAATTACTTGGTCTACCTAATCGCACTCCCATTATTTGGGTCTGCTCTTTTACTCTTTGCTGGCCGCAGGGCTGACAAGTGGGGACATTTACTTGGTACTGCAATGTCCGGCGGAGCTTTTGTAATCGGACTCTATGAGTTCACGCAAATGCTCGGCCGCTCAAATGAACAACGCGCAGTAACACAAAAACTCTTCAACTGGATTTCTGTTGGATCATTCCAGGTAGATGCAGGGTTAATGCTTGATCAACTCTCGATTTGTTTTGTTCTCCTGATTACTGGAGTCGGAACCCTGATTCATATCTATTCAATCGCCTACATGTCACATGACCTGGACCGCCGCAGATTCTTTGCCTTCCTTAACCTCTTTATTGCAGCAATGCTTCTGCTTGTCTTGGGCGATTCATACTTAAACCTTTACGTAGGCTGGGAAGGCGTTGGCCTTGCTTCCTATCTCTTGATTGGTTTCTGGAATCAAAAACCAACCTATGCAACAGCGGCGAAGAAAGCATTTGTTGCAAACCGCGTTGGTGATATGGGACTTTCACTTGCCATCATGATTTCCTTTGCAACCCTAGGTACCGTTTCATTCGCTGGGGTTAAAGAACATGCGGGACAAGCCTCTACTGGCGCCTTGACTGCAATCGGAATCATGCTGCTCGTTGCGGCAACAGGAAAATCTGCACAGTTCCCATTACAGGCATGGCTTGGCGATGCAATGGCCGGCCCAACCCCAGTTTCTGCACTTATTCACGCAGCAACAATGGTTACTGCAGGTGTTTACCTGATAACTCGCTCTAACTTTATTTTCGATGCTGCTCCTACTGCTCAATTATGTGTAGCAATCATCGGCGCTATTACCTTACTTTTCGGAGCTGTTGTCGGTACCGCAAAAGACGATATCAAGAAGGCGCTAGCTGCCTCGACAATGTCTCAAATTGGATACATGATCTTGGGTGCGGGCCTTGGGCCAGCTGGTTACGCATTTGCAATCATGCACCTACTTACTCACGGCTTCTTTAAGGCGGGCATGTTCCTTGGTGCCGGTTCGGTAATGCATGGCATGGATGATGAAGTGAATATGCGTCGCTACGGTGGTCTCGGTAAATTTATGCCGATTACATTTGCAACATTCGGGCTGGGTTACTTAGCAATTATCGGCGTCCCACCATTTGCCGGCTTCTATTCCAAGGACAAGATTATTGAAGTTGCATTTAATGCCGGCGGAATAAAAGGAATAACTCTTGGAAGTGCTGCGCTCTTGGGTGCGGCAATTACCGCCTTCTATATGACCCGCGTAGTTATTTTAACTTTCGTTGGAAACAAGCGATGGGCCGAGAAGGCTCATCCTCATGAGTCCCCAGCACTTATGTGGTTGCCAATGGTTTTATTGGCCGTTGGTTCTGTTGCATCAGGTTTTATTTTCACTCATGGAAATTCGCTTAAGAATTGGCTTGCCCCTGTTGTTGAACAATCTCCAGTACACGAGGGCGAACTTCTTAAGCCGGCCGTGGTTTCGGTCTTGGCACTCGTGCTTGTCATTCTCGGTGTTGGATTAGCGGTACTCAAATATGTCCGTAAAGACATACCTCTCGTTGCGCCTTCTGATGTTTCGATCTTTACACGCATTGCACGTCGTGACCTATTGCAAGATGACTTCAACGAAGCGGTCTTCATGAAGACTGGTCAAGGAATCACTCGCGCCCTTGTCGTGACAGATAAATCCATTGTTGATGGCGCCGTCCGCGGTGTTGCACGACTGGTTCGAGGATCAGGTTCTGCACTTCGACTAACCCAAACTGGATTCGTACGAAGTTACGCAATGTGGATTTTGGTCGGAGCTATTGGCTTAGTCGCCGCGATTTGGGTGGTCACACTGTGATGAGTAACGTGAACTGGTTAACGACGCTAGGCATATTGCCATTACTTGGCGCTGTCTTTGTGGCTTTCCTACCTAAGACAAATGCATTGGCAGCAAAACGTGCCGCTCTTGCCACAAC
>CAFBRB010000011.1_pt1 | contig 16822 bp, 14 predicted proteins | sample 7270091 | NCBI WGS metagenome assembly CAFBRB01 (sample SAMEA6814194, study PRJEB35770) | freshwater metagenome | biome: Freshwater; feature: Freshwater reservoir; material: water | place: Czech Republic | collected 2016-11-09 | depth 30m m
CTCGATTGCATCCATCCGAAGGTTCGAATCACCATGTTCATCGATTACTCGGCGCAATTGTTGGTAGGCGGGATGGGTAAATGCATCTGCCTCAATATCCTTCCAGCCCTTTGCAAGAAGTGGCATCTGCAAGCGAGCTTTAAGGACTTCGCGTTCTAGAACAAGACGAGGCTCTGATGGATTGGGGCGCCAATCAGAATTAGCCACTGATTCAACTGCCTGCATCGGTGTCGCACTCTTGAGGGATCGAGAAACCGCGGCGGTAACCATTTCAACTTCAACACCTAACCAGCCAGCCAATAGTCGGGTGTATTCGGGCCGTAATGATTTATCCCGAATCTGGCTTACAAGTGGTGCTGCGGCATTAAGTGCGTTTACGCGACCTTCGGCTGAATCAAGTTTGTGTTGTTTAAGTTCGGTGCGAATAGCGAATTCGAAAAGTGGAACACGGCGAGCAATGAGGTCACGCAATGCAAGGTCGCCTTTTTGTTGACGTAAATCGCATGGGTCTAATCCATCGGGTTCGACCGCCACAAAAGTCTGAGTAACAAATTTCTGGTCATCATTGAATGCTCTGAGCGCAGCCTTTTGTCCCGCAGCATCGCCGTCAAAAGTAAAGATGACCTCTCCACGAAAAGCATCATCATCCATGAGTAGGCGTCGCAAGATTCGGATGTGGTCTGCACCAAATGCCGTACCGCACGTTGCCACCGCTGTTGGAATTCCTGCCAAATGCGCGGCCATTACATCGGTATAGCCTTCAACAATTACAGCTTGACGCTTCTTGGCGATTTCCTTCTTTGCCAGATCAAGGCCATAAAGTACCTGACTCTTTTTGTAAATCGGAGTTTCGGGAGTATTGAGATACTTCGGGCCACTATCAACATCATCACTCGCCAATTTCCGAGCACCAAAACCGACGACGTCGCCAGAAATATCTCTAATCGGCCACGTCAGACGATTTCGAAAACGATCTATAGGACCGCGCTGGCCCATTTTTGATAGACCAGCCACTTCGAGTTCATCAATCGTGAATCCTTCGGCGCGCAGATGTTTTGTAAGTGCGTCCCATTCATCGGGTGCATAGCCAACTTCAAAAGTTGCACAGGCGCTTTTATCGAATCCACGTTTAGTCAGGAGGTCTCGTCCAAATTGCGCACCTGAAGATTCATTGAGTTGAGTCTGATAAAACTTCGCAGTGGCAGCATTTGCGGCAATCAATCGAGAACGTTGTCCTGGTGGAGTTGCTTTGCCGCCTGCACTCTCGTCATACCGCAATGTATATCCAATGCGTTCGGCCAATCGTTCTACAGTTTCTGTAAATGAAAGATGGTCAATCTTCATAACAAAAGCAATCACGTCCCCGCCAACTTGGCAACCAAAGCAATGAAAATAACCTTTGCTTGGTGTTACATGAAATGAAGGAGATTTTTCATCATGGAAAGGACAAAGCCCTTTCTTTTGACCTCCGCCAGCATTTTTGAGTTGGACATAATCGCCGACGATTTCATCAATGGGAGCGCGTTCACGGATGTAGGTAACATCCTCATCATTTATGCGACCGCTCATGGCTTAGATTCTACCTACGCGATCAAACGAGAATGAAGGGCATAGGCGCCAGTATCAGTCAGGCTTGCCACTTGGTCGATAACCACCCGAAGTCGTTGGGAATCCGTCGTGGCGCGATGCCAGTCTTCCAAGAAGATTGAATCAAGAGCATGTGGTGCGCCGGCAAACAAGACTTCAACAAGTTCGGTAATAACCACACGTTGCCTTGCATAGCGCTCTTGAGCAAATGGCGCACTAATCAAATAATGACCCGCGACAGATTTTAACAATCCCACCTCAATACGTTGTTCCATAGGAACCTCTAAATCAGCGCTGTATCGAGTAAGTTTTTTATTGCCATGAACCTTTCTCGTCTCAAGTTCTGCAGAGAGAACAAATCGACCAATGAGCTGACTTGTAAGGTCTTTTAACCTTGCTAAGGATTTATGAGTTCCGTCGTAGTGTGCCGGCCAGCATGACAACTGCTGTAACCGTTCTAGCGCATCTCGTGCATCGCTTTCTGAAACATCTATTCCATAATCCGTGCGCATGACTTCATGCAATAAGGGAAGGTCCTTCTCGAAGTCAGCAACGGTCACTTGATTGGCAACAAGGGCATCCTCCAAATCATGCACCGAATACGAAACATCGTCAGACCAATCCATAATCTGTGCTTCGATGCATCGTCTTTTCTCTGATGTTGAGTTGCGCATCCAGGTAAAGATCTCTAAATCATCCTCATAAACGCCAAACTTTCTGACACCGTCTGACTTACCCCATGGGTATTTCGTAACTGCATCAAGTGAGGCACGTGAAAGATTTAGGCCTACGGATCGACCTTCGGGTGAAAGCGTCTTTGCTTCAAGGCGTGTCAGCAATCTAAAACTCTGTGCATTGCCTTCAAAGCCACCGCAACTTTCTGCCAAGTCGGCTAGGGCTCCTTCGCCATTATGACCAAATGGCGGGTGCCCTAAATCGTGTGAAAGGCAGGAGGTATCAAGTAAGTCTGGGTCAGCGCCCAGGGAGTCTCCAAGTTCGCGACCAATCTGGGCAACTTCTAATGAATGAGTCAATCGAGTACGTTGAAAATCATTTTCGCCAGGAACGGCAACTTGCGTTTTTGCGCCGAGCCTTCTCAGGGAGGCTGAATGAATCACGCGCGCGCGATCTCGCATAAATTCAGTACGCCCTGCGCGCTTTGCTGGTTCGTATACAAAACGCTCTAAGTCACTTTCGCTGTATTGGCCTACTTCAATCATGTTAAGCCTGACCCAAATGGTCGCTTAAGTGAATTCCGCGGCGGCCAAGGGAAATATAGGCAAGATAGGCGCCCGTTTCTCGCACCAAATAATGCAGAGACGCTCTGCCCCACGCGTTTGGCCCGGTGCGAACCTGCGCACAGATACCTTTTGCTCCCATGTCATTGGCGATAGTTGTTGCTCGCAAACAATGAAAAGGGTCAGTGACTATCAAAACAGAACGAAAATCTCGGCGCTTCATCTCAGCAATATAACTTTGTGTGCTGACGAATGTATCTCGTCCTTTAGGAATCGCTGTTATATCTGATGACTTAATCCCATGCTTTACAAGCCATGCTTTGCTAGATGCGGCTTCAGTTGTTCGGTCACCTGGTGCCCCGGCTCCGACAGTAATGATTGCAGTCGCATAACCTGAACTAAAGAGTAGTTTCGCTTCCACTAAGCGCGCTCTAAGGGCATCAGATGGGACTCCGTCATATTGCGCTGTTCCTAAAACGACAATGACATCCGAAGGTGCAATTGTGTCTTGGCGCGCGACATACCAAGTCTTGCCAATTGCAAATGCTGGGAAAACGATTGCAAGTAAAACAAGGATGCCAATTGTCTTTCGCATTAGCTTAATGATCAGCATTTCATCCCCCTGAAAACGCATCTTCTAATTCAATATGGGCTAGCTCATCGGGGTCTCTAAGCCATCCATCTGGAAGAGTAACTGGTCGACCGTGACTTGTCCGCCCACGCGGCGCGTCACCAACTGCAACTGGGTATGGCTGATCAACTAATTGATCGAGAAGTCCTCGAAACTCAGCCAGCGAAGAAACCATTCCAAATTGACGTCGCAACGCGCTGTGCACTCTAAAACCTTTAAGGTACCAGGCCATGTGTTTGCGCAAATCGCGACAACCGCGTTCCTCTGATTCGAAATACTCAACCATGAGTTGACCGTGCCTAAACATGATCTCTCGCACTTGAAAGAGAGTTGGCAATTGTCTTGTTTCATCGGCTGAAAAAGCGGCCACTAAATCGGCGAATAACCACGGGCGCCCAAGGCAGCCGCGCCCGACAACCACGCCCGCGCACCCGGTTTCATTCATCATAGAAAGCCCATCAGCTCCGCTCCAAATATCTCCGTTGCCAAGAACAGGTACACCTGTTGGTTTGAGATGCTCAACGAGTCGCGAGATTGCTGACCAATCAGATTTGCCTTCATACATTTGTTGCGCCGTTCGAGCATGCAGCGCCACCCAATTAACGCCTAAGTTGGCGGCCGTCGTTGCTGCTTCTAAATAGGTTAAGTGATCGCTATCAATACCGACGCGCATCTTTACCGTTACTGGAATTCCAAAAGGTTTTGCTGCTTCAACTGCTGCGTCAACAATTGATGCAAAAAGTCTGCGCTTGTAAGGCAGCGCTGCCCCGCCACCTTTGCGCGTTACTTTAGGAACAGGGCAACCAAAATTCATATCGATGTGATCTGCAAGGTTTTCTTTGCCAAGCATTGTCACTGCAGCTTTCATGGCAGATGGGTCAACGCTATATAACTGAACCGACCGAGGCCATTCACCTTTGCCAGGCACAATCATTCGCAAAGTTTCTGGACGGCGTTCAATGAGCGCGCGTGCTGTAACCATCTCTGAAACGAAAAGTCCGGCACCTTGTTCGCGGCACAAAGTTCGAAAGGGGGCGTTGGTTATGCCCGCCATCGGTGCCAAAACAACTGGAGGATTAATCGAATAATCGCCGTCAGCTAAACGAAGAATTAAGGGAGTTATGCTCCGAGTAGTCGTGGCGCTAGCCATGCCTCTACCTGATCAAGTGCAATGCGCTCTTGCCCCATTGTGTCGCGGTTGCGGATTGTTACCGCTTGATCATCCAATGTATCGAAATCCACTGTGATGCAATACGGCGTTCCGATTTCATCTTGTCGGCGATAGCGACGCCCGATCGCACCTGCATCATCGAAATCAATATTCCAATTCTTTCGCAATTGAGCAGCGAGATCGCGCGCCTTCGGCGAGAGATCGGCATTGCGCGAAAGCGGCAAAACTGCTGCTTTAACAGGTGCAAGGCGATGGTCAAGCTTAAGAACCGCTCTCTTTTCCATTTCACCTTTACTGTTTGGTGCTTCATCTTCAGTGAAGGCATCCATCAAGAAAGTGAGCGTGCAACGATCGACTCCTGCTGCAGGTTCGATGACATAAGGAGTCCATCGCTCATTCTTTTCTTGATCAAACCATGAAAGATCTTTACCTGAAGCGGTCGAATGCGCCTTAAGGTCAAAATCTCCGCGGTTTGCAATGCCCTCTAGCTCGCCCCACTCGGTTCCGGCGAATTCAAACTTATATTCAATATCTGCCGTGCGTTTGGAATAGTGCGAAAGTTTCTCTTTCGGGTGATCGTAAACGCGAAGGCGCTCGGGATTAATACCAAGGTCGGTGTACCAAGCCATGCGGGTATCAATCCAGTATTGATGCCAATCCTCATCCGTTCCCGGAACAACAAAAAACTCCATCTCCATCTGCTCAAATTCACGTGTTCGGAAAATGAAGTTTCCAGGAGTGATTTCATTGCGGAAGGATTTTCCGATTTGTCCGATCCCAAAGGGTGGCTTCTTGCGTGACGTCGTGGCCACGTTATCAAAATTGATGAAGATTCCTTGCGCCGTCTCTGGTCGCAAATAAGCCAAGCCAGATTCGTCTTCAACTGGCCCAAGATATGTTTTGAGTAAACCTGAAAATTGTTTAGGTGTAGTGAACTGGCCTTTGTTTCCGCAAGCAGGGCAATTTACTTCAGCTAACGATTCTGGTTGGCGCTTATTCTTGGCAGCGAATGCCTCTTCTAAATGATCGGCGCGATATCTTTTGTGACACGAGGTGCACTCAGTAAGTGGGTCAGAAAAAGTAGAAACGTGACCTGACGCTTCCCATACTTCGCGAGCCAAGATGACGCATGAATCAAGCCCAACTACATCCTCACGACCAGTGACCATGGATTTCCACCATTGACGCTTTACGTTATTTTTTAATTCAATACCCAATGGGCCGTAATCCCATGCAGCTCGAAGGCCACCATAAATTTCACTCGATGGGTAAACAAATCCTCGGCGCTTGGCCAAACTAACTATGGTTTCTAAACGATCCGTGGCCACAACAATCTCCATCCGGCTGGCTGTCGGCGGTGCACAACTACAGTAGCTGCAACCCTTATTTCCTAAGTTTACTGGCTCTGGCTATTTTCATAGGCTCCTGGTTCGTCAATCGCTCGAGCTAATAGTGGAATCGCTTCCATCTTTACTCTCATTGAACTCAGTGCGCGTCGATATGAGCCAACATTTTCCCACGTAGTCATCAACACCCACAGGGTTGGATCATCGAGATTTTGGCCGTGCTCCCCACCTAGATACCCAACACATTCGGCGAGGGCTAATCGAGCCGCCTCAATCTGGGCGTGAAATTCAAGAGCCGAAGCCAACGGGACGCTAAAACGAGCAATTGCGATCATGCGGTGAGCCTACTGCCCCAATAGTGAAAATGACAACCGTTTTCATATGTGCTATTTTCCTGCCATGAATATTGCCATCGCTCTTGCCGCAGTCACCGCCATAGCAACTTCTGCTGGTGGTTTTCTCGCTATTAGATCTCGGGATCGACTCCACTTAATCCTTGGGCTTTCTGCAGGTCTATTGCTTGGACTTGTCGCCTTTGATTTATTACCTGAAGTCTTTGAGCTAAATACACAGACTTTTGGCAATGTTCCTGTTGTCTCAATTGCATTTGTTGTGGGCTTCTTAGCACTTCACTTTGCTGAGCAAATCTTTGGAGCACATGAACCCGCCGAATCAGATTACGGTCATGAGCATGACCACTCGGTAAATATTGCCGGAACTCTCGGCGCACTTGCTATGGGCGGGCATGTCTTTCTTGACGGTGTCGCGTTAGGCCTTTCATTTAAGATTAGCAATGCACTTGGTTTAGCCGTCTTCTTCGCAATTTTGTCACACGCATTTTCAGATGGACTAAATACGGTTTCTCTTCTCATTAAGAGTGGCCATTGGACCAAGCGTGCAATTGGACTCTTAGGGCTTGATGCAATCATGCGCATCGGTGGCGCAACTCTTGGCACATACGTTGTTATTAGTGATCCAGCTCTAGCGATTTACCTGGCGATGTTTTCAGGATTTGTTATCTACCTTGCGACTTCTCATATTTTACCCGAGGCACATTCACGCCATCCTTCGAAAATCACAATGCTCATGACTGTTATTGGTGTTGTCGCAATGTGGCTAATTGTTGGGAATATCGGTTGAGCCGTTCAAATCCTCGAGTTCTCAGCACATTAGAACGTGCGGGTGGATTTGCCAGTGCGCAGGAGATTTATGCACTCATGCAGCGCGATGGACAGCAAATTGGATTAACGACTGTTTACAGATCTTTACAAAGTCTCCTCAACGACAAGATCGTGGATGTATTGAGACGCGAAGATGGCGAAGCTATCTATCGCCTCTGCGGTGAAAGTCATCATCACCATCTAGTCTGCAAGAGCTGTGGTAAAACCGTGGAAATTGAAGGCGGAGCGATAGAGAAATGGGCCAAGAACATTGCGAGCGAGAATGGTTTTCGCGATGTTGGGCATACAGCCGAGCTTTTTGGAATCTGCTCTAACTGCTAAGTGACCTAAAGAGTGCGATATGGGCAAGTGAATATTCGGGGCTTTTAGCAATAGGAAGCGATGAAAATTTCACAATTACTGTTTGAGTTTGGGGATCCACCCAAAGGTATTGACCATAAATTCCAACACCATAAATTTCTTTATGCTCACCATTGGTGACCCACACCTGATTTCGATAGGACTCACCCGGACGATCTATTCGTACAGCTTCAACAGATGGCGAACCACTGGGTGCACCAGCTTGGGTATCCACAAGCCATTCAGGGGTGGCTATTCGATGCCCATCCACCTCTCCTCCATTAAGAATCATTTGACCAACAAGGGCCAAATCTCGAAGCGTTGTCGAGATACCTCCGTTGGCTAATGGGGAACCAAAATCATCCATAGTCATGTTTGCTGAATAATGCGCACCTAATGGTTTCCAGATTCGCTCACTCAGTAAATCAACATAGGACTTTCCGGTAACGGCCTCGGCAACCCATGCAAGTACGTCAGTATTGGCTGAGCAATATTGAAAGTACGTTCCGTGTTCACGATTTTTTGTGATCATTGGTAGGAATCCCCGCACACCATCAGGGTCACCAGGATTGAGGCTTCGCCATCCAGATACGCGATCAATGACTTGAATCTCTGAATCAGCGTCGTGATATTCCTCGGAGAATTTAACACCGACACACATATCTAGCGCGTTTTGAACGCTTGCATCGGCATATCCGGAATTGCGCATTTCTGGCAAATAATGCCCAATTGTTTGCGAAGGATCTATAAGGCCTTCGCTCGTGAGTTGCCCTATGAGGACGCCAAGAATTGATTTTGATACTGATTGCAATAGATGGCGAGTATCTGGCTTCATGTCATTGAGATATTTTTCGTAAACAATTTGACCATGCTTCACAACTAATAAACCGTCTGTGTACAAATCTAGAAGTAGCTCCTGAATCCCATCAATTTCGGTAATTGCTTCAGGCCAAACATGAGGGGTGGGACTTGGCAAAATTTCATCAGTAGGAATGAAATCAGCAACATGCTGAAGGGCCCATCTATTAAGCGGGCCTTCTTGCCACAGATCCCATTCTTCTTGGCTCAATTCACGAGGTGGGTTTTTGGGGAAACTCATCAGGCCTTACCGAATCGGCGATCGCGTTTTACATATTCTTCGATTGCGCGCCACAAGACTTTTCTATCGACATCGGGCCAGAGAACGTCCATGAAAACAAATTCGGCATACACAGATTGCCATGGCAAGAAATTGCTTGTGCGCATCTCCCCTGATGAACGTAAGAACAAATCAACATCTCGCATCAGTGGCTCATCAAGATACTTCGCAAATACTTTCTCGGTAATTGATTCCGCTTTGATTTTGCCTCTTTTGACATCTTTAGCAAGGGCAGTTGCGGCATCAACAATTTCAGCACGTCCCCCATAATTAACACACATATTTAGGGTAAGGACTTTATTCTTGGCAGTTAATTCCTCCGCCGCTTCAAGTTCATTGCGGACACTGACCCACAACTTATTCGGGCGTCCCACCCAGCGCACCCGCACGCCTAGTGCATTCATCTCATCACGTCTTCGCCGAATCACGTCGCGATTAAAGCCCATTAGGAATTTCACTTCTTCGGGAGATCTGCGCCAATTTTCAGTAGAAAATGCATAAGCACTAATCTCTTTAACTCCAATTTCTATGGCACCTTCGACAACATCAAAAAGTGCGGCCTCACCAGCTTCATGACCGGCAGTGCGCGGCAGTCCTCGATCTTTTGCCCATCGCCCATTGCCATCCATCACTATTGCAACGTGTGCAGGAATTAATTCTTTTGCAATCTTGGGCATACTCATGCGCGCTCCACAAGAGGAAGACTACGAAGCCCGCGCTCTAAATGCCACTGCAAATAGGCAGCTACTAAACCACTAGCTTCACGTTGATGTTTGCGCTCACTGGCATCGGCTAGATCCCAATCTGCACTTAAGAGTGCTCCCATGAGAGCGAGAGTTTCTGGGGCAGGAGTCGCGCATGCAGATGGACGGCAATCAAGACAGACGCTTCCTCCGCCGACTAATGAAAAATAGCGATGTGGACCAGGTTTTTCACATCGAGAACATATCGTCATTGAAGGCGCATATCCCCCGATAGAGAGCGAGCGCAATAAGAACGCATCAAGGATCATCGATGCATCGTGACGATTCTCAGCCAAAGCGCGAAGACCGCCAACAACAAGTTGAAACTCTTGCAATGCTGGTTCATGCTCTTGGGAGGTGAAGCGTTCGGCAGTTTCTAAAATGGCAGAGGCGATTGTCCAACGCTGGTAATCATTGGAGACCGCTTCGCCATAATTCATAATTGCTTCTACTTGAGTGACCGTGTCAAAGGTCTTACCCACATAGAGCTGCACATCTATATGGCTACCTGGTTCAAGGCGAGCGCCGAATTTAGATTTGGTGCGACGTACTCCTTTTGCAACTCCACGAATACGTCCGTGTTCGCGAGTTAAGAGTGTGACGATGCGATCTGCTTCACCCAACTTCTGGGTTCGCAAGACAACTGCCTCGTCGCGGTACAGACTCATGCGCCTACCGTAATGGCAGCAACTAGCGAATTGCGCGATTTATCGCAGAGACGACAGCCTTGAGTGAGGCGGTAGTTGTATTGGGGTCAATACCTACTCCCCAGAAGACATCTCCACCAATAGCGCACTCAAGATAAGCGGCCGCGCTTGCATCTCCACCTGCAGAGAGCGCATGCTCGTAATAATCAAGTACGCGAACATCAACGCCATAATTTTGCAGAATGTTGCAAAATGCTGCGATAGGTCCATTCCCCTGGCCGCTCAGTTCATGAATCTCGCCTTGGTCGGCGATAGAAACAGTCAAGTGAACATCTTCATCAAGAACAGAGGTCTGCGACAGACCCTTGAGTCGGAAACGTCCCCAATTCGTTTCCGCCGAAGGGGCAGGATTCGTTGGAAGGTATTCGTCTTCAAAGATGCGCCACATATCCGCAGGAAGAACTTCTCCGCCTTCGGTATCGGTCTTTGCTTGAACAACTTTGCTAAATTCAATTTGCAAACGACGAGGCAGGTCCAGATGATGCTCGTTCTTCATCATGTAGGCAACGCCGCCCTTGCCCGACTGGCTATTAACGCGGATTACCGCCTCATAAGAGCGACCAATATCTTTGGGATCGATCGGTAAATAAGGAACTGCCCACGTGAATTCATCCATGGGAACCCCTGCAACTTTTGCATCAGTGGCCATGTGGTCAAGTCCCTTTTTAATAGCATCTTGATGTGAGCCAGAAAATGCAGTGAAAACCAAATCTCCACCGTACGGGTAACGCTCTGGGACACGTAATTGATTTGCGTATTCCACTGTGCGGCGAATTTCATCAATGTTTGAAAAATCAATCATCGGATCAATTCCGTGACTGACTAGGTTCATGCCTAGTGTCACCAAACAAACATTTCCTGTGCGCTCGCCATTTCCAAAGAGAGTTCCTTCAATGCGATCGGCACCGGCAAGGTATCCAAGTTCGGCGGCGGCAACACCTGTGCCTCGATCATTGTGGGGATGTAGCGAGACAACAACACTTTCGCGGTTGTTGAGGTTGCGACACATCCACTCAATTGAATCTGCATAAATATTTGGAGTTGCCATTTCAACCGTTGCTGGCAAGTTCATGATTGTCTTCCAGGATGGAGTTGGTTTCCATACGTCATTTACTGCATTGCATACTTCAAGTGCATATTCTAATTCTGTACCTGTATATGACTCAGGAGAATATTCAAAGGAAACAGTGGTGCCTGGCACAGTGTCAATGAGGGCTAAACAAAGCTCAGCGCCATCAGTGGCAATCTTCTTGATGCCCGCTTTATCTTGCCCAAATACAACGCGACGCTGCAAGGTAGATGTCGAGTTGTAAAGATGGACAATCGCTTGTTTAGAACCCTTGATAGATTCATAAGTGCGACGGATTAAAGGTTCGCGTGCTTGAGTAAGGACTTGGATGATCACATCATCAGGAATTAAATCTTCTTCAATAATCTTTCGGACAAAATCGAAATCTGTCTGGCTTGCACTTGGGAAACCTACTTCAATTTCTTTATAACCCATGGAGACAAGTAACTTAAACATCGCTAATTTGCGTGGCGTATCCATAGGGTCAATGAGAGCTTGGTTGCCATCGCGTAAATCAACAGAGCACCATTTTGGCGCTTGGCTCATCTGTTTACTTGGCCACGTACGATCAGGAAGATCTACAGGAATGAATGAGGAATAGCGGCCATAAGGCATCTGACTAGGTGATTGCTTTGGGAAATTCATTTCTTACTCCTTTAAATTCGCGGGGGTTTGGGTTTTACCGGTATGTCAAAACCCCGCGACGAGGGGACCGGTTATAGGACCCCGCCACGGCAGCGAAGGAGGAGGCTGCGTAGTTTCATCTCATTAGGGTAGCCCTTAGTTAGGACTCTGAGCAAACCCTGTTATGCCCTCTTATAAATTACCGAAGTGATGCAGCGATATCCCGCATAAATACCAAGATTCGAGTATCCAATTCATCATCAGAGGCAACTGGCTGGCATGACATTTTCACAATAACGCTTTCACTCGCAGGATCGACATACATCCACTGTCCATGAATCCCAATTCCACAGTAGGCGCCATCTCCATCGGCATACCATTTGTTCCGATACCGACCATGATCAAAGAGCGTCTCGAAATCACCAACGTTCCACGCCTGCGAATTGCCATTGTCTCTCGTGTCTTGAATCCATTTCTCAGGAACTATCTGTTGGCCATTAGCAAAACCTAGATTCCTAAAGAGTTCACCCAGTAGCGCAAGATCATGGGCAGCACATGCAATTCCACCAGCTGTGCGGGATTGCCCAATTCCATCAACAGTGACTGTTGCCGAACGTGCGCCCAGTGGTTTCCACAGTAACTCTGATAACAAAGTTGGAAAGCGCGTCTGAGTAACTTTCTCTAAAATCATTCCAAGGACATCTGTATTAGGTGATTGGTAGGCAAATACTTTGCCGTGGTCTCCACTTGCCTTAGGGAGTGTGAAAAGAAATTCGCCGAGGTGTTCTTTGGGAAGTAATTCATCTTTGGAAGGTGGCATGAAAAGCATAGCTCTGCGATAGCGTGCATAGACACCTGCTTTAAGCGTGTAATCCTCAATGAATTGGACGCTCACCAACATATCCAAAACATCTTGAATTGTGGCATCCTCGTATGCGCTGCCCTTTGCATTGGGCAAATAATGGGAAACAGTTTTGGTGACATCAAGTGAGTATTTATCAATGACGATTCCCGTGAGTAAAGCTGTGATTGATTTACTGACAGAGAAAACCAAGTGGCGCGTAGATTCGTTCATCGGTTCGCGGTAGTACTCGCTTATTAATTTGCCTTTATTAACTACCAAAAAGGCATCGGTGAATGTGCGGTCTAAGTAATCTCTGCGCTTTTCCGGTAGCTCGTCATCAAATGTCTGATCCAAAAATGCGTCATCAATCGCACGAGGAAGCGCCGAGGTACCCGGTCCATCAATCACTGCCGTAGGGACAATCTCAGGAACGTTTTGAAATGACCAACTGCTATACGGGCTCTCTAGCCAATTGGCCAGATTCACCTCTGATCGGTCAAAGCCGAACTGCTCGGAAAAAGTAGTCACTTCGAAGCCGCCTTCCCGTCGCAAAGCCCTCACATTCCAAGGGGGTTATCCCCCTTGGAAGTACCGATATGCATGTTGGACCCTTAGAGAATTCAACCACTGCGTTTGCCTTGCCATGAGGGTAGCGAACTTCCGTTCACGAAAGGGTGCGATGACGAAAGAATCTGACGCCCTTCAGGATGAGGACGCAAAAATCCGCCTTCGTTCAGACCGTATTTCGCGCACACTCGTGAGCAGTGTCCTTTCGATTGAAAATCTCTATCTAGTACTTGGCGCATTTATGCAAAGCGCCATCAATGAGTTTGGATGGTGGGCTGGCCAGGCCTGGTTAAAAAAAGGTGAATCGTTGACACCTACGGGATGGGTTTTTGCTACTTCTGCGCCCACTTCGATTTTAGGGATTTCACACCTGCCGAGTAGAGATATCACATCAATTGCCATGGAAAGTAAAGAATCCAACGATCACGTGACAGCTCCTGCTGTACTCGTTGGGATTGAAGATCTCACCTGGCACCCACTTCAAAAAGAACTCCAAAGCGTCGGAGTTCGTCACACCCTTGTGGTCGATGTTTCTAGCTCGACTGGATTAGGGCTTCGCATTCTTTTCGTCTTGCCGAGCGCCAACTCCTTTTCATCAACCTCACAAATAAGTTTAGATATTGCGTGCGCGCTACTGCCCGAGCTCTATCGCAGAGCGATATCGAGTCAAGCGCTGCTCTTTCAATCTACTCACGATGAACTCACTCACCTTCGAAATCGCAGGGGCTTGGAAGATGCGTACGTAGAAACGAATAATTGGAATTCTGCCGGCGTTGATCGGACGGTCTTCTACCTCGACTTGGATCGCTTTAAAGATATCAATGATGCCTTCGGTCATACTATTGGTGATGAAGTCCTTTGCGAACTTGCTCGAAGAATCACCAGCGCAAGTCGACCAGTGGACATTCAAGCACGTCTTGGTGGAGATGAATTTGTGATTATTGCCGAGGGCCTCGATGATTTTGCCTCCATCGAGCGGACGGCAGATCGATTTCTTGATGCAATCCAAAGAGATTTCACAACTTCGGATGGATCCATTCACCCTCTTCGAACAAGTCTTGGCGTCTCGCGTTGGCAAGCTGGCACCCAATTAATCGAAGCTATTGCACGGGCGGATGCTCAGATGTACCGAGCAAAAGCCTCGGGAGGGCACAGAGCGAAAATTGAAGAGATTTACGTTGGAATTTCCGATGATTCAGACCCAGGCGATCCTTTTCTATTCAACAAATCCTCTCTAGATATATCGAGAATTCGCCGAATCAATGGCGACGCACTTGAAGGATTCATGGCAACTTTTGCTCTTCCCAATTCATACGCGCCCGAGATGATGCAAGATCTGGCCAGACAAATCCGGGTAGCAATTCTCGATGCTGTTCGTGGGGAAATTTTTGAGCTAGACCTACTATTGAAAGTTTTACAGCCCCGCCGTTCGGATAAAACAAATATTGAACTACTACTCGCAAGCCTTTCTGAGACATACCATGGCCAGCAACTGCACTATGTGCTTGATCTGCAAGGAGTTACGACTGACTCGGCAAATATTGCTAGAGATTTAGTTGCCTCGCGTCATGTCAAAATTGCTTTAGCAAACTACGGTCTTGGCAACGGCGAAATCGCCTTCACGAAGGAATTCATCCCTTCCTATCTAATATTTAATCCCGAACTCTTTAGCAGGCCGTCGCAGTCGAATGAGATAGCGCTAGAGGCGGTAACGGCAATCGCTACTGCCCTGAAAATTCCGATCATCATTCCGAATCGGAAATTAGCAGAATTCGTACCTAACGGACATGAACTTCCAGATTATCTGGGGCAAGCCATGTATGCCGAAGAGTTGTTATCTCAAACATCCGTGAATAATGAAGTTACACAAGTGAAAGGGCTCTCATGAAATCTCTAACCGCTAAAACCGCAATTGCACTTGCGACAATATTACTTCTTGCAGGTTGTAGCGCAGCATCAACTAAATCCAGTACGTCAACACCTTCTCCTTCGGCTACAAACCCCTACGGCGGTGGCTTCACAGTCGATCCCCCTAAGGCGACTGACGTCGTCCTCACTGTTTCAGGAACTTCCTCACACGCGTACACGATGGGTGAACTCACTGCACTATCTACAAAAACTATAAATATTTTTGAGCCCTTTCTCAAGACACGCCAGTCCTTTGCGGTCGTTCCCATGTCGACCTTGCTAAACAAAGCAGGATTAGCAGGCGATCAGAAAATAGAGACTTTGGCACTCAATGACTACGCATTTGTTGATACTGCAGCGCATTTCATCGACAATAACGCCTACCTTGCTATTGGTCGCAATGGCGCCGACATTCCCATGGACCAAGGTGGGCCAATCCGCATTGTTTTTGAGGACTCCAGTCCGTATGCAAAGAACCTTGATGCCTGGAACTGGAGTTTGAAGGCTATCGGGATTAATAAGTAACGATGCCCGAAAGAGATAATGTCACCGGCCTTGCTCGCCTTGGCCTTAAGCCAAAGCTAGGGCAGATAGCCCTGGCTTTGCTAACCATTCTTGGAATCCTTGGCTTTCTGGGATCCTCCATATTGGGTGCACGCCAGAATCAAGTGGCCAATCAATCAGTACTAGGGGAATCTCACGAAGCTGGATCACTTGCATTTTCTCAACGTGAAAGTTTCAATGTTTGTCTGGCATTTGTGCAGTGGACCGATGGTTCACTCTCAACGCGCGATCTGCAAATTGCACGCGCACTCTTGGGCCAGCGACTTCAAGTTCAAACGCAATCCGGTAGATCGACATACTCATTGCTTCCAGTGGATTATCGCAATGGCTTGACCGCCTTCGATGCTTACCTACTGCTAGCACGAGATGTGCCTATTAAACAAAGGCAAAAGCTAGCTCTTGCGGCACAGCCAGCTTTTGAATTCTTCCTCACCCACACAAGACAAATGAGTAGTGAACTTGCATTAGTTAGCCAACAGGACATGGCGTTGCTAATTAAGAATCGAGCAAGAGCGGCAACTTATCTATCAATAATTTTTCTCTTCACCGTTTTCATTGGGTTAGTCCTCGCAATTTGGCTTAGCTTGGATATTATCCGTGGCTTTAGGCGATCGAGAAAACTGCTACAAGAAGAAGAAAACAAACTTCAGCAGGCTCGCCAAGAACTAGAAGTTGCCAGGATTTTGGATACTGTACAAAATCAAATTCTAAGTGCGGAGTTAGAAAATCTCAGTGATAAAGAATTGATCGATTATCTAACTTCTCTCCTCTCGGATTATCAGTGGACGCTGGCTCAATCTAAGATCGATGAAATTAAGGCGCTCCATCAATCGCGTAGGCGCTTGGCAGAGGAATATAGCTATCGGACAAGCCATGATCACCTGACTGGACTGCTTAACAGGACAGGTTTTATTGGAGCAATCGAAGCTCATGCTCCTAATACAGAGTTACCCATTAGTGCTGGAATCTTTATAGATGTCGACCGTTTTCAGCGATTTAATGACGCGCTTGGCTACGCAAATGGAGACAAGATTCTGCGACAAATAGCAAAGGAAATTTCAATGCAGTCGCGGCGAAACGAATTTGTCGCTCGCCTTGAATCTGATGAGTTCATCCTCTTTGGAAGTTATCCAACTGTGGATGACGCTCGCGAAAGGGCCTTAGA
>CAFBRB010000013.1_pt1 | contig 13725 bp, 12 predicted proteins | sample 7270091 | NCBI WGS metagenome assembly CAFBRB01 (sample SAMEA6814194, study PRJEB35770) | freshwater metagenome | biome: Freshwater; feature: Freshwater reservoir; material: water | place: Czech Republic | collected 2016-11-09 | depth 30m m
GTCATTAACCTTCAAAGAGAAATAAAAATTATGTCTCGGATGAACTACTTTGTTTCGCGATTTCGATCTTCGCGATTGGAATCCGCTGCATTGTATGCGGATCAGAATTGGATTCAACAAGTCCCAAGAATCTCTATCGAGTTCGCAATTGTTCTGGGTGCTGCAATATTGGCTATCACCGCCAACTTGACATCCAGTTTTGCTAATTCGATCCCAAATCTGATTGTTTTCCTGGCAGCGGCCTCCCGATTAGCTCCGTCCGCCCTACGGCTCCAACAATCTGCAATTTCCGCAAGAGGCTTCGCAGGATCTGCAGGGGCTGCCTTCGAATATAGTCGACTTCCAAGAATCCCATCTCAGGAGGGAGTTATTCCTTACAATAGAATTGACATACACAACTTGGACAACAGTTTAATTTCGAAACCTAGTATTGAAATGCGCGATTTGAGTTTCGCCTTTGACGACACCAATGTTCCGATTCTTCGTGGAATTAACCTAACTATTCCTCCTCTCGAGGTCGTCGCGCTAGTTGGTCCCTCCGGTGCGGGTAAATCAACGTTTTGTGATTTGCTTTTAGGGTTGCACTCGCCTTCGGCTGGAACCGTGTCGATCGGAAACTTACCCGCTCACGATTACGTAAGAGGGCATCCAGGCAGAATTACCTATCTTCCTCAGGATGTGCAAGTTCTTACTGACTCGATCTTGGCAAATGTCGCAATTGGTATTCCGCAAGGGGACGTTGAATTGGAGTTGCTTTGGCAGGCACTCGAGTCCGCCCAATTGGCTGAATTCGTCCGAAGCCAACCTCTTGGTTTGGAGCAATTAATTGGCGAAACTGGCATTCAACTAAGTGGTGGGCAACGCCAAAGGCTCGGGTTAGCACGTGCTCTCTATTCCAGCCCATCAATAATAATTCTGGATGAACCAACCAGCGCTTTGGATGCCGAAACTGAAGATCTATTGATGCAGACCCTACGAACATTAAAGGAAAAATGTTCAATTCTTATCATCGCGCATCGACTCTCAACTGTCCGCTTCGTTGACAGAGTTATCTATCTGGAAGATGGTCAAATTCTTGGAGATGGCACTTTTTCGGAATTACGCGCGGCGATCCCCCGGTTTGATTTTCAGGCTGGCTTACAAGGACTATGAAACGTCTTTGCATTTGATTACTCCATCGTTTAACTACTTGTACCACTAATCAAGCAATCATTAACGTTGCTTAACCGAAAGTGTCTAGTAAATATCGCACAGGTCCATTCTCAACATAAGGTTCTGTAGGCTGCATCTCAGTATCAAGGTTTAAGGACTCACTCAAAGTGAGCGACATATTTTTCGTTCACAGGTGAGGGTCATTTTTCTTTACTGCTTAGTATCCTCGTCTTGAACAACTAGTGCATAATTTTGGGGTATTCTTTAGCAAACACACGTCTAGGAGATTTAATGCGGGCATTAGAAGATACTGACTGTCGCTTATGTGGTTCGAAAGAACTCATACTATATTTGGATCTTGGGGAACTCCCAATTGCCGATGCCTTCACTAAGGTTCCAACAAGAGGTAACAGGGATTACTATTTTCCTCTTAAAGTAAATATTTGCAGTGCTTGTGGGTGGAGTCAACTTTCGCACGTTGTCGACTCTGAAATTCTCTACCAAAGGGATTATCCTTACGATTCTAGAGTTACTGACACTGGCGAAAAACATTGGTCGGCTTTTGCAGAAAAAACTATAGATAAATATTCCTTAAACAATCATGACCTGGTGCTGGACATTGGAAGTAATACTGGTGCCTTACTCCAGCAATTTAGATCGAGAGGTATCAAAACTGTTGGAGTAGACCCATCGAAGACCGCATCTGATATTGCCAACCAAACTGGCATTTCCACCATAAATGATTTCTTTAATGAATCTAGCTCAATGGAAATTCTAAATAAATACGGTGCCCCAAAAGTGATTACTTCCACTAACAGTTTTGCTCATGTCGACGACCTGGTGAGTTGGATGAAAAATGTTAGTCGAATTCTTGACACTAATGGTGTTTTGATTATCGAGTCGCCTCATATCCTCGAATTATTACGTTTTACACAATTTGATACTGTCTACCATGAGCACTTGTCGTACATCTCTATTGCCCCGCTAATTCCCTTCTTCAAGACTTTTGGATTTCGAATAATTGATGTAGAAAAACAATCAATACACGGTGGTTCGATTCGGATTCATGTAAGTAAAAATTCTGGTTTTGAAACGATGGACTCCGTGCCAGAGATTGTCAGAGAGGAAGAGAATTTTGGCCTTAGAGAACTGAGTCGTTTGAATGATTTTGCATTAGCGGTCACATTAGTTAAGACGGAACTTTCTCAAATGCTGCTAGAAATTCGCAATCGTGGTGAAAGCGTTGCAATTGCAAGTGCGCCAGCGAAAGGCATGACCTTGATAAATTACATTGAGATAGATGACAATCAGATCGCTTCATTGAGTGACAAGAGCGACCTCAAGATTGGGAGATACGCACCTGGAACTGCGATGCTAGTAGAGACCGATTCGCAACTCTTGGCATTAAAGCCAGACTATATTTTGATTTTAGCGTGGAATTTTGCACCTGAGATAATGAAAAACCTTTTACAAGGCGCGCTCAAGAGGCCGCAATTTATCATTCCCATTCCAAGGCCTGTGATAATGTCACCAAATGCATAGTATTAAGCTTGACCCGGCGTTCGCTGACCAGCGTGGCGAAATATTCGATTTAGTCGAAGAGCAAATTGATTCAATAAGTCGAATTACTTTTCAGCCTAACTCAATCCGAGGTAACCACGTACATTTCGAAACCACTCAGTGGACTTTTGTCACTGAAGGCTCCTTGGAGGTTTTCACTGTTACTGACGGCATTACTCATTCACAGCTTTTTTCAAAAGGCGACTTTTTTGTGTCAAAACCCGGTGAACCGCACGCCATGAAAAGTGTAGGGATCGCTGAAATTCTTGTCTTCACCCAAGGGCCGAGATCTGGAAAGAACTACCAAAGTGATACTTTTCCGATTAAGATTGTTGAGTAAACATGAAATACATTCCCGTCGCAAAACCGGTCATTGGCATGAGGGAAATGGCTTACGTCTTTCGTGCCTTGATAAGGACTGAAATCTCTGGATACTCAAAACAGTTCATACCGAGGTTTGAATCTGAGTTCGCTGAGATGTGCGATTCAAAATTTGGTGTTTCAGTAAACAGTGGAACTAGCGCAATACATTTAGCACTTGCTGCATTAGGCGTGGGATCGGGAGATGAAGTCTTAGTCAGCGCCTACACAAATATGGCCACCTTCTTTCCGGTTCTACAACTGGGCGGAAATCCAATTCCAATTGATGTAGATCCAATTACATTCAACATGGACCCGCAAGATCTTCGGAATTCAATCTCCAAAAGAACTAAAGCAATTATTGTTGTGCATATTTTTGGTCATCCTGCACCTATGGAGGAAATAATTTCCATTGCCGAAACTTTTAACATCCCAATAATAGAGGATTGCGCTGAAGCTCATGGCGCGAAGATAAACGGTAAAACTGTCGGCAGTTTTGGGACGATTGGGTGCTTTAGTTTCTATGCAAATAAACTGATGACGACAGGTGAAGGAGGGATGTTAACCACTAACAGTGAAACTCTCCGTGATTCCATGAAGTCGATAGCATCCTTAAGCTTTGGAAAGACCAATAAGTTCGTTCATGAAAGGGATGGCTACAACTTTCGGCTAACAAATATTCAAGCAGCCATTGGTATAGCTCAACTTCATAGGCTTTCTAAGATGATCAGAAATAAAAGGAAAATAGCGGCCCGCTACAATCACATTTTGAAAGCGAATAGAGATCTCCAACTTCCAATAGAGTTGCCTGGGTACACTAATGTATATTGGATGTATCACCTTAAGTTGCTGAGTTACAATTCAGATACAGTAGACAAATTAATTGCCAGATTAAATTATTTTGGCATAGAAGCACGAAGAGGTTTTGTCCCGTATAGCGATCAGCTGAACGTCCTACATCAATTTGGAATTATGGCAAAAGTTACTCCTTTCGCAAGTGTGGCTGGAGAATCTACCCTTTATCTGCCAAGTGGACCCTCTCTTTCAAATCGAAAGATTAAATACATTGCGAAGACTTTCTTAAAGGTATTCGATGAAATTAGCCAAGATGTTTCATAGAGATTCTTAATCTCTATGAACAGAAGGGAATTGAAGTTCTTTTTCACACAATTTAATATCGTAATCCACCATCTCAGAAACTAATTCGGCGATGGAAATTCTTGGTTCCCACTTCAGAATCTCTCTCGCTCGGCTTGAATCGCCCTCTAGAAAATTGACCTCCAAAGGTCGCAGATACCCCGCGTCAACTTTAACTATTGTTTTGCCAGTGTGAGTATCAATCGCTATTTCTGAAGAACCTTCGCCTTCCCACTTTAATGAATAGCCCAATTCTTGCGCAGTCAAATTGACAAACTCCCTAACGGAACTGTGATGTCCTGTTGATATCACTAAGTCCTCGGCGACTTCTAGTTGCATCATCAGCCACATTGCTTCAACGTAGTCCTTTGCGTGGCCCCAATCTCTTATTGCGTTGAGATTACCTAATACTAAAACATCCTGTAATCCAAATTTAATTCTTGACAAACCACGCGTAATTTTCCTAGTAACAAAAGTTTCGCCACGACGGTAGGACTCGTGATTAAATAATATTCCGTTTACCGCAAAGATTCCGTAAGCCTCTCTATAAATTCTGGTTGACCAGTAAGCCAATAATTTTCCAGCGGCATATGGCGACCGAGGCTGAAAGGGTGAAAGTTCGTTGAATGAGGATTCGCCGTCTCCCCCGAATAATTCAGAAGTTGAAGCCTGGTAATACTTAATTTGCTTATTATTTTGGCGCAATAAGCATTCAAGGATTCTCAGACACCCTAAACCTGCTATTTCCACAGTATAAAGTGGTTCTTCGAAAGATAGTCCCACATGGCTTTGCGCTGCGAGATTGTAGATTTCATCTGGCATCGTCTCTAATATTATGCGGTTTATCGAACTTCCGTCTTCTAAGTCTCCATAATGCAGGAAGAAACTCGATTCCCAAAATTTGGCATTCTGGATTAGGTGATCAATTCGTCCAGTATTAAAGGAAGAAGACCTCCTGCGAACCCCGTGGACTTCGTAGCCTTTCTTGAGTAACCATTCAGCTAAAAATGAACCATCTTGCCCTGTTACTCCAAAAATCAACGCTACCTTCTTCTGACTTTTCTTCGCTACGAATTGCTCGCTTTTCATTTGAAGAGCATATCCTGAATTTTGGAACTTTAAGGTAATCTAATTTCATGAATCACATCTTAATTTCCTGTCAGGTTGGCTGACATGCCGGCAGGGAAGGTCGCGCCTAACCAAATTTCTAGTGTTCAATTGGTAATGCATTCTGACAACAAAGGATGGATACTTGAGAAGATTGCTAAAAGGCTTATGGAGAATTTGGAAAAACTAGGAAAGTCAGTTGAGATTGTCAGTGAACCTACCGGCCACACTGATGTCGTATTTTGGCTATATTTTGGACACTCGGGGATTATTCAACATGGTTCATCTTCTGAGTTCCAATTTAGATCCGCTCTGGTCACACATGTAGACGATGCTCTTAAATTAAAGAAGGTCCGCGAGCTTGATAAAGCAGGAATCGACCTGGTGTTTATGTCCAAGTCCCATTCAGAGCACATATCCGAAATGGTGAGGCGAGACCAGATTTTTTTCCACGTGCTTCCTGGCACGGATTTAGTTCACTTAATTAAACCCATGAAAGTAGGGATTTTTTCAAAGGTATTCATTGACGGTAGAAAAAATGAAAACTGGTTAATTAAATTGGTTGAAGTCACGGACCCTAGCCAATTTGAATTCATTATTGTTGGAAAAGGGTGGAATAAGATTGTCTCAAAACTTAGAAGATTAGGCTCTAAAGTTTCCCTTTTTGATGATATCGAGAATCCGTACCCTGAATATGCGGATTTCCCTGAGCTTTATAATTCTTTGGATCTATTCATCTACCTTGGATTTGATGAAGGATCGATGGGCGCATTGGATGCTTTTGTTTTAGGGACCAATCTATTAGTGTCAAGGCAAGGATTTCACATGGAATTTGAACTTGACGATTCCCAATTATTTTCCGATTACGCGGAGTTTGAGGAGAGATTCACACAACAACTGAATCGGTATGTGATTCAACAGCGGCACCGTCAGGAGTGGTCATGGGAAAACTTTTCCAAAAGTTTGCTCGACCATTGGGAATTAGAAGCTTTCAACAGAACTGAACCACGGATTGCATCACAATCCTCCTACTTACATTCCAGCGCTCATAGACATGAGATCGACTTGAAAGTTCGACTCATTTTTGTATGGAGAGCCGGGTGGAGATTCTTAAAGATTCGCGTGGTGAATTGGATAAAGAGAACCTTCGTCAAGCACAGATACTGAGCATCTATCCAGCTGATTAACTATGTAGACATTAGTAATTTGAACGACAGGTCCATATCTGAGAAAATATAAATCTGTTTCCCTATCCCGAATGAATCGCATACATCATGAAACGCCATGAAGTTTCTTCGAGAGGTTCGGCCCAGTTTTTGCCATCACGGAAACCAATCTCTTTGAAATTTGCAACAGTGGCAGCATCAAGAATTTCTTTCATTGTAAAAGCTCTCAAGAGATGCTCCTCGGTTGATATTACCCTTCCGTCAGATTTATCGACAAGAGATATCGCCAACTCAGTGGTTTGGTAAGAATCATTAGTTCTCGGCGTAACACACCGCAGAACCTGCAAATCTCCTAGTTCAAGGTTTCGTTCCCTATATTCAGGCGGGCTAAGTCTGACCCCCGGTAGATACCAGCCATCAAGAATTAGTAGGCCACCATTTCCCAGTTTGCTCGCCATCATTTCAAAGTACTCAATTAGGTTCGCTCGCGAAACTTGATAGGAGCAGACATCAAATAGGCTATAAACCAAGTCCAAATTTTTTGGAACTCGTTCGAAATCTGAAGTGAAAGAGAGAGTCGGAAAATTTTCCAAAGCTTTTCTCAACATAGCCTGGCTGCGATCATAGCCGTAGAGTTCAGGAGCATAGCCGGCTAAAGAGGACAGATGGTTCCCGGTTCCGCATCCAAAATCTAAAACCTTGGCAATTTTTTTACGCGGAAACTCAGTTTGGATAAATTTCTGCAGGACATTTGTTTCCAGACTGTACTCTTTTGTATTATGTATTTGGTCATAAAATTTGCTATAGATTTCCTGGTAGGTCACTTCTATCTCGCCTTCTTAAAGTATTTCAGAATCTTCCTTTTAGCTCGGCTAATCTTGACCTATTTAGTCTCTACCGGAGCAAGGCAAAGAATACTGTAGTACTGGACCTGATTTCCAAGGGTCTAACTTCGAAATTCAATCTTTCCAGCCAAAATGGCCCTAGAGTTGCGTCGTACGGCAAATTAAAAGGGAGAAACGTTTGAAAATCAAACTACGTCTATTGAACTACATCAAGAATATTATTTACATGGGTGGCTTGGGTGACGTGCACGATATGGCGCTAGAGAAAAACTTTTCGATTTACTCAGCCTCGAGTCCAAATCCTATTTTGAGATCAGGGAAAAGCTACTTTTCGCAAGTAGATGAAGATGGAATTACTGAGGAAATATTGCGACGCATCGAACTCAACTTAGGTTCCTACAGAGGAACTTTTGTTGAGTTAGGTGTTGGAGATGGCACAGAAAACAACACCCTTCTACTGGCAGCTAATGGTTGGAAAGGTCACTGGTTTGGAGGCCAAGAGCTCTCTTTCAGGGCCGAATCCGCATTTGCTGGCCGGCTTAATTTTGACAGGTGCTGGATTACGAGTGAACTATTAACGTCAAGTATTATTCCGAGAATCTTAAATCTTGGAGACCTCGATTTACTTTCCTTGGACCTAGACGGTAATGATTGGCATTTTTGTAAGAAAATTCTTGAAGCTGGAATTCGACCCAAGGTTTGGATTCAAGAGTACAACTCTTTATTTCCACCCAGCGTTTCCTGGTGTATGCCTTATGACTCCACTCATGTTTGGGATTTGACGTCCTATTTTGGAGCTAGCCTCCTAGCCTTTAACGAACTTTTCGAAAGTTTTGGTTACCGCTTGGTTTCTTGCAACATCACCGGAGCGAATGCATTCTTTGTTAGAAGTGACTTCGATGGCGCATTTAAAGACGTACCTCGTGAACTTAAGGATTTATTTATGCCTTCCAGGCCTTGGCTTTACAGATCACGCAAGAAAATGGACTCACGAGCAGTTACAGGCTTTCAATGACAAATATTGGTAATTATTGCAAAGCGTAGATTATAGTAAAGTTGTTAAGGCAACATTTTTTTCCAAAAAAAAATTATTGGGTCTTGGTTCTATCGAGCGAATAATGATTCCTCTAGTGACGCCTGTAATTCTTTACCCTAATTGTATTCGTGATTCTAACGCTTCCATGTCTAAGTGGCATGCTTCAACTGCATTTAATGATTTGTTTATAACACGATCCCACCATATCAAGGTAGCTTGCCCAGCTTCTTGTTGGCTCCAATAAGGTTTCCATTTCAATCCGCTTCTGGTTCTTGCCATTGTTGAATCAAGTTGAAGGTGAATGGCCTCAAGACATTGTGTGCTTTGAATTATCGGAAAGCTAATATCACAGGGTTCGGTCCAGCCCAAAATGCTGAATTCGACTAAATCTTTCACGCTTAATCCAAATTCTGTAGGTCCAAAATTTATCGCTTCAATTATCTCGCCTTTCAAAACCGCATCTAACACAAGAAGATACCCGTGCAACGAATCCAAAACGTGCATCCAAGGGCGAGTGCTATTCGGGTTCTGGATTTGAATCGGCTCATGCGTGAGCAAGTTGCGAACAAGTTGAGGCATTATTCGATGCTTAGACCAGTCTCCACCGCCGATTACATTTCCTGCCCGAGTGGAAATCACTTTTGGCCCGCCAGATATTTTTGCGATTTGCTGCCACGCTGCAACAGCTGCTTCTGTTCCAACTTTACTTGCGCTGTAGGGATCTTTACCTTCAAGTGGGTCTGACTCAATGAATGCGCGACCCGAATTGTCGTTTCGGTAAACTTTATCGGTGGTTATAACAACAATTGCCTCAACTGATTCACACGCAAACGCGGAATCAAGCAAGTTAACTGTTCCCATCACATTGACGTCAAAGGTTTCTCGCGGAATGTGATAGGACTCGAGAACCAACGGTTGAGCTGCCATATGAAATATTGCCGAGGGTTTGTATTTGTGAATGAAGTCGCCTACTTCCTTAAAGTCACGGATGTCGGCAAATTTCTCCACAATCGCACCAGTGCGATTTGCACGATCAAAAAGTGAATCTTTCTCTGGCGGTAGAGAGTATCCAACTACATCAATCCCGAGCTTCTCTAATAGCAGGGTCATCCAGGTTCCCTTAAAACCCGTATGTCCAGTAATAAGAATCGGCCCCATCAGAGAATGAATATGTGGGGTTTTAAGTAGATTCATAGTCAAAGATTAGCCCGAGTCTCGAACATGGGAGCCAATATTTATCAACCAAACTCATGTTTTTAAAATTCCAGAGCCCCTGGTCGGAATCGAACCGACGATCTGCTCATTACGAGTGAGCTGCTCTACCGCTGAGCCACAGGGGCGGACAACTGTTAAAGACTAAAACAGAAGACTAATCCAGTCTCACAACTCCACTTGGTGTTTGCAGATGAACAGCAACAATCCCGTTCTCACCATCGTTGGCAGATGGATCTAACCAACTTACTTCAACACCATCACCAATGGCATGTGCCATGTCTGAACCTAACCAGGTTGTAATTGTTGGTTCATCGCCTGCAATTTCGATCTTCACAATCTTTGCAGCTGCTTTGCCATCTGTAGATGGGTGATGATTTTCAATCCATTGAATGAAGAATGGGAGTTGGCGATCTTCCAATGTTCCAAGTACGCCGATCTGCTTCCATCTAATATCTGTGCCATCTGGTTTCACACGGTGACCATCAACTGCTGAACGTCCTAGACGCTCCTCAATCGGTGCAACATCATCAACACCAACAACCCATGTAAGCCAACCGCCACCCTCTGCTGCACGCTGTGAAACTGCCTTACCAAATGCAGATGAATCAGATGCAGGATGATCTAGTGGACATACAACTTCAAGATAGTGACCATCTTGCAAAGGCAATGTGAAGTTGCGTGTACCAAAGCGCGGGTGAATTCCCCCATCAACAAAGGTGGAACCAAGACGTGATCCGAGTCGTTGCACGGTATCGGCGAGTTGGTCATGAGAGGTCACATAGGAGACATGGTCTAGGCGCATAGGGAAATAATGCCCCATGCCAAGGGGTGCTAATTACCATTTCTAGGGGGATATATACGCGGGGGTTAGGCGTTAAATAGGCCAAATTCTGGTCAAGGAACCCTCTGAACATCTGGCAGTTTCGATTGGTCCAGAAGCATCTCAGTCTCGAGGCCTAGCGTGGATTAGTTAATTCCTTCACGATTGAATCCCACGTGTAATTTACACGTAGAAGTACCTGAGTGCTTTGAATCATATTTATGATTTGAATGGGTTTCATCAATATATGCGACAAGAGACTCGCTAGTTCTGATTCTTGCCCATAAATACATGATGCGGTCTCGATAAACACCTCCAATCCAGCGGGAGAAGTACTCGCAATTAAAAGCCCGCTGGCTATTGCTTCAAGGATTACTGTTGGAAAACCTTCTGGGTACTTCGACGGATAGATAAATACGTCGCACTTTCTCATTTGCTCAATCACGACATCGTGATTGAGCGCCCCCAGGAAAATGACTGGCAACTGCTTGGAAGTTGCATATGCCTGCATTTCCTCTTCTTCCGATCCTTCGCCGATTACAGTTAATGAATACGCGCCTTCTCCCGCCTCTCTTTCAATAAGTTTCTCAAGAATCTTGATTGCTTCGATTCCACCTTTTCCTGGGAGAAGTCTTGACACAAACAGAAGTGAGATCTGACCTTTGATCACAGGAAAAGTTTGTCGTTGAACAATAAGTTCGGCAGGTACTCCATTAGGTACGCAAGCAAAATTTTGCTTCACGATTGAACTTATCCAAGTGGCTGCATCCTTGGACACGGCGATAAATCCGTTCATTCGTCGAGACATAATTCTTGCTTGGAGATTTTCGTAAAACTTCTCTACGGTTTGGACTATATTGCTTCCCATTGTTATATAGCCAGATCCATGGTTAATCCAAATCTTGCTTGGAACTTTCTGCATTATTAAGGCAGATATGGTCGAAATTGGAAACAAATGCGATTGCACTATCAATCTATCAAAATTCCTCTTGCGAAGCTCTCTCAGCTTGCGAAAATTAGAAAGTGTCACCAATGGGATGGGAAGTCTGCCGAAAAGAGTTACTGACCGCAGTTGGATAATCTTCACATTTCGAGGGTAATTCCTTTCCTGAACAGGCCAACGTGGATTATTGGAAGTAAGAACTGTAATTTCAGACCCGGGACTTTTCACAAACTCACGGATCAAATTTTCAGAGTGCCTTTCAATTCCGCCAATTCTTGGCGGAAGAAAAGGAGTTACTAATAACAAGTGCATAAGCCTGACAGTATCTTATGAAGGTTGTGGAGAATCAGGCTTTAATGCAAATTCTCCCAGCATAGTCAATCGGGATCAGCAAAGGCTTGATCTCTCGCTTCATAAAGTACTCATCTACGGCTTTTCTGGCGCCGTCCCAGTGACCATAGTCATCGATAATCAGAATTCCACCTGATACCAGTCTTGGAAAAAGAATCTCTAGCTCTACTCGTGTGGACTCATACCAATCTGTATCAAGTCGAAGCAGGGCAATCTTCTTTGGTAAGACCGAGGATAAAAGTGTATTTAGTACATCTCCAGTAATAAACGTGCACAAATCTAGATCGACTCCTATCGCTACTAGATTGTCCCGAACCTGTTTTTCATTGACTTCACACCAGGATGAACCTTCGGTAGATTCATTTCTAGTCTTTTCGTAAGTCTTTCTGGCTTCCTGTGTGTCATTTATGCTGGGACGAGTCATCCCTTCAAATGTGTCAAATAACCAATAGTGCCGGGGTTCCGTGTCTGCAGCACCCAATAGTGCAGCAGCGCCTATTGAGCCGCCAGCCCAAACACCACATTCGACCACGTCACCGGAGATTCGGTTTTCTCTTAAATATCTCATAGATAACGCGATGGCAGAAAACCGCTGGGCGGGTGTCATGGTAATAGGTTTCGCTTTTGATAAACAATCTCTCTCAAAATTCGTAAGTTCTATTGGGTATTTATCTCTGACCTTTCGATGAATTTCCATATCGAATCTGCCAAGAACTGAATAAATGCGAGACAACATGCTCATAAGTGAAGCCTTCCCTGATGTCACGACGGATCAGAATTGAAATGCTGCTGGCTTAACTACAGTAACTTGATTTCAAAGGTCAAAATCAGCGACGGGTAAGTCTAAACCTTCCTGATGTAGATAATATTGTTATCTAGACTATTTTCATATTCGCGGTTACATGCGAAAAGTGAATAAGTAACTTGCAAATCTTGTAATCCAGTCTTGTAAGCACTGAGGTGGCGGAACGACACATCTTCGATTAGGTAAATGCCCTCTTCCCCGAGCATATTAAGACTATTTTTAAGAAGCGTTAAGCCAGCTTCAGGCGTGTGAAGTCCGTCATCGATAATCAAATCAAACAAGACTCCGGGCAAACTGTTCCAAAGAGCTTGGATGCTTGCTTCAGAAGTTTGATCTAGCAAAAATGTAGCAATTCTTTCATCCTGAAAAAGAGTCTCCGGATCAATATCAGCGCCGTAAATCTGCGCGTTAGGGAAGTATTCTCTCCATATCCTCAGCGAACCGCCGGGGACTCCTCCTGAACCCATGTTGGATGTAACCGCTGAGTTGATGGAACCGATTCCGCACTCAAATACATTTAGGAATTTTGTTCGGCAGTGCGAAAACAATAATTCGTAAATGTCACCATAAGTGTGGGTGCTCCATGGGTGCTTGGCCTTCCCCGCTCCAGAGTCTTTGTCCGAACCGTACTTCGCGACCAATTCCTGAAATGATCTTGGAGGGTTCGAAAAAAGCACCTGAGCTCGGCGATGACTTCCTTGACCAAATTTCATAACATATCTTCGGAGGATTGGTTTTGAAATCCGGGTTATTAGGCTAGAAATCGCGGTGTTTTGTTGATGTTCCACCAGGTATCTACCGATACCCAGATCCGAAAGCTTATCCAGCAAACCTCTCACCACACCATTATTTCGCATATCGCATTCTAATCACTGATTTAGTTATGTAGGCGCATTGGTCCCTTTATATATACCAAGGATAAGGACGAGCCGGTAATTGTATTTCGCCTAATTGAAAGTGAGGTTTTTCCCCGCTTTTGGATGTCTAATCCTTGGCCTAAAGCGAACAGGCAAGATCTTTCGCCGGGATTGCGCCGGTAAGTAAATATTTATCAATTGCAGAATCCACGCACTCCGAACCACGGCCTTGGCCGGTGTGACCATCAGCGTTAAGAGATATCAATCGCGAATTCTGGATAATTTTATGTAGCGCAACCGCCCATTGATACGGCGTTGCTGGATCGCGCGTTGTGCCAACGATGATTATCGGTGTTGTGCTGATGCTAGAA
>CAFBRB010000014.1_pt1 | contig 12975 bp, 12 predicted proteins | sample 7270091 | NCBI WGS metagenome assembly CAFBRB01 (sample SAMEA6814194, study PRJEB35770) | freshwater metagenome | biome: Freshwater; feature: Freshwater reservoir; material: water | place: Czech Republic | collected 2016-11-09 | depth 30m m
AATAGTTTTTGGGGTGAAAACCCCCTGTGAAATTGGCGACGCCGCGTATTAATAGTGCAAACCCTCCTTCGAATACAGTGACCAGTCAGCAGGGTTAACCCAACAGATATTGAGTAGATAACTCTATAAATTATTGCCATGACAACCACGGTAGAAGTTAATCCGAGCCTTGATGTTCTTGTCGTCGAAGATGAAAATTTCCAGCGACTTGTATTGAGCGACTCACTAGCAGCTAATGGACTTAATGTTGTGGCTGGTGCAGCTAATGCGCAATCAGCAATGAAACTATTTTACTTACATCGTCCTGATGTAGTGACTCTAGATATCGATTTAGGTGAAGGACCTACCGGCATTGATATTGCATATGCAATGCGAGAAAAAGATCCCAAGGTAGCCATTGTTGTGTTGACAGTTATTCCTGATCCTCGATTGTTACGACCTAACTTACGAACAGTGCCGCCGAATGTTGTTTATCTCGAGAAATCTCATATAGGCGCACAAGAGGCGATACTAAACGGCATTCAGGAAGCAATCGAAATGAGCCACAACCCTGGTAGTAAAAAATCTCTTCCGTCAAATGAGTATCAAAAGAAGATACCGCTTACCGATACACAAATTGAATTGATGAGATTGATTGCTTTGGGCCTATCGAATGCGGAGATTTCAAAGCGTCGCTTCACCACCGTGAAATCGACGGAGAATTCTATTTCTCGTCTGGCAAAAATTCTTCGTTTCGAACATGATGAAACAACTAATCAACGGGTACAGATTGCTCGCACATATTTTAATTTGCTTAGAGGAAGATAAGTGAATGTCCGATATTTCAGAGTCAAATCTCTCAACGCACATACCAAGAGATATTCAGAGCTCCTTTGAACTTCTCACGAAAGAGATTCATCTAATCTCCGTTGGCAGGCAAGATCCAGCTATTGCTGCCCAAAATATTAGAAAGGAAGCGGCAGGTGGACTTCGGTCACTTTCTCACCGCTATTGGAAGCAAGCGGCAGAAACTTCGCTTACCGATTTTGCAGCTGTAGAGAAATCGACGCATCTTAAGAAATGGGCTCACTACACACATGGTGAGCTGCAATCTAGGTTTCTAGCAATTGCCTTGCTTCTTGATCAAGCACATAAAGCTCGTACCGAAGAAGCCCTTCAAAAGGTCATCGAAGTTGCCCAAGAATTGCTGTGCCAACCAATCGAACCTAAAACCATTCATCAACAGTCCCTGCATGAGGAATTAGATTTGCGTGTTGAGCTCTGGAATTGTTTGCTTCCTATTGGCTTGGTCTGCGAGGTTCATACAGATATACCTTTGCCGATCGTGCAAACCTGCGGATTGGCAGTAGAGGAAGCGATTAATAATGCTTTGAAACATGGGGCGACCAGTGGCATTGAAATCTCAGTGCGGCAGTTGGAGGATTCCTCTCTTGAGTTTGTGATCACTAACGATGGCGACCATCCCGTTGAACCGATTCGTGGAATGGGTTCTGCTATTTATGATCTCGCCACAGGTGGGAATTGGTCATTGACGACTCCAGCGCCACATCGCACGCAATTGCGCCTGCGGGTTCAAACAGTCCTGCCCAGTTAAGGCTCCTACTTCACTACGATGGGTAAATGTTAGTTCGCAAACTTGATGGTGGTTTATCCACTGCCCTAGAAGCCAATGGAAATAAACTCACTGGTTCTTTATGGACGGGTGAACTTCTACGCACCGCGCCAAGGGAAATCGAGAAAGCACATCGTGATTTCGTCAACGCAGGAGCTCAGGTCATCATTACTTCTGCCTATCAACTCTCTTTCTCTGGGTGCGACATCCGCGGGTGGAGTAAGTCCGATGTCATCTCCGCGCTTGCGCTCTCTACCGAATTAGCGCGAAGCGCTTCATCAGATCATGACGTGCACGTCGCTGCCAGTGTTGGTCCCTATGGCGCATCCCTTTCCGACGGATCTGAATATCGTGGGCGCTATGGAGTCTCACGTTCAGTATTGCGCGAATTTCATAAGCAGCGCCTTGATATTTTGATAGAGACAGAGCCAGATATTCTGGCCCTAGAAACTATGCCCGATATCGAGGAAGTTGAAGTCCTTCTAGACCTACTGGATGAAACCGGAAGCGATATTCCCTTTTGGGTTGCGTACTCCTGTAAAGAAGGCAATCAAACAAATGCAGGTCAACCTTTTCGCGAAGCTGCGCAAATTGTTGCCGAAAGAAAATACGCTCTAGCTGTAGGCATCAACTGCACCGCCCCCGAATTCATTGCTCCTCTTCTTAACTCTGCCGAAATTGATTTCCCATTTGTCGTCTATCCCAACGCTGGAAGAAAATGGGATGCCTCCAAGAAAGAGTGGATTGGCAAACCCAATGGTCGATTTGCTCCCGATCTACTTGCAGAATGGATCGAACTAGGCGCAACCATTATTGGTGGGTGCTGCGGTGTTTCACCGCGAGATATCGAAGCGATGGAACTGCTTTACCAGTCTGCTACAGATCCATCGTCGTGATACCACTGCGTCGCTGTCACTGGTTGGTAAGGATGTTTCTTGGCTTCACTTTCGTTAATCTCGATACCGATTCCAATACCCATTGGAGCGAGAATATGACCATCTTTTAATTCAGGCATGGTTGTAAATACGTCCTGGCGCCAAGGAACATCTGCTCTCATAACTTCTTGAATCAAGAAATTTGAAGTCGCAAGGGCGAGGTGAATATTAACCATCGTCGCAACTGGACCGAGCGGATTATGCGGCGCCATAGTGACACCAAATGTGTCACAGAGCGCTGAAATCTTCCTAAGTTCAGTGATTCCTCCAGCGTGACATACATCTGGTTGCGCAACATCTATAAGTCCATCTCTCAAGAGGGGCAAAAATTCCATTCGCGTTAACAATCGCTCACCTGCGGCAAGCGGAACGTTTATCCCGCGTCGAGCCCGAACCATAGCTTCATGCTGATCTGGTGGCACAACTTCTTCAAGAAAGAATGGGCGAAACGGCTCTAAGACCTTGGCATATTGAATTGCCATCGCAGCAGTTGTTCGTCCATGAAAATCAATCATGATATCTAGGTCAGGGCCGCCTGCATCACGGGCAGCGCCCATTAGTTCTTCTGCATGCCGTAGCTTTGCATTCTCCCCTAATGGGGCGGATTGTGGAACAGCCAAAATCTTTACTGCAGTAAAACCATCAGCGACTGTCTGTTTTATTTTTGCTGCAAATTCATCGACAGTATCTGCGTTATACACGGCATCGGAATTGCCTCCACCAAGATGATCGTACATACGAACACGATCTCGGGCCCTACCACCGAGAATCCTCCACAACGGGACTTCCAATGCTTTAGCACTTATATCCCACAGTGCTTGATCGATACCACTGAGTGCAGTCATCGTCACAACGCCGCCTTTGAAGAACGGATGGCGATACATGATTTGCCATAACTTCTCGATATCACGCGGATCTTGTCCAATTACCAAAGGGGCAAGATCTTCAATCGCTCCAACAACGGCCATTGTCTGAAACTCCAGAGAGGCCTCGCCGATTCCTATAAGTCCTGGCTCGTCAGTGAAAACGCTCAGAATTACCCAGTTGCGCATATTCGCATTGATAACTGTCGTGGATATTTTCGTTATCTTCACCGTGTGGCCCCTTTGTTTTTCGTTTTATTGGTTCCTCGTATTTTGCCGGAATTTTACTTTAGGAAAAAGTGAATACTGCTTCTATGTGATGCTCACCTGTTATGCCGAGATTGGCCGCATCTGGCGGCGCGCTTTGCGGTTCAACGCAAACGCCCACCGGGTCTTCAGTGTAAATAACCCACCATGGTGCACGTGAAGTCACGCTCACTTTTGCGGCCCCCGGCCAGGTGATGGTGGGTAATCTTTTGAAATCCGTGAAGGCGTCATCCCATGGAGGAGGTTTAGGAGATGAATATTCTCCAGTGGGCATTACATCCAAACCCTTAACCAACATACGATCTGCTTCAAATTCAACAATGGCGCTCTCGCCTTTTTCCAATTGGCTACGAAACCAAGGATGAAATCCGAGCCAGGCAGGGATCTCACAACCGTTAGCCGAATATTCCAGACTCCAATGCACTGAATTGCCCTTAACTTCAAATCTTTGTTCGGCCACCGCAGGTGAATAAGGAGCAGGCATCTCTAAGCGTGACGAGGTCGCACTCGTCTTCTCCCACGCTGAATAGAATCCGTACCCATGTTCGGCATGAGGTGGTTCCCAGTCAACGGGCAACAAAAACTCATTTCCAGACTTGTCGTTAATCATTCCATTCTTAACCCGACCCGCCCATGGCACCATTGCATACCACCCCCAATCCATCAAACTCGGCCTGGGTTGCACAACAAATTCAAGTCCATGCCATTTCAATGAAGTTACGCGGGAACCGAGAGATAAATCAACAATGAGAGATATCTCTTCTCCAACTATCTCTAATAAAGAATCGTCAGCCATGAGAAATCCGTTCGCGTTTCATACTCACTTTCCGATTCCCGCAGTAAGTCCATTTACGAGTTGCTTTTGGAAGATCAAATAAACGACAATCGCAGGAATTGCGCTAATTATTGATCCGGCCATTAGTACCGTCACATCAGTTGTTCGTCCCGATGCCAAGGCACCAAGCCCTACGGTAATTGTTCTGTAGTTTTGATCTTGCAAGAAAAGAAGTCCCACCAGTAGATCATCCCAAATTTGAATAAATTGCAAAACAACAATTGTTATAAGCGCCGGCACAGCTAATGGAAGTGCAATTCGACGAAATACATTTGCATAACTCAGGCCATCAACTACCGCCGCCTCGACTAATTCATCGGGGATGCCTCGGAAATATGAAGTCATAAGAAAGGTGGCAAACGGAGTTCCCAAAGCTGCATAAACCAAGATTGCAGCCCAGTATCCACTGAGTAAATGCCAGTTACTTGCGTTGATATACGCGGGAATAATGATTGACTGCAATGGAATCAACATAGCTCCCACAATTCCGAGCAAAACAACTGGTGAGAATCTAAAGGTTAATTTTGCAAGAGCAAATCCGGCAAGCGAGCTAACAAAAAGAATAATCGCGATTGCTCCAGCACAGACTAAAGTAGAATTAAGCAATTGCTGGCCAACAGGCATGACGGAGAAGATCTTCCTCCAGGAAATAAGTGAATGTCCTGGTTCCCCTAAAAACTGTGCTTTAGATTTGAATGACGTATTAATCATGAAGCCGAATGGATAGAGCATCACAACTGCTAAGACGCTCATCAGCAGAAAAGTGAAAGAATTCTTTAATTTCATCGGATTACTCTTTATTCCGAATTAGCAAAAGTTGGGCAGATCCCAATATGGCCATGATAAAGAAGAGAATAACTCCAAGCATTGCACCCATTCCAAAATTTCCACGTGAGAAGGCGCTCTGATATACAAAGAACTCTAATGTCGTGGTACCAAACCCTGGTCCCCCACCGGTCATTACAAAGATCAAACTGAAAAGCGCAGTAAAAGCACTGATTACCGTAATGATGAATGAGAACTGAATAAAACGTTTTAGTTGCGGAAGCGTGATGTTCCAAAATATCCTCAGCGAATTAGCCCCATCCATACGTGCCGCTTCGTTCAAAGACATGTCAAGAGTGGCCATGCCAGTAAGAAAAATTATGCTATTTGTGCCCACCATTGACCATATGAATGTAATTCCTACAGCTACCAGCGCACCACGTTCTGAAGAGAGTAAATCGGTATGAATAAACCCTAATCCGAAACCCTTAAGTAAATCATTCAGAAGTCCCTGCTGCGCGAAGAAGCGAAGCGAAACCATTCCTATTACTACCCATGAAATGGCCGTAGGTAGAAAGTAAATAGTGCGAAAGAATTTCCAGCCCACAACTTTTTCGTTAAGCATGTAAGCGATTCCCATAGGAACGATAATCGCAACGGGGACGGCTAAAAGTAAGAGTGCGTTATTTTCGAGAACTCTCCAAAAAATGGGACTTTTGAATTCACGGATAAAGGTATCGGGCCCTATCCATTTGGAAACAATTCCATCCCATTTAGTCATCGAATAATACATAGCTTGATAAATCGGAAGACCCAAAAATGCTGCTACGAGTAAGAACGCTGGTGCCGAGAAGAGCATGCCTGTTCTAGCTCGTTGCTGATGTAATGCTGACGTTCTCATTTCTTTTTTCTCGTTCCTTTAATCTGAATGAATTGGAGCCAAAGAGAGGACATCTGCGTCCTCTCTTTGGCTCCAATCTACCTATTGTTTACTCTTGATACTGCTTAATCAGGTAACTTATACGTTTCGGTCTTGGCATCGGCTGCAATTTGCTCCCATACCTGCCTTAACTGTTTAAGCGCTGCCGCTGGCTTGATCTTCCCCGCCAAAATGGATGGAATGATCTTATTGCCAGCATCAACAACATCACCTTGGATGACGTTATCGAGCATTGGGAATGCTGTGAGACCACCTGTTTCAGTGAAAGCAAGCATCTCTTTATTAACAGGGTTAGAAGTTGTTGATCCAATGACGTTTGGAATGAGTCCCGCTTTATCAAAGATTGCGCTTGCCTCATCTGTTGTCATGAATGTAACAAATCCTGCTGCTGCCGTGATGTTCTTTGAGTACTTCATAATTGAAATACCCTGTCCAGCCATTTGAACAACACCAGTCATTGGGGCATCAGAGAATGGAGGCACAAATGCGCCAACTTTGTCTCCGAATTTGTCGGTGAACTTCTGTGTATCCCACGTGCCATCAATAATCATCGCTGCTTTTCCGCCAAGGAAGTCATCCATGTTATTGGTTTTGGTGAGTATGTCTGAATTTGTGCAACCCTTAGTTTTCAACGCAGCATATTTTTCGTATGCAGCTACGTTTGAAGGAGAATCCCATTGATCTTTACCACTGTAAAGATCACGGAACCCGGTAGAGGAAGCTTGACCAATTGTTATATAACTGGAGTCATACCATGGGTAGTAGAGGGCTCCTAAGCTTTGCCCGCCATTTCCATAAACCATTGGTGTGTAGCCTGATGATTTCAACTTTCCGCATGCGGCATAAAGTTCATCCCACGTCTTTGGAACGGAAGTTACGCCAGCTTTGGTAAAGGCCTCTTTATTGTAAAAGCCCATATAGAACTGACGATCGGTAAGCATGATGTTTGGACCATTAGCAATATCAAAATTGTCTGCGGTCCATTCCAATCCACCCATACGGGCAAGTGCTTCATCCGGAACTAGGCCTTTGAGGTTTGCCAAATAACTCTTATGAATAAAGAGGCAACACCACATGAGAGCTAGGTCAGGACCTGTTTTTGAAACAGCTGCTGCTTGAAGCAGCGCAAAATAGTTATCAGCAGGCTGACTAACTAAATTGAAAGTAACATTTGGGTGAAGCGCCGTGTAGGCCTCTGTCAACGCCTTTACAGCCACTCCATTTTGAGTATCACCCAAGTTGTGCCAGAGAGTAAGCGTGACTGGGGCATCGGAAACGGTTGATTCCGAACTTGCCGAAGTCTTATCTGATGAACTGCTGCAGCCCGCAAGTGCAAGGGCAACCGCTAATACGCTTGCAACGATGAACTTTTTCTTCATGAGTCCTCCTGTAAGTGACTGGTTATTTACGTTGAATCGTTCTGCGGTCATGAGCGACCTACCACAGGCGAAACAAACCTACGAGACTCAGTCGTTGCAGCACGTAGGAAATCGAAGTCACATCCTTCATCGGGTTGAAGTACATGTGATTGATACAAGGCTGGCCATCCCCGCAAATGTTCGCTTTTAGCGGGTGACCAGGCTTCTTTTCTTGCCTGTAGCTCATTTTCAGAAACCACAAGTGTCAGAGTTCCTTTAGCTACATCTAGTTCAATGAGATCTCCATCGCAGACCATATCTATTAAGCCACCGACCGCACCTTCTGGTGATACGTGTAGAACGCAGGTTCCAAATGAAGTGCCGCTCATTCGAGAATCTGTCACGCGAACCATGTCAATGATTCCTTCAGCGGCAAGTTTCTTTGGAATCGGAATCATTCCCCACTCGGGCATCCCAGGAACACCCACTGAGCCACAACCTGTAAGCACTAGAACGCTATCTTTTGTTACGGGAAGGTCGGGATCATCAATTCGTTCGCGCATATCTTTATATCCAGTAAAAACAATTGCCGGGCCGACGTGTTTCATTAATTCGGGTGAGGCTGCCGAAACTTTTATAACGGCGCCTTTAAGGGCAAGATTTCCGGCGACCACTTTAAATGCTCCCGTATTTTGGAGCGGATTATCTATCGATCGAATGGCGCTACCAAGGGCTTTCTTGGGTGAAATATATTCAGCTAAAGTTTTGCCCGTAAGGACTTGTGCATCCAGTTCAAGTAATTGCTGCATTTCAAATGCCAGTGCCGGAAATCCACCAGAGCGATGAAAATCTTGTATGAGCCCGCTACCGGAGGGTTCGACATCGGCAAGAACTGGAATATTTTCACCAAGGCGGCCAATGTCATCAAGAGTTAATTCTCCGCCAATGCGACCAGAAATAGCCAACAAGTGAATGATGGCATTTGTCGAACCACCGCATGCATGAAGCACGCGCACGGCATTACGAAATGCTTTGGGGGTCATTACATCTGAAGGTAATACCTGTTCGTTCACCATTGTGACAATTTCAACGCCTGAGTCGAAGGCTGCAGTCTTGCGATCGGGATCACCAGCAGGAATTGTGGATGTACCAGGCAATGACATACCAAGTGCTTCAACCATTAACGCTACTGAGGAAGCAGTACCCATAGTGTTGCAAGAACCTAGGCCGCAGTTGAGGCAGCCTTCAAACTCGCGCCATTCTTCTTGCGAAATATTTCCAGCTCTGAAATCTGCCCACATTCTCCAAAGATCGGTCCCTGTGCCAATTCTTTTACCTTTGTAAACGGGTGCAGGCCGTGCACCAGCAGTAAACATAATTGTCGGGAGATTAGAACTTGCTGCGCCCATAAGTGCTCCAGGAACGCTCTTATCGCAGTTAGCAAGCAATACAACGCCATCTAGCGGATAGGAGCGAAGATATTCCTCAACTTCCATGGAGAGCAAATTTCGATAGAGCATCGCCGAAGGCTTCATTAAATCTTCGCCCATCGACATAACGGGAAAGACCATCGGAATCCCGCCGGCCTTAATAATCCCCGATTTAATATCGTCAATGTAATCACGCAAAGGAAGATTGCAAGGATTAAGGTCGCTAGAGGAATCTGCAATTCCTATTATGGGCCGCTCGTTATCGGGCTCGAGCTGAAAACCGACCGATGCCAAAACAACGCGATGAGAGAGCGCAACCTCATCATTTCCTGCAAACCACTCACTGCTTCGCAGAGTACGTTTAGATGACATTGGTATCTTTCACGGTTTTGGAATTCCAAGTCCTTGGGCACCTGGCTTTGATTGAACGAGATTCTTTCCGCTGCGATGTATCCATTCAAGAGAGATTTCGGCGCGACGGACTTTTTCGCGCGCTATAAGCGCCGCATCCGCATCAAGGTGCATTCCTGATGGATAGAGTCCGCGTGAATTTCGGAGCCCGAATTTCACATAGAGAGGAGATGCGACGGCAATAAGATCTGCGGCTTCGTTACCTCGGACCACACCACCCAGGCTGTCTGGTGCTTCAACGTATAAATCAATAGGTAAAGAAGTCACTCCACGCATCTCGGCAAGTTCGTTCAAAGTGAGATCTGTCGGAAGGTTTATTGTGTCGCCACCTAGGGATTCCAAGACTTTTACCGTTGCTGGATTTGACGGTGCTTTCATTACGGAGACTTTGAATACAACATCCTTTGGGATCTGATTCGCCTTACGAGCATCTGCTAAAACCTGAAGGACTCCAAGATCGGCAATCAACAATCCGCGGATTCCGCATTCGATGGCGCGCAGTGAGTCCTCCACCGCATAACGCAGCTGACGCATTCCACGAACCGAACCGTTGAGTGCTGCTCCTTCGGGCCCACGCGACATTGCACTGACACCCCACTCTTCGCGAGGCCCAATAAAGAGAGAAATTTCAAGACCGGCATCAGCTGCAATGCGAGACATCTCGCGTAACTCTTTCTCTGTGTGAAGCATTGCTCCACTGCCTTGAGAGACTCGGTTTACAACCACGCCGCGCTTAGAGGCTTCATCGATAACTGCGGCTAGAACTTTCGGACCTTCAACGGATGGGATTTCGATCCTAAAATCTGCACCATCTGGAAATCGCAACGCGCTAGAGATGGGAATGGATTCTGTGGGTAACCCGCCCAACAGTGCATCTGAAAGCATAAAAGGTTCCGTTCGGTATTGCCGAACAGCGTTCGGTAGTAATAGTATTGGCGTACAAGATACGAATGTCAACGATTGACGGGAGGGTATTGGGATGCCAGAGAAGAAGAATTCTTCAAATATAGGCAGCGTCACCAAAGCTTTAAATCTCGTCGACCTTGTTATGGCTGGGCCTAACGAGGGGCTGACACTGAGTGAGATTGCGCGTGAGATGAAGAGCTCCAAAAGCGCAACTCATGCAACCTTGCGCACACTCGTAGACCATAACTACCTTCGTATGAGCGAACCGGGCCCTAGGTATTTACCAGGCATGGCCTTAATTCGTCTCGGGGATCTGGCAAGTGCGCGTGATCCCATTGCTAGCCTTTCTCGTTCAATTATGAATGAACTGAGTAAGAAAACAGGGCTCACTGTCCGAATCGCCCGCAATTACGATGGCTACCCAGTATTTATCGAACGAATTGATGGGCCCGGCGTAGTGCGATTCTTTACTCCACTTGGAATACGCGAGCTTCCACATGTGAGTTCTGCCGGAAAGGCGATCCTCGCAGAATTATCTGACGAAAGAATTCGCGAAATCGTTGAAGAATCTGGATTAGAAGCGCGAACGCCAAAATCTATAACGACTTTACCCAAATTAATGGCTGACATTCGAAAGATTCGCGTACGCGGTTATGCAGTTGATGACGAAGAAGATGCACAAGGGGTTGTATGTATCGGAGCCGCTTTTTACGATCATTTTGGACAATGCGCAGGAGGAATCAGTGCCACTGGTTTGAAATCTGAACTCCCTATTGAAGAGATTGCAAAACTTGGAATTAAGATTCTCAAACATGCTGAAGCTATAACTAAAAAACTCGGCGGTAAAGTGAAAGTAAGAGGTTGATGATGCTCGCACTTAAGACATCCGGGAATGGAAAACTAGAACTCGTAGAGGAGTCGATTCCTGTTCTAGGTATGGGCCAAGTTCTCATACAACCTGTTGCTGTTGGAATTTGTGCAACAGATCTAGAGATTACTCATGGAACAATTGATCCTGCCTATGTAAATTATCCAATCACGATTGGGCATGAGTGGTCTGGCGTGGTTGTCGAATGCGGAGAAGGTGTCAAACGCATCAATATTGGTGATCGAGTCGTTGTTCAAGGAATCATTCCTTGCGAGAAATGTCGTGAATGCAAAGGCGGGCATACAAATAGATGTGAAGTTTACGATGAGTATGGATTTACCCGCAATGGAGCTGCTAGTTCTGCAGTGTGCGCGCAAGAACATCTCGTACATGTGCTTACAGCTAAAACATCAGACGAATCAGGAGCTCTCGTTGAACCTGCAGCTGTAGTAACAACAGGTTTATTGAAAGCGAACCCATCAGATAACGCAAGAATTCTGGTCATCGGCGATGGCACAATAGGTCTCTTATCAGCCAAGCTAGCCCGTGCATGGAAGCCTTCCAAGGTAGATCTAGTTGGCCTTCGCCCCGAACAAGGACCACTCGTTGCCCAAGCAGATGTTGATACATTCTTTTTAACTTCGGATGTAAACGATGAGAAATATGATCTAGTTATTGAGGCATCAGGATCTAAGTCCGGATTCGAAATGTCCATGACAAAAATGATCCGTGGCGGCACGCTATTAGTTTTAGGTTTGATTGGCCACCAGGAGACAATTCCCCTTGCAGTAGATGACCTGGTAAATGGTGACTTCACAATGTACGGATCATTTGGCTACACGTCGAAAGCATGGGCGAAGACAGTTGAGTTGCTCAACTCGGGAGAGCTTGATTTAACATTTCTTGTCACTCATAAGTTCCCCCTAACTCAGTGGGAACTTGGGGTTGATGCATTACTCAATGCCCCAGCCCCGCGCGGAAAGGTTCTTCTGCTTCCGTAAAACAGTCGGCTATTACCCAAAAGTTTTAGTGTGGGTGAATAACTTGCCTTACTACCTGTGCCCCTTGCAACGCATCCATAGTCTCGTTTACTTGCGACATTGGACTCGTAGAGGTCAACAATTTCTCAACGGGCAACTTGCCTTCGCGCCAAAAGTCTACAAACTCAGGAATATCAATTCGCGGATTAGCCGAACCTAGATAAGAACCTTTGATTGTCTTTATCTCAGATACCAACGACAGTGCTGAGATTGACAACATCTCCTCTGCCCTGGGAAGTCCAACAGTTACAGTAATTCCACCACGACCTGTTGCCTCGTATGCTGCTTTCAAAGTATCGGCTCGCCCTGCTGCCTCAACAGCAACCGCAACTCCCCCAGGTAGATGATCACGAAGATTCTCGCTGGGATCCAAAGCAAAATCAGCACCAAGTGATAAAGCAAGTTCGCGTTTTGAAGCCACTGGATCGATTGCAAATATTGGTGAAGCTTTAGAAATCACTGCGCCGAGCAGTGCTGACAAACCAACACCACCTAAGCCCCACACACCTAAGGATTGACCTGGTTGTGCCTGCGCAGAATTTCGCACCGCACCGATGCCTGTCAAAAGTGCGCATCCAAAAAGTGCTGCAAGATCAAGTGGAATGTCATCGGGAATTTTCACTAACGATCGCTCATCTAGTACCGCATATTGGCTATAGCAAGAGACGCCGTTGTAGTGATTTACGGACTTACCATTGAGAGTGATTCGCGATCCGCCATTAATCATTTCGCCTCGAGCATTCGC
>CAFBRB010000015.1_pt1 | contig 12486 bp, 11 predicted proteins | sample 7270091 | NCBI WGS metagenome assembly CAFBRB01 (sample SAMEA6814194, study PRJEB35770) | freshwater metagenome | biome: Freshwater; feature: Freshwater reservoir; material: water | place: Czech Republic | collected 2016-11-09 | depth 30m m
CCGTAATGTGGATTATCGGTTGTCGCACCAAGTGCGTATTCGTGCATATTCGTTTTACCCAAAAAGATTGCGCCACTCTCGCGAAGTTTGACGACAGTCGTGGCATCAAAATCTGAAACGAAATCTTTATGAATCTTAGACCCCATTGTTGTAACACGATCAGCAAAGTAAATATTGTCTTTAATGGCCAGGGGAACTCCATGCAACTTTCCCTTGTACTCATCACGCGAAATTTCACGCTCAGCCTTTTTGGCCTGTTTCATCGCTTCTTTCGAGTAAACGGTGATGAAGGCATTGAGCGTTGGGTTAAATTCTTCAATTCTATCGAGACATATTTTCGTCAGCTCGACGGGAGAGACTTCCTTCTTCTTAAGTAACTTACTGACCTGCGCAATTGAAAGTCGATGCAATTCCTTACTCACTTTTCACCGTCCAATGGTGAGGTAAAAATATTCGCAATATCGCTACTAATAAGTTCTGACTCATCTACTTTGGCGCGATAGGACTTCAGGTAATCCCAATATTGTTTTAGCTTGGGCAAGTTATCTTTATCAATCTCAGAAAACTTCTCGATATCCATAACGCTCCTCGTAAATCCATTAGTGAAGGGGCTGGCCTTTGCAGACCAACCCCTTCAGTTTAATGAGTATTCCTATTGTCGGACTAGTCCATCAGAGCGGGATTGTGAGGTACCCATCTGGTGTGCTTTGAACGGTTGAGATAGAGGAAATAGTAAGCAAGAGAAACAAGAGCGATGATCAGAATAATCTTCAAATCGCCCGTCTTCTGCTGCGTAAGAGTTAAGCCAACGCCAACGATTGTGATAATCGGTGGGATCGGCCAGAACATCATCTTGAATGGTCGCTCTGCATCCTTGTTCTTGATACGACTTACGAGGGCAGAAATTGCAATCAGTGCATAAAGAATGATGATCAACACTGCTGTGAAAGTTACAGTTGAAATCAGTGATGACTTCAAGCAGAAGATAGTTGCCACTGCTCCAATAACAAGTGTTGCAACCCATGGCGAACGAAACTTTGGATGTACTTTTCCAAGGAATTCGTTAATAGGGCCAGGCCATGCCTTATCGCGTCCGCTAGCCCAAAGAACTCGAGCGAACTGCAAGGTGATTGCAAGGGTTGCATTCACAATTGCGAAAAGTGCACCAACGAGAACAGCTTGTCCGGCGCCTTTTCCAAGTGCAGATGTAACAGAGTCAGTAAATGGTGTTGCCGTCGATAAGTAAGCGCCCAAGTCGCGTGTACCAAAAAGACCGAATGTGAATGCAGTCAGTTCAAGAACAACGCCAACAATTGCGGAATACATAACTGCGCGACCGATACTGCGAGCATTTCCCTTTACTTCTTCAGAGAAGTTAATCGCGCTGTCGTATCCGTTGACTGAAAACAGAGATGAAGCAATTGCAGCGACGATAGCTGCTCCAGCGACAGGTCCCAATTTGCCATCAGTCAACATGACTGGGTGCATGATTATCGAAATAGGCTGATTCAAATGGAACATGCCTACTCCGATAATGAGCGCCAAAACGACACCTTCGATAACAAGGCAAACAGTTACGATGATTGCGCTCATATGGATTCTAAGCACGGCCAAGATCGTAATAATCGCCATACCGATTGCTGAAGAAGAGTTAACCGGAATGGATGAATTCAAAGAATGTAAGTAGGTGCCGATTCCAAGGGCGAGAGTTGCTGGGATGAATATTCCTTGGAGAACGTAATCAATCATCGCAAGGAAACCAATTGGTCGCCCTAGAACCTTATTAACAATATAGAAAAGACCGCCAGCAGTCGGATACATCGACCCGAGTTCTGCCATGCTCATTGCCACTGTAATCGCGATTAAGCATCCAAGTGAAAATGCCCAAACACCAGCAGTGCCGGATAAAACAAGAACCGCTCCGGCCGTGACCAAGAGTGAAGCCATAGGCGTGATATCGCTCAATGCGAGCGACAAGAGGCCTTTAAACCCCAAGCCTCGCTCTAAGTTTTGCTTTTGTGAATCGGACATGTGAACCTTCCTATTCTTGAATGGTTATTGAAATGGTAGGGGCTGCCTCTCACAATGCCTATGATTTTCAAGGGGTTAACGACGAGAACCTTCTACCCATCAGTAGCTTTCTCACATCGTGATAATAAATTAGACCTAGCGCGCAAAAGCAAGAGCAAGCCCGAGCAGCACTTGCGGTCCTCTTGTTAGTAGATGCATGTAACTAGTGAACACTTAATTCGGGCGCAATTGGCTTTTCCTGGATAACCTTTCAGTATGAGAAAAACAATTACTGCCCAAAATCTACGCAAAACAAACATCCTGGCAGGTTTTCTTCACCTAGGACAGATGATTGCCGTGTTGGCCATAAGCAATGACTTTTCCCTACCGATTACGGCAACATACATGTCGGGACCGCCGGGATCATCATTTGCCTCACCGGTAGTTCTATTCAAAACTCCTATAGGTCTCACAGTTGCAATCTTCTTGGGCCTATCAGCATTAGCGCATTTCATTGTCGCAAGTCCCAAGTTTTTCCCACGCTATAGCGCAGGGCTCTTGGAAAAAAGGAATTACTTCCGCTGGGTTGAATATGCAATTAGCTCATCGGTGATGATTGTTTTGATTGCTCAAATAACTGGCGTAACCGAAATCGCCGCAATCATTTCCCTTTTCGGCGTCAATGCTTCAATGATTCTCTTTGGCTGGTTGCAGGAAAAGTATGAGAATCCTGGAAGTGGTGGATGGGTTCCTTTTATATTTGGATGCATAGCCGGCATCGTGCCGTGGATTGCCTTGTTCTTCTACGTCTTCTCCATCGGTGGCCCAGGCGGTACATCGGCTCCAGGATTTGTCTATGGAATTGTCTTTTCGATCTTCTTGCTCTTTAACTCATTTGCGCTCGTGCAATGGCTGCAATACAAAAGAGTTGGTAGGTGGAACGACTATCTTCGTGGTGAGCGAACCTATATAACCCTTTCATTAGTAGCAAAATCCTTGCTAGCTTGGCAAATATTCGCAAACACACTTATTCCTTAGGAACCTTTGTGTGATGGATTTTTTACTCGATACTTAGTTAAAAGCAGTGATGCACTAGTGCACACACCCACGATGCTTAGCCAATTATTTATAGTTAGACCTAAGAGATGGACAGCTGGATCAATTCTGATGAAATCAATCCCCGTTCGTGCCAAGGTGTAGAGCAACGCTGTCCATATGAAGAGTTTTCCTGGGGCCAATTTTTTGAAGTATGGAGTCCAGAAGAAGACTCCTGCCCAGATGAAGCACCAGAGTGCTTCATAGAGGACTGTCGGATGAAAAGTTGTGAATTGCTCATAACCATGAGGGCGCAGATTCAATGGAACTTCAAGTGCCCAAGGTAGCGATGTTGGCCTTCCAAACGAATCCGTATTGAAAAAATCTGCAATCCTTGCAATACCTTGTGCAGTAAGAAAACTAATTGCTAAAGAGTCAGCGAAATCGACAAGACTCAGTGATCGCGCTTTAGATCTAAAAGCCAAATACCCTGCAAAGAGTGCACCCATCAAAGCACCATATGTGCCAAGTCCGGGCTTCCAGAACATCAGCGCCTCTTGTGGATGTCCGTCCTTACCAAAGTATTGGTTCCACGAAGTAATCACGTGATATGTGCGACCACCAATGATGGCTCCAGGAAGAATATAAAGAGCCAGTTCATTTATTTCATCTGGTAGGCCTCCGCGGCGAGTGTATGAAATCCGAGTCAGAGCAAGCCAAACAATTACCGCAATCAAAATAACGGTGCCATAAACATGTAAGGACACTGGCCCAATGTGAAAATAAGTAATTGCAGGTGGTCGCATTACTTGCAACATCCATTTCTCCTACTGTGCAGCGGCAATAACCTTTTCGATCTGACCTGAATGATCCTTAGGGTGATTTGTGTAGCCCTTAAGCCAGCGAGCAATTGTGTATTCGCCTGCTTCTGAATGAACGCCATGTCGATCAAGATCTGCCAGAGACAATCTCTTAATGATGTCCAACGATCCTGCGCGAACGGCTTTATACACGGCTAACGAATTCTCAATCGGTAATTCGGTGTATCCCAAAATGGCATTCTCGGACCATGCACCTTCGTCATATCCTTGAATGGATGAACCGAGAGGTTCGGCAACGAGGCGACGAAGTCGTGCATAGGACTGCGCCTCACTATCGGCGAGGTGGTGAATTACTTGGCGCGGAGTCCACTCCCCTGGCATGCTCTTATCAAGGTCAGCAGGAGAAAGTTTGGCAACGAGGTCTGTGAAATATTTAGTAGCGGCTTCGTATTCATTGGCATAATCGATGATTTCCATACGATTACTCTATGAGTAAATTAGAGAATTATCCTGCTCTAAAGGTCCTCAAATCACTCATGCGTCCCCAGTAGGCGTGTTGGCATCAAGGTTATTTTTACGTGGTTTATCGTTGCACCTATACCCGCTGTATCAGGATCCCATTTGATGGATTGAATCAGGAGAGTTATGAAGCTGATTGAGATGCCTCATGGAATCCTGGATCTGATGCATCGGATTTCAGAGCGCGTGACTCCCACACAAACTCAACGCGCTCATCAAATCCTTTCTCGTTTTTTCGCAGATATTCTCCAGCCGCTTGAAGACTCTACAGTTTTCGTAATGACAGGTGATATTCCAGCAATGTGGCTTCGTGATTCCACTTGGCAAGCCATGCCACTCGTTGGAGCATCAAAAGAGATAACTACTTACAATCTATTGGCAGCAATTTCTCGCAGACAGTCTGCCTACGTATGCATCGACCCCTATGCAAATGCTTTCAATCCAGCACCGACACAAAAGGATGAATCGAAAGAATTCGATGGTCAGAGTCCGTGGGTGTTTGAGAGGAAATACGAACTTGACTCTTTGGCTGCTTTCTTAGACTTAGCACTCCGCCTTGCAAGAGTTTCTGGCCGGAATGAACATTTGCAGGGACAGTTCGTTGAAGCGGTGGAAAAAGTAATTGAGGTCATCAGCACCGAACAACATCATGATTTTGACTCATACAAACTTTCACGAGAAGGCAATCCTTTACATGATTATTTATCTCATAACGGTCGAGGCGCGCCAGTCGGCTACACGGGAATGTCTTGGAGCGGCTTCAGGCCTAGTGATGACGCATGCGTTTTTGGCTATCACATTCCATCCAATGCTTATGCAAGTCTGGTCCTGCAGCAACTCAGTGAATTAAATGAGTCAGTCTTTCCATATGCTGTTCTCAAAGAGCGTGCCAGAATCTTAAGTGTTCAAATCAAATCGGGTATCGAAGCATTCGGTGTCGTGGAAATAGATGGAGAATCGATCTGGGCGTACGAAGTGGACGGACTCGGAAATAGAGTTCTCATGGATGACGCCAATCTTCCAAGCTTGCTTTCCCTTCCCCTATTGGGATGGTGTGATGCCGACGATGTGCGATATCAAGCAACACGTAAATTTATCCTCAGTCTCGAAAATCCGTACTTTTACCAAGGTTTGGTCGCTCAAGGAATTGGAAGTATCCATACCCCTTCCAATCGAGTCTGGCCTATTGCTCTGGCTATTGAAGCAATCACTAGTGGTTCGACCTCGCACATGCAGTCGACTTTACAGCTACTGGAAAATACAGATGCTGGAACTGGAAATATGCACGAATCATTTGATGTTAATGACCCTACAAAGTTTTCGCGAGAGTGGTTTTCTTGGGCCGACATGACCTACCTTCTCCTTCTGCTTAAGTCGGTGAAGTTGGCATGAAGTCATCATTTTGGTGGTCAAATGCAGTGGTGTATCAGATTTATCCCCGTTCATTTTTTGATAGCAATGACGACGGCGAGGGAGACCTAAAAGGCATCTCGGAGAAACTTCCCTATGTGCGAGACCTCGGAGTCGATGCGATCTGGCTCTCCCCTTTTTATTTATCTCCTAATCGTGATGGCGGATATGACATTGCAGACCCCAGGCAAGTTGACCCTCGATTTGGGACCTTAAAAGATGTCAAAGAACTCATTGATAAGGCTCACGCCCTGCATTTAAAGGTTATCTTCGATGTTGTTCCTAATCATTTCTCCGACCAGCATCACTGGTTTCAAGAGGCGCTAGTAGCTCCTTCTGGTTCTGCAGAACGCCAACGCTTTCATTTCTATCCAGGCAATGATGCTCAGCATCCGCCAAATAACTGGATATCACTTTTTGGCGGTCCTGCGTGGACTCAAGTTGATGACGGAGAATGGTACTTACATCTATTTGATTCATCGCAGCCGGATCTTAATTGGAGCAATCCGGAGGTACGTCACGATTTTGAGAAGACGCTTAGATACTGGCTTGATTTGGGAGTAGATGGTTTTCGCATTGATGTTGCGCATGGATTGGCAAAAGAGAAGATTCAGAGCGATCATCCCAATCCTCAAGAATTGAGTGACGCCCTCCGACTAGATGTGAAAATGGAAGTCGACAAACGAAATTCATTACTTGCTTCTGTTCCATACTTTGACAGAGAAGGTGTCCACGAAATTTATCGAGAATGGAGGAAGGTTTTCGATACATATGAGAAACCAATTCTTTCCGTTGCCGAAGCATGGGTCCATCCGCCAGCGCGTGCGCTTCGATATATTCGATCCGATGAGTTGCGGCAAATATTTAACTTTGATCTCCTGATTGCTCCATTTGATGCTCAAATTCTTTATGACTCCATTTCATCGACGCTCACTCTCTTTGAGACGATAGATGCCCTACCGACATGGGCGCTGAGCAATCATGATTCCCCGCGATTAGCATCACGCGTTGGTAGCGAGCCATCGGCGCGTGCACTTGCGCTAACCGTTATGGCGCTTCCTGGTTCGATGTATATCTATCAAGGTCAAGAACTTGGCTTACCCGATGCACATTTAGAGGATTCAGAGCGAGAGGATCCCGTCTTTATAAGAACAAAAGGTAAGCAACTTGGACGAGATGCGGCACGAGTTCCATTGCCGTGGCGCAATGGCAACAAATCTTTTGGCTTTACACGAGGCAAACCATGGCTCCCAATCCCACCCGAGTGGGATGGTCTCACTGTTGAATCTCAAGAGAAGAATCCGTCAAGTTCATTGGCTTTCTACCGACGCATAATTGCGCAACGCTCACTCTTGAACAATCAAGAAAGTGATTTTCATTGGCTAGCCGGTGACCTTTCACATGGACTCTTGGCATTCCAGCGCGGAAACATCTCGGTCTATCTCAATACTTCGCCACTTGATGCCACTATTGAACTCAGGCTAAGTGAAAAAATTCGCCTCACATCTCATTCGAATAATCAGATCGTTGATTCACTTCTGACCTTAGTTTCAGGTTCTTGTGTCTGGCTAGAAAAATGATTTCTCACTTAATTTTCTAGAATGAGAATCCTGGCCTGATTTTCTATGGGCCCTATTTCAAAAATGATCTTGCCTTCATGAACCTGCACATCGCTAACTTCGCCCTTCATCAGATCTCTCACTCTTGTGGTTGACTTAATATGCGACGAAACATATTCAAGGACTTTGCTGCCTCGTGCCCCTGGAAGAGTAAAACCCATCACGATTGATTCGAAACCTGGAGTTTCTAACGCAAAAGCCACTTGACGCTCTCCAGCCAATTCTCGCTCGGGTTGATTCGTTAGGTGAGCAACGCTCATTCCTATTTGGTGGCGCGGGCGAAAATGCTCAACATAAAGTGAACAATAGCGCGCCAGTTTCTTTTGAGATTTAGCGGAGAAATCTTCAAGTCGTTGACTTAGCCCAAAAGCACCTAACAAAGTTATTGCCAAAATAAAATCAAGGTGATCTGTGTCGCCAAGTTCGGCGACGGTGAAGTTTTGATGTACATGATCACCGAGCCATTGACTATCGCACCAAACTAAAAGTTGTTCTGCGGGAAAGAACTGTGAACTTGCCCAGAAACATGAAAGCGCATGCTCTGGCCAATCCGTATCGCTTGGAAAACCTACATCTACATGCTGTGATAGCTCCAGATCCCAACGCAATCCGCCAGAACTGCATGCCTCGACAATTACACCTGGGAAACGACTATGAAACTCATCTAAGCCTTCATACAGAGCGTTGATGTGGCGCAGGAGCCCATCATGCTCGTCATGACCATGGTCAACTCTTTGGCATCCTGCTCCCGGATCCACATTAAAATCAATCTTTATCCACGTCACTCCATAGGCTTCAACTAGATGAGCCAAAGACTTGAACGCATAATCGCGTGCACGCGGATTACCAAAACAGATATATCCCAAATCCTTAATTTGATCTCCACTAATTGACTGTGCCATGAAGGAAGGTTCCTGAATATTGAGTTGCGCTAACTCGCCTAGCGCTTCAAATTCAATCCAGATACCAAATTCAATTCCCAACTCGCGGGTCTTTTCCGCAAGTACTTCAATCCCTTCAGGGAAGCGCTCACTATTAACTAAGCCCCAGTCCCCTCGGAAATTGAACCAATGAGTGCTCTTATCAGATGGACCAAACCATCCTGCATCCATGACCGCAACATCCAGACCCACGCTGGCCGCCACTTTTGCATTTCGCAAGAAAGTCTCTTGATCGATCGCCACATCTTCATATGGCCACCATGTATTCCACTCCATTTTCATTTTTCGAGGTCCGCGATTTGAAATCTTTCTCATTGCACTAGTGAGTTGCCGAGAAGCCACGTGAACACCGGATGTGGAAATGCTTACGTATGCTTTAGGAAAATCACTGGGTTTAAGATTTCTGGGCACTTCATTGTTAAACGAGCTCAAACCGCCATTCACCCTCAGTGTCTGACCTGTCTTGCTAACTCCAATTTTCCAGTTTCCAGAAAACGCTATGGCAACAATTGCCGCGATTTCGCCATCTTCTACTATTACGAAGGGATGGAAACCTTTGCTAGATCGTCCTGCGGTGGTGAAGATTTCCACCGTTTCCAGGGCAGAAACAACCACCGGCGCCCACTCTGAACCCCAATCCGATTTCCAATAATGAATTCTCGTGCGGGACAGGTCGGGGAAAATATCCAAATCTATATCTACAGAATCGGGAGTGATCTCACCGATTTCGCTGACCGAGTATTCAAATACTCCCTCGGATATCTCCTGTCCACTCGTCATGAACTACCAATGCCGCCAGTTACTCCGCGAACCAAGAATCTAGAACTCATAGCCAGGAGCACCAAAGTGGGCCCAGCAGTAATACAGAGCGCAGCAGCAACGAGTGGCTGGTTGGAAACGAACCTGCCACCAATCGATGCTAGCGCTGGCGTTAATAGCCTCTGTGTTTGATCCGGTAGCAGCAAATATGCATAAAGGAGTTCATTCCACATGCCTAAGAATTGAAGCAAGGCAATAGTGGTTAAGCCAGCGATAGAATTTGGTAGGGCTATAAGGAAGAACGTTTTGAAAAATCCAGCGCCATCAATTCGAGCGGCCTCGATAATAGGGTCAGGAATTCCTTTAAAAGTGGCTTTGAGAAAAAATACTCCGAATGGGATGTTCGTCGCAATGTACACAAACATCAACCCAGGTAAGTGACCTACTAACTGAATTTTGGAAAGCAATAGGTAAATCGGAATAATCAAAATTTGACTAGGTAGAAGCATCACGGCAACGAAAGAAATATTGATAGCTTTGCTACCAGGAAAATCATACTTTGCTAATGCGTAACCAGCAATTGATGAAAAACTCAAAGAGATCAATAGACTCAACCCAACCACAAGGATCGTGTTACGAGCAGCTAAACCTAATCCGTAATTCTTGAATAATAAAGTGAAGTTTTCTAACGAGTATGCATCGGGCAATCCATAAGGATTCTTTGCGTAATCATGTAGAGATCTGAACGCCGTTATCAATACATATCCAAGCGGATAAAGAGTTGTTACAGCTAAAGTGGCGAGAATCAAAAAGATTCCGTGTCTAGCAGAGGAAATTTTCTTGGCCACTTAACTAATCCCTCGCTTTGCCAGTTAAATAGCGGCTTTGCGTCAGAGTAAGTGCAGAAATGATTCCGAAAACCAAAATCGCAAGAGCGGAACCTTGCCCCATATCGTTACTGGAGAACGCTTTCTGAAAAATCAGATAATCCAAAGTTGTTGTTGAATAGAGTGGCCCACCAGCGGTCATAACGAAAATGAATCCAAATAGCGAGGTAAAGGTGTACAAAATATTAATGATCGCCACAAACGCTAACTGACCTCGAATGCTCGGGACAGTAATGAAGCGTACTTTCTGCCACCAACCCGCGCCATCTACCTCTGCTGCGGAAAAAATATCAGGGTCTATGGCCATTAAACCTGCCAACAGAATGATTGATGCATATCCAAAGCCGGACCAAATCAGGGCTAATAGAACTACAAAAATAGCAGTGTTGCCCGAACTAAAAAAGTTAATGGGAGCATGATGCAGCTTGGCTAATCCGGCATTGACGGGTCCTTCAAAGGAGAATGCTGATCGAAACATTAAACCGATTACGGAAGTGGAAAGAACTGTAGGGAGAAAGAAAACTACCCGAAAGAATTTCCATCCAAAAATCTTTTCATACAATAGGACGGAACAGAGCGTCGCCAAAAGAATAACGAATGGAATCGCGATGAGGAATTTAAGATTAGTCACAAAGACTTGATGAACGATGGGGGAAGTGAAAATACTCAGATAGTTCTTTAGCCAAATAAATTTGAATGTCACTCCGTCAGTTTTATAAAATGAAATTCCGACTGCGTAGCAAATCGGTAAAAAGAGTAGACAGGCAACCACAAGAAACGCCGGCAACGTTGCAAGTAACCCGATGCGATTATTCTGTCTCGTCAAGCTTCCTTTTTTAGAAACGCCCCTACCCGACCTTTTCAGGTCAGATAGGGGCGCGACTGATTGAGTCATCTATTTATTTGGATGCCGCAAAGCCTTCAGCAAGCTGTTTGGCAGCTGCTGCAGGCGTAGTTTGTCCGAGAGCTACAGATGCATTCAGTTTGTAGAACAGATCACAGACCGGTCCAGGCATGATGTTATCGAAAGGATAAACTTGCAATCTCTTACGTACATCTTGTGCTTGTCCTACCAATAAAGGGTTAGTAATCACTGATGGATCTGCGTGAGTGTTATTGGAAGGTTCGGTCTGAGTTGTTGCTACGTACATATCCAAAGTACGAGGCTTGACCAAGTACTTCATGAAAGCAATTGCTTCAGACTTGTGCTTGCTGTAGTTAGTTAGCGCAACAGCAACGTTTGTTCCACCTGCAAGCATTCCAGGGTACTTTGAACCAGCAAGAGTTGGAATTGCGAACTCACCTGCATTAGATCCAAGTGCCTTGTAAATAGGGTCATTGTCCCAACCGCCATCAATAATCATCGCTCCCTTGCCGGATGTGAATCCATTGAGTCGATCGCCTTGTGAAACAGTCGTTGCATCCTCATTAGTTACGCCAGATGTGTAAAGTTTGGCGTACGCGGCGTAAGCCTGAACAACTTCAGGACTATTGATACTGACATCACCTGTATACATATCGTTGAAGGCGTTTGGACCAAGTAGGCCACCGACAAGTGATGCAATAACCCAAGCTCCTGTGTAACCCTCTAGGTTTGTTTCCCAGATTGGAGTCTTTACTCCTGCAGTTTTTAGCTTCTTAGCAAGAGCGAGGAAAGCTTCCCAAGTTTTTGGTGGCGTTCTCATGTCAATCTTATTAGCCGCCATGATTCGCTTGTCATAGAAGACGTAGAAATAGGAACCACCGCCGTATGGCAACGCAAGTAGGGCGCCATTAGGTTTGTAATCTGCACGAACGGTTCCAATACCCTTCAGGCGTGAAAGTTCACTTCCCGAGAAGTACGAATCCAATGGCTCTAAGAATTGAGCAAAAGAAAGCGTTGACCCACCAGCGAAACCGATTTTGATGTCAGGTCCGTTTTTTGCGATAGAAGCAGCGCGGAACTGAGTGTCAGCAACGCCTCCATCGAGCTCACTGATTTTAATAGTGATATTCGGATGAAGCTTTTCATATGCAACTTTAGCTTTGTAGATAAATGATGTCTTTGTGTCTAAAGCACCATCTGCAAGGTGACCCATAAGACCTGGATCCCAAACAGTGAGTGTCACATTTTCAGCGGCGCTTGATGGCGCAGCCATATATGTAACGGCTGGAATAAGTGCAAGACTTACAACCAAGCCAATTGCCTTTCTCATTTGCTTATTCATGCCTAGCCTCCTAGTTGTGTTCACTGGTTTTATTGCCATATCGCTTGCCGTGATGTTCACCATCTGTTCCACATTTGCCGATGGTCCTGTGCCCACGCATATGCGGAAACAGTCCATCCTTGAAGCATTTGAGGAGGTTGGCAGACTCGATTAAATCCACTCCCGAATCCATCGGCGCTGCCTTCGATATCAATTACTTCCGAAGTGACCCACCCATGGAGAGGCGCATCGCTACGAAGTAATTCTGGGTATCCACCAATCGAATCCAGCGCAGATAC
>CAFBRB010000017.1_pt1 | contig 12080 bp, 9 predicted proteins | sample 7270091 | NCBI WGS metagenome assembly CAFBRB01 (sample SAMEA6814194, study PRJEB35770) | freshwater metagenome | biome: Freshwater; feature: Freshwater reservoir; material: water | place: Czech Republic | collected 2016-11-09 | depth 30m m
CGTTTGATGGCAGCAATCCCATAATCGCGCGCAAAGTTAAACTCTTACCCGACCCGGATTCACCAACAAGGCCACGCGCGTGCCCCTGCGCTACATTGAAACTGACGTTATCAATTGCAATGTAATCGCGGCCGGCGATGCGAGCCACAATCTGTAAGTTTTCGACCTCAAGTATGTTTGCAGGCGCGGTCATCGCTTTACCCTCAATAGTTGGGCTAGGCCATCTCCGATAAAGGAAAGCCCCAAGCTGGTAATGATGACTGCAATAGCAGGCAACACCGTGAGGTAGTAATAGCCACCGGCCAAGAATTGTTGACCTTCAGAAATCATGCGACCCCAGTCAGGAGTTGGGGGGACAATTCCTAGACCGAAGTAGCTCAAGGTCACGATAACGCCGATATTAAGAACAATGTCGCTCATTGCATAAACCACTGCTTGGGTAATGACGTTAGGTAGCACGTGACGGGTAATGATTTTTCGGTTGGAAATTCCGCCAGTTTGCGCAGCTTCAATAAACTCTTTGGAACGCACGATCAAAGTTTCACCGCGCACAATGCGGGCGTAAGCAACCCAGCTGACCAATGAGATCGCAATGAAGATGCTACTCACGCCATTGCCCAAGATGAAAACTAAACTAATAACCAGAACATAAAATGGAAAAGCGACTACAACATCGGCAACTCTCATAACGAAGGTATCTATCCAGCCAGAGAAATATCCACAAATGGCGCCGATGATTGTTCCGATGATAAATGGAGCAAGTACTGCGGCAGTAGCCAAGAATAGATCTGTCCTGCCACCATAGAGAAGGCGACTCCAAATATCTCGACCTAAATTATCAGTACCCAAGAAATGTTTATCAGTGCCACCTTGCAATGCATTCATTAAGTCTTGCTCTATAGGGTCAAACTTAGTTAAATGTGAAGCAAACACTGCCATTGCAATCACAGTTAAAAGAATGAAGATTCCAAGATAAAGGCGGAAATTATTTATATGCAATTTCTTGATACGGGTCACAAAACCACCATACGTAGATGTCACTGCACTCATCACTTAAACCTCGCCCGTGGATCAAGAAGGGCGTAGGCCACATCGGTCATCAGATACACCAAGACCACAAGCATTGCGAATGTCAGCGTTGCGCCTTGAACAACTGGAAAATCTCTATTCAAAATGCCGGACATCAGAAAAGAACCCATACCCGGAATTGCAAAGACATTTTCAATAACAAGTGATCCACCGGCTAGGTAGCCCACTTGAATTCCCAAAATACTGATTCCTGAGATGCTTCCATTGCGAAGCGCGTACTTAAGCCACACAGCTCGGTTCTTGAGCCCTTTTGATCTGGCAAAGGCAACGTATTCACTATCTAAAGATTCAATGACAGATGTGCGCAAGCTACGCACCAATAAGGGCACCAGGCCTAGCCCAATGGTGATACTTGGCAAAACCAGCGACCACAAATGTTGGAGATTGCTCTCTCCATATCCCCCGACAGGGAATATTGGAATCTTGAGAGCAAAGAAAAGAATTCCCATAGCGCCAATAAAGAAAATAGGCATACCCAAAATCACCGCGTTCATGAGGCTCACTAGGTGATCTATGAATTTGTCTTTTCTAATTGCTGTCCAAATCGCAAGAGGCAGAGCAAAGATGACTCCAAAGAGAGAGCCCATAAGCATCAGCATTAAGGTGGGCGGCAATTTCAAAGCAATCAATTTCAGGATCGTTTCACTATAGAAAAGCGAACTACCCAGATCTCCAGTGAAGAGACCTCCAATGAAATCAAAATACTGATTGATTATGGGTTTATCTAATCCCCATTGGTGGTGCAGGGCAGCTACCGCGGCAGGTGTCGGGTGGTTACCGAGATAGGTAAGAGCAGGATCGCCAGGGGTAGCGTGCATCAATAGAAAAGTAGCGGTGATTATGCCAAAGACGACTGGTATCAAGAGTGCAATCCTCTTGATCAGAAACCGAATCATTCTTCGAGCAACCCTTCATAAAGCATCGTTAATGCCAGACCATACATGCCCAGTGCGCAGTGTTCATGATTTAACCTCATGAACACTGCGCGTTGGGTTACTCCTTTGAAGTGCTTGTTACTTGGTCAACCACACATTACGGAAGTTGTAATTTCCGGTAACGAATGGGTGGAAGTTTTGTACCTTGGTTGAATATGAGTACAAGTTTGGAGCGTAGTACAAAGGCACCATTGGCTGATCTGCATCAAATGCTAACTGGATCTTGTCGTAGATGGCTTTGCGCTTTGCTTGATTATCAATAAGTACCGCGTCATTTGCTAACTTGGCACTTGCCTGATTGTCGTAATAGGACCATAGAGATGATCCTCCGCCATCAATTAATCCAGCGAAACGAATGATTTCATCTGGATCGATAATGTCAGTTGTGCAATATCCGAACATGATGTCGTAAGTCTTGGCATCGCGAGCGGCAGTCCATGCAGAAGGATCAAGTTGATTAATCTTCAATGTGATGCCGATTTTGGCGGCTTCACTCTGCAGGATTTGAGCCTTGGAGTTTTCATCAGCACTTCCAGAAGCCACGTTAATGCTGGCTTCGAAGCCATTTGGCTGTGTTGATAGCGCTAATTCAGCCTTTGCTTTTGCAACGTTATATGGCAACCCCTTGATACTGGCGTTATGCGCCCAAGAAGTTGGTGACATATATGCACCAGCGGCGGTACCGATTCCGAAGGTCACTGCAGCAATGATTGCCTTTTTGTCTACCAAATAAGCAAGTGCCTTGCGTACATGAACATCGGTAAGTGGGGCTTTAGTGTTGTTGAAGATCAAGTAGTTCACTGCGCTTGAATCAAATGCTGTGACCTTTACGCCTTTAACGCTCTTGAGTGTCTTAACACTGGAGTAGGAAGGGAACTCGTTAACTTGTGCTTGTCCACCTTGAACTTGATTGGCACGTGTATTTGAGTCAGGCACTAATTTGAAGGTGACTGAATCCAAATATGGCTTTCCGGCTTCCCAGTAGTAAGGGTTGCGAACAAGCTTAATGAGTTGACCCTTAGTCCATGTTGCTAACTTGAATGGGCCGGTACCAATAGGGCTCTTACCAAATGCTTCTTTGGTCTTTCCTCCGTAGTTATAAGGCACGATGGAGTTAGCGAAGATCGCCATAACAGCAGGTAGTGGAGAGTATGGTGTCTTCGTTGTAACTGTCACGGTCAAAGGATCTGGTGTACCGATCTTGGAAATTGATGAGTTGATGAATCCCCAGTTACCTGCAGGGTTTGAATTCTCCTGCAATGAAAACTTGACGTCCTTAGATGTCATTGGCTTTCCATCTGAGAACTTCACGCCAGCGCGAAGTTTGAATGTCCAGGTCAATCCATCTTTTGATGCAGACCATGATGTAGCAAGACTTGGCTTCAAGCTCTTGGCATCTTGTGCTGGAAGCAAGAGAGTGTCGAAGATTTCCTCAACTACCCAGATTCCTGCGTTATCCGGCGGAATGCTCGGAGTTAAACTTGATTCAAGGTCTCCGCGCAAAATAGTTAAGTTTCCACCTTTAACGGGAGATGCAGCAGAAGCTCCTTGTGAAAATGTAAATGACGCTGGAAGTACGAGTGCAAATGCAACCGCACCAACCAAAACCTTCTTGGAAATATTCTTCATGCCTAATTAACCTCTCGCTATCGATGCCTCAGGGTGGACACCCCGGGTACTTCAGGTCTATTCATATGTGGTGCGTTGCAGTAAGTCAAGGAATTCATTTCAAGAAGTACTCTGCGGTGGACTTCAAGACTCCAATAGACTCCTCAACCGCTAATAGGTAACGCAATGTGAATTTTTCCTTGCTCCAGATAGCCCTCCTCAATACTCTCTGCCTATGTCAGCCTCTGCCGTAAGACCACTGAAGCTTGCCGATAATCGAGTCCCTGTTTTTTACGCAGGCGGAGCAAAGATCAATAAATTCCGCGCTCAACCCAATGATGTCCAAGGCCCTGAGGATTGGGTCGGATCAATTACGAAACTACCTCCAAGCATTCTGCCTCAAGGTGTCGATCCGAAGACAGGCACATCTATTACCGAGGAAGGCTTCCTCGATGATCTAATTACAGCGAATCCTCAAGCATGGTTGGGCGATGAGCTTTCAAAGATCATGAAAGACAACAGCTCTTTGCTAGTAAAGCTCCTAGATGCCGGTGAGCGATTGCCAGTACACGCGCACCCCACTCGTGATTTTGCAAAGCAACATCTCAATAGTTTCTTTGGAAAGACCGAAGGTTGGATTGTTCTAGACAGCGACCCTGGATCCAAAATTTGGTTGGGAATGCGAGAGGAGATTTCCGCCGAGGAACTCGCTCTTCATATTCACGATCAATCTATTGAAAAGATTTTGGGATTGATGAATGAATACACCGTCTCAGTTGGTCAGGTCATTTACGTGCCGGCCGGAACATTGCACGCAATTGGGCCAGGAACACTGATTGCTGAGTGCCAAGAGCCCACCTCATTTTCAATCTTGTGTGAATATAAAACCTTTGGGTTAAGTGAAAGCGCTGCGACCTTGGGCCTTGGTTGGGAGAAGGTGATATCAGGGCTTACCTTAAAACCTGATCTCCACGCAATTGAAAATTATTTTCCTAAAGAGCGCGAACTACTCAAGACAGATTCCTCGAATATCAACTCTCTCTTTGCAAAAGAGGGCGATGAATTCTTTAGGGCACTCCGCGTCATGACAACTTCTGAGGTCACATTGCCTCCACACTCATTTGCAATTCTTATCGTGAGCCATGGCAGTGGTCACCTCACATGGGATTCGGGTGAGATTGGGATTTCATCCGGGGAAACGTTCGTAATTCCTGCGGCGTCATCGGGAGTTAAATTAGTTGGTGATGTGGGAGGAATTCTTTTCCTGCCACCGTTGCTCTCCAAGATTTTTTAAGGATTCTTCGCTCTGCAAGCTAGGCCAAAAAACACTACTACCTAGTAACTTTTTGCATCGTGGACTCTACTTTGCCCCTGCAATTTCACTCCTAGCGGGCGTTCTCACAGTACGGAAAAAAATCAAAATCCTTCCGCTCTAGGGCTTCCCCCTGTGAGTGGGACCCCTTTAATCTCTGCCTAATGCTTCCGGAGAATTCCAGGAGTTGGGATAGGTGATCTTCAAAAATCGATGCAACTTGATGAAAGGACACTAGATTGAAACTAGATGCGATAAGCACTAAAAAGAAAATCTCGGCTTCAATTGCTGCAACAGGTTTGATCGTTGCAGGTCTTATGGCCGCTCCAGGTAGCCCAGCCAATGCTGCAGCCGCACTTTGCGGAAAAGGCCAAGCTACCAAAGTAGAACTTAAGGATATGAAAGCATTCGTTCCAAGCAGCAAGGTTGGCAAGAAGCCAAACCTTCCAAAGACAATCGCTTGGGCTAACACATCAAACGCTGAGTTCTTCTTGCAGATCACTGATGCAATGAAGAAGTCTGCTGAGAGCCGTGGCTTGAAGTTCATTACAGCAATTGCTAACGACAACTCCGACAAGAACATTCAGCAGATCGAATCGTTCATGCAAAAGGGAATTGGCGCACTTGCACTACAGCCACTTGATCAGGTTGCGCAAGCACCTTTGATGCAACGTGCAATTGATAAGGGAATCGCTGTTATGGCTTTGGTGACTCCACCAAGCACAAACCAGGCAATTGCTGATCAATACAAAGTTGGATACAAGCAAGGAACTGAAGCTGCTAAGTACATCACTGCAAAGCTTGGCGGAAAAGCCAAGGTTGCATACTTCAACTGGGACAAGGTTTCAGTATTGAAGGCAAGACACCAAGGTGTTCTTGATGGTGTAAAGACCGCTGGTGCTGGAGTAGAAATCGTTTCAGATATCGAAACAACAGCAATCACAAACGATGCTGGATTCCAAGCAACAAGCACACTTCTTCAGGCACACCCTGATGTAAACGTCTTCCTAGGTGGAGACACAATCATCTTGGGATCACTTGCTGCGATCAAAGCGGCTGGTATCACTAATCCAGATCTTTACCTTTCAGGTATTGATGGCGATGAGCAGGCAATTGCTGAAGTTGCAAAGGGCGGAATTTATCGCGCTAGCTTCGCATTCGCTTACCCATTGATGGGTTACGCATGGGGACAATTCGCTGCAGATTGGCTAGCAGGTAAGTCAATTCCGCAGGTTATGTCATTCAATGCAATTCCTTTGGACTCTGCAGATTCCATCGCGAAGTGGAAAGCAGCTATGAAGAGCCCAGCAGCATCATGGAAGAATGCAAAAACATACTTCACAATGTTGGGAAATGTTAGCTACGGAACATGCAACAAATACATTAAGTACGCTGCGTAAGTAGCACTTGATTGAATAGTAAGTGTGGCTGGGTGCGCATACCCAGCCACACTTACTGCATTAACCAATAATTTGAATTTGCGATAATAATTTTGGAGGTTTTCATGCTTAAGAGATTCCAAGCCAAAGATAACAAGCGCTTTCTGATTCCTGGAGAGCCAAGCAAACGACTGGGACTATTCCTCCTTTGTCTGGGCTTGATTATTCTTTTTGGATCTCTCTACGAGAACTTCGCAACGCTAAGCAATGGCATTACAACGTTGATGAACGTTGCCTCTGTATTAATCGCCGGTATCGGATCCATGATGCTTCTCATAAGCGGCAACGTAGATCTTTCTATCGGCAGTCAAATGGCTCTCATTGGCGTGGTAACTGCAAAGTTTGCAGAAAATAATGGAAACCCTGTGATCGCAGTAATAGGCGGCCTGGCATGCGGCGCCTTGCTTGGTCTCTTCAACGGAATCCTTGTAAAGATGATGAAGATTTCGCCATTAATCGTAACAATCGGCACAGCCTCAATCTTCCTAGGTATGGCATATTGGATTTCTGATGGACGCTCTGTGTATGGCTTCACAGATTCCTTCATCGCCATTGGCCGCGGAAAGACATTTGGTATCTCTCACCCAGTAATTGTTGCAATGGTCCTGCTTGTCATATGCGGATTCTGGTTGCTCTATTCACGAGCCGGTCTTCGCCTTTATGCAATTGGTGGAAGCCCGATTGCGGCTCAACTCAACGGAATCAAAGTCGATACAACCGTAGTTTTGCTTTATGTATTTAATGGTTTTCTCATGGGCGTGGTTTCCGTACTCTTAACATCCCGCCTGGGCAGCGGAACTCCTGCCCTTGGCCAGAAATTTGAGTTAGATGTTTTAACGGCGGTAATTTTGGGTGGAGTCGCATTCGCAGGAGGAAGCGGACACCCAATCGGAATCTTCATCGGAGTAGCAACAATTGGAATTCTCAACGCTGGTTTAATTTTCGCTGGCTTTGAGGATTACTGGCAGAACATCGCCAAGGGCCTTGTGCTCTTGATGGCACTAGGTTTCGATCAATTTGCTCTCTATCGAAATAAACAGAAAATTCAGCTCAGTACGCCCGAAGAAGACGCCAGTGCCGAGGAGGCCGAAGAGCGTAAATCCAAGACCTCATCTGATGATGAATACGGGATCGGCGTTGCACGTTCTGGAAAATTTGGCGACGTCGTTCTTTCGTGTGAAGGACTACACCTTCGCTATGGATCTCTGCTTGCTCTGACAAACGGAACTTTCAATGTACGCAAGGGTGAAGTTGTCTGTCTCGTCGGTGATAACGGCGCTGGAAAATCCACGCTCATCAAGTTGATCAGCGGCGTATTTAAAGCCGATGGCGGCAAGATTGTTTACGATGGCAAGGAAGTTAATTTCCAGGGACCATACGATGCACGTGCGGTAGGAATCGAAACTGTGTATCAAGATCTCGCCATTTGCCCAAACCTCGGAGTAGCACACAACATGGTTTTAGGCGCCGAGCCAACGAAATCATTCTTTGGGATATTCAAGCTTCGCGATGATCGCAAGGCGCTAGAAATGACAAAGAAGAGGCTTGAATCCCTTGGTATCGATATCAAGGACCTCAACCGAACAATCTCTCGTCTTTCTGGTGGACAACGTCAGTCAGTTGCTATCGCTCGCGCCATGAAAGATGACGTGAAGTTAGCAATTCTCGATGAGCCAACCGCCGCACTTGGCGTAACTCAGACTCGTAACGTATTGAGAATTGTTCGCCAAGCTGCTGAGTCAGGTGCTGCTGTAATTCTTATCAGCCACGATATCCGCACAGTCTTAGCAATTGCAGACCGAGTTGTCGTACTTCGCCTAGGCGCAGTCGTACATGATGGTCCTGCTACAGAAATTACCCACACCAAACTTCTGCACTTGATGGCTGGACTTGCAGAGAAATAGGAAGGAAGCTCCATGACCGTGAAGGACTTTGATTTAGCTGGAAAACGCGCCCTAGTAACTGGTGGCGGCGATGGTTTGGGTGTTCAGATGACCCAAGCACTTGTCGATGCCGGAGCGACGGTCTTTATCTGCGGCCGCAGAGATGAGGTTCTCCAGCGAACCGTTAAACAAATCAAGGACAAGGATGGCGTAGATGTCACCGCCATCGTTGCAGATGTAACAAAGCCAGAGGATATCGAGCGCATCAAAAATCAAATCGGCGAGCTCGATATCTTGGTAAACAATGCAGGTGTTTCACATAGGGCGCACTGGACAGAAGTAAAGTCAGAGGACTGGCGATACATCATGACCATCAACGTTGAATCACCATTTTGGTTATTCCAAAAGTTTGCACCCGGCATGATCGAACGAGGCTGGGGTCGTGTAATCAACATTGCCTCGATCTACGGCCTTATTGCGGGAGATGAGACTAGATACCCAGGCTTTGGTCTAGATATTGCCTCATACTTTGCAAGCAAACATGGCCTCATTGGTCTGACGAAATTCCTAGCTGCTCAGGTAGCAACTACCGGTGTAACAGTTAATAACATTTGCCCCGGAATGTTTAACAGCCCAGTCAATGAGTCAGTCCTTACCAAAGAGGTAATGGATGCGCTGCATGCTGGAACTCCCATGAACCGCATGGGCGCCGATGGTGAGCTTCGCACCGCAATCTTGTACTTGGCCTCAAAGAACTCTGGCTTTGTCACCGGCCAAAACATTGTGGTTGATGGAGGCTGGACGATTTGGTAAAAAGCGCCAACTCCTGGAGTGAGGATTTCGAAGCACAACTTCGATCCTCTGGAGTAGAAGAATTTTGTGCCTCGATTAATCTCAACTTCGATGAAGTTTTCTTGGCACCTGCAAGAAATTCATCGTTAGAAAAAAATCCTTACGAAGATTTTCTTTGGATTGTTTCCCCTCATAGCCTCATTCCTACAGGTGTGCTTCATTCTTTCTCTAACGATGCGCAGTTAAGGAAAGCGTTGCCTTGGGAGGAATGGTTGCAATGGGATGGACAATCACGCCATAACAGCCTCTATCAAGTACGTCAGAACCCGGATCAGGGAATCTTTGATGGCTCCCTGGAAGACACCGAGCATCCGCCGATAGTTCTTGGCCAAGAGTGGTTTTCCACTGTTGAAAAAACTCTCCCACCAATATTGTTTTAGTTAAACCCCGAGATTTTCCTACGTGAGAGAGACTCAGATGAAAGCGATAGTCGTTTCCAAACCCGGTGCTAAAGCCCAACTCATGGATGTTGCAATGCCTACTGCGGGAGCGGGCGAAATAGTTGTTTCCATGATGGGCTGTGGCATCTGCGGCACCGACCATCACATTGTTGAAGAGGGCCTACCGACAGCTAAGTATCCAATCATTCCAGGACATGAACCATGGGGCAAAGTCTTTGCTCTAGGCACCGGCGTAACAAATGTTGCTGTTGGAGATGTCGTGGCAATTGACCCCTCCCTGCATTGTGGAATGTGCGATCAATGTCGCCAAGCCAAAGGAAATCTTTGCAAGAACTGGGGAGCTATTGGAGGCTCGCATCCTGGTGCGTGGGCTGAGTATTTTGTCGCCCCCGCCAAGAACGCCTACTCGCTCAAGGATTTTCCATTAGATATTGCATCTCTTATCGAACCTGTTGCTTGCGCCGTCCGTGGCCTCGACAGACTCAATCCCCATCAAGGAAAGAGTGTTCTCATAGTTGGTGGCGGAACGATGGGCTTACTGTTGGCAATCTTGCTAGATATCAATGGGTGCCAACCTCTGACAGTTGTTGAAGCCAACGCTAAGCGCCGTGACATCAGTAAAAAATTAACCGGACTCACCATCATCTCCCCCGAAGAGGCCAAGTCAGCTCGCGCCGATTACGTCATCGATGCAACAGGTATCCCCTCGGTCATCGAAGATGCAATCACTCGTGTAAACGCCGGTGGCACTTTCATGGTCTTTGGCGTTGCTTCAGAACATGCCAAGGTTTCCTTTAGTCCCTATGCAATCTATAAAGATGAAATTCAAATCACGAGCTCAATGGCAATATTGCATTCCTTTGGTCCTGCAATAGATTTAATGAGAGTGCATGGTGATCGTTTTCGCCCACTACTAACTCACACCTTCGCACTCAATGAGTTCGAGAAGGCCCTTGCCGTGCTCTCATCGGGTGAGGCCATTAAGGTCGCGCTAAAACCTTAAGAGATGGCGCAGTTGTGTAAAGACTTCCGCTCCAGCGTAAGCATCTGGGAAAACTAAATGGACTTGTTTCGCTTAGATGAGATAACGCCTGTATTAAAGCCTGCCAAGTTAAGTCCCCCAGCGAATCGTGCATGTTCAATCTTTAGGCAGCGATCCTGCACCACATTGAGTCCGGCAGCCACACCGCGTTCGGCCGAGGCCTCATCGCTAATTCCCAATTGCATCCAAAAAGTCCTGGCTTTAATGGCAATTGCCTCATCTAGTACCCCAGGGATATCAGATGCTTTCCGAAATACATCGACAATATCTATTGGCTCTGGAATATCGGCCAGTGACTTATAAACCTTCTGCCCAAGAATCGTTTCAAGATTTGGGTTCACAAAGAAAAGTTTGTAATGTGATGCTGAAAGCAAATACGTAGAGACAAAATAGCTTGCCCGAGATGGATTGTCCGAGGCGCCGACAATGGCCACATTCTTGGCAGATTTCATGTATTCAAGACGCTCGAGCGCGTTAGGTTCTGCAAAACTCATGAGCGCGACCTTCCAGAGGCAACAGTAAGTGCTTGATCTAAGTCCCAAAGAATATCTTTTACATCCTCTAGTCCCACGCTAATACGGATCAAGTCTTGTGGAACTCCTGCCTCAATGAGCTGATCATCGGTAAGTTGACGATGCGTCGTGCTCGCTGGGTGAATAACCAAGGTGCGCACATCGCCAATATTTGCAAGGTGGCTTGCAAGTTGCACTGAATTAATGAACTTCTCCCCTGCCTCTCGCCCGCTTAATTCGCCAGCGGACTTAACGCCAAAGGAAAAGACCGATCCAGGACCTTCAGGTAAATATTTCTTTGCTCGCGCATTGTGTGGATGATTGGCAAGGCCCGCATATTTGACCCACTCAACTCTGGAATCACTATCTAGCCACTCTGAAACAACCTTGGCGTTAGCAACATGTTCGCGCATGCGTTGTGCCAGCGTTTCAACTCCTTGCACAAGCAAGAAAGCTGACATCGGACTTAACGTTGCACCAATATCGCGCAATTGCTCAGAGCGAAGCTTGGTGAGGAATCCGAATTCACCAAAGTTTTCCCACCATGAAACCCCACCGTATGAGGCCACTGGATCAGTCATCGTCGGGAACTTTCCATTGCCCCAGTTGAATTTTCCAGATTCGACAATTACTCCGCCAAGTGTTGTCCCATGTCCACCTAAGAATTTGGTAGCGGAGTGCAAAACAATATCTGCGCCATGTTCAATAGGGCGCACTAAGTAAGGTGTTGCAACAGTTGAGTCAATGATTAACGGCAAGCCCGCATCATGTGCAACTTTGGCCAGCGCTTCAATGTCGCCAATTTGCGATGATGGATTAGAAATCATTTCCGCATAGACGAACTTGGTCTTATCTGTAATTGCAGCAGCAAAATCTTCTGCCTTGTCACTCTTAACAAATGTGGTCTCAACACCAAATCGGCGCATAGTCACATCTAATTGTGTAACGGTGCCACCGTAGAGATGTGAGGATGCAACAACGTGGTCACCGCTTCCCAATAGTGCAGC
>CAFBRB010000021.1_pt1 | contig 11183 bp, 12 predicted proteins | sample 7270091 | NCBI WGS metagenome assembly CAFBRB01 (sample SAMEA6814194, study PRJEB35770) | freshwater metagenome | biome: Freshwater; feature: Freshwater reservoir; material: water | place: Czech Republic | collected 2016-11-09 | depth 30m m
AAATCCCCACTCTTCGCCAAATTTGTTAACGATTGATGTGAGCGCCGTCCTGAAACCTTCTTCGTGGGTTCCGCCTTCTTGGGTATTAATTGCATTGGCGAATGTATAGACCGACTCAGAGAATCCAGTATTCCATTGCATGGAAACTTCTAATGCCATTCGTTGTTTAGGGTCATTTGCTGAGAATGAAATAATAGATTTGTGAGTTTCTCCACGAGTTAAATTTAAATGCCGGACAAAATCAGTTATTCCACCTTCGTAGTGGTAGCGCACTTCAAGTTGTTCGCCTTTTTCATCAACATGGCCAGCTCGCTCATCTTTAAGTGTGATTGTGAGGCCTTGGTTAAGGAATGCCATTTCACGAAGGCGCACCGAAAGTGTTTCGAATGAAAAGTCGGTTGTTTCAAAAATTTCTTTCGATGGCCAGAATTGAACTGAGGTTCCACTGGTTTGTGATGGTTCGCCTTTTTTAACATCGGCAGTTGGAACACCTAGTTGATAATCTTGGCTCCAGGAAAAACCATCTCTTTGCACAATCACAGATAAATCAGAACTTAATGCGTTGACGACTGAGATACCCACGCCGTGAAGTCCGCCGGATACTGAATAGCCACCATCGCCAAATTTTCCGCCTGCGTGCAGAACGGTCATAACAATTTCTAAAGCTGGCTTTTTCTCGGTGGGGTGCATATCTACTGGGATTCCGCGCCCGTTATCAATTACCTTGAGACTGCCATCTGGCATCAGAGTCACATTGATATCTGTGCAATAGCCCGCCATGGCTTCATCAACGGCGTTATCAACTACTTCGTAGACCAAATGGTGTAAACCACGCTCACCCGTGGAGCCGATATACATACCGGGGCGTTTTCGAACGGCCGCTAAGCCTTCTAGGACGGTGATCGAGCTGGCGTTATATGTGGTGTTTTTTGCCGGCACGATGCTCCTTCTGTGGTAACGGGAAAATGGCTCTAATGGCCATTTAGGGATATTCCCTATTTAGATACCTTTCTATCCTACCGTGAAATCGATAACCGTGTAGCACAGGTAAGCCTTGTGGGTGGGTATAGGGGCTCGAACTCGACCAGGGTGAGGGTTCCTATTATGAAAAGGGGAGAAAACCGTTTATTTCTAGGTGTAGGTGTCTCGGGGTCCAACGGCTCCACGGATGGTTCGGCGGCCATGTTTCCATGAGGGGCCATCTGGTCCAAGAATGTGTAGCGACTCAACAAGGGCTCCTGGAGCGCTGTGTTGGATCGTGGCTAAAACATCCGGTGCTACTAATTGCAATTGAGTAGACCATGCCGTTGAGGATGTGCGAATAGTTAGAACACCATCGAGTAAAGAAATCGGAGTTGTGTGTTCAGAAATTTGTTGCCCGACGATTGAAGCCCAGGAAGAAAAAAGCGTTCCTTCTGCAATTCCAGTTTTCCAATCACGGTCGTGAACTAACCCAGCAATTACATCACTTAGTAATTGTGGGTCTGTCTTGGATTGAACTGTCTCTCTAATTACTTTTTTTGTTTTTCTTTTATGTGTTTGGAAGGAGTGAAAGAGATCCAGCGCAAGATCGCGTTTTGTCATGATTCTGCCCTCTCTGTCACAAATCCTGGTTTGACGTATTTTCTTTCTCCGCCTAAACCTGATGGAAGATCACTTGCCACTGCTGAAGTGATTATCGTTTGCTCGGCAACCAGTGTTGCGTTCATAAGTTGTATTCGTCGTGAAGTGTCGAGCTCTGCAAAAACGTCATCGAGGATAAGTATTGGCTCTGCGCCTTCTTTTCTCAATAGGTTGAATGCGCCTAACCGTAAGGAGATTGCCATTGACCATGATTCTCCATGGCTTGCATACCCTTTTGTGGGGAATGCACCAAGTTGGAGCTGAAGGTCGTCTCGATGTGGCCCAAACAAAGTGAGTCCTCTTTCAACCTCTTGATATTGCAGCTCTTCAATCTTTAAATTATATATTTCCGCGTTTTTTAACGAATCTGAAGATAAGCCTTCCGTTGAAGATTTGTAAAATATCTCAACTGGTTTCACTTCATTTAAATTGGTGTAGCTCTCTTTAACCCAAGGATTTAAAGTTTCGGTGAGCGAAATTCTCTCTGCGGTTAATTGTGAACCTAAAGAGACGAGTTGTTCATTCCAAGGGATAAGTGCGTTTTGCGAGGATCTTGTTTTTAAAAGAGCGTTACGTTGTTTAACTACGCGTTCGTAGTCTGCAATCACTCCAGCTAAGCGGGGGGATCGAGTAATTAATAATTTGTCGAGAAAGTCCCTTCGTGTTGACGGGTCGCCTCTCACTAAATCTAAATCTTCAGGAGAGAAGTAAATAACCTGGCACGCCCCGAGTATCTCTCTTTGGCTGCGTGTTGTATTTTGGTTTAATCTCGCTCTGTTTGCTTTTTGGGCGTTTATTTCTAGGTCCACTTGTAATAAACGATTATCTTTCTCTATTTCCGCCCTAATAATCGCTTGGTCATTCCCGAGTCTTATTAAAGGTTGGTTGTGGGAGACGCGGTGTGATGAGAGAAAGGAAAGATAAATAATCGCTTCGGCTATGTTGGTTTTACCTGATCCGTTGTCACCAAGAAAGGTTGTTACGCCAGGTGAAAACGAAAGGTCTAGTTGTTCGTAAGACCTAAAGTTAGTTAAAGAAAGTTGGTTGATCCGCATTCATTTAGGAGGCGTAGCGCATTGGCATTAGTAGGTATTTATAATTATCGATTGATTCGCCGTCTTGTTTTTCTTTACCTGTGAGGATCGCTGGTTTATTTGAGCCGGTAAATGATATTTGGACGAACTGAGTACCGATAGCTTGAAGACCATCAATGAGAAATGTTGGGTTGAAGGCAATCGTTATTGGTTCACCCGTTAATAAAATTTCGATTGCCTCTGTTGCTTGAGCTTCTTCCCCTGCTCCAGCCTCTAGTTCTAAGGATGTGCCGGAAAAAGTGAGGCGTAGTGGGACTGTCTTATCTGTAACAAGTGCTACTCGACGGACAGAATCTAGGAATGTTGCGACTTCAACAACAACAGTTGTTGTTACATCTTGAGGTAACAAATGCTTATACGGTGGGAATGTCCCATCCAACATTCTTGAAGTCATTGACTTACTGTCACCGGAAAATCCTGCGAGTCTGTCGTGTGATGCGGTAGGTGCTAATGAAACAGAAACATTTTTTGTGCCGAGTAGTGATTTTGCTGCTTCGGCTAAAGTGCGGGCTCGTAGTAAAGCTGTTGTTTCAATATTTGGTTGTGTGGCTTGCCATTGCAACTCTCTTACCGCAAGGCGATACCTATCGGTCGCCGCTAAAATAATAGTGTCGTGATTTATTTCTACATGTATCCCTGTAAGTGTTGGGAGTGAGTCATCACGGCCGGCTGCGATAGCTACTTGCGCGACAGCTGTTGAGAAGACATCTGTTGCCACCACACCTGTAGCTTCAGGTAGTTCTGGAAGGCTTGGGTAGTCATTTAAGGAAAGTGTTGGGAGTGTAAATTTCGCACTTCCTGCTGTTACCAACACTCGTGTTCCATCTAGTTGAACGGTTACAGGTTTAGCGGGCAACGATCTAGAAATCTCCGCCAATAGTTTTCCGGGAACTAAAACTTTTCCGCCTTCAGCTACTTCGGCTGAGAAATTAGCTTTGCTGGAGGTTTCAAGATCTGATCCAGATAGAAAGACTTCGTTTCCTTTAACCTCAATAACAATTCCAAGTAAAGCGGTCATTATTGGCCGGGTCGACAAACTTCTAGAAACCCAATGGACTGCATCAGCTAACGCGTGTTGTTCGACGGTAAATTTCACGCCGCACCTCTCATGGATGTAGATCTATTTCGGCCAAGCGTCTGCTTGGCTCCTGTTTGAAAGTCTTTCACAAAGTTCTCCACCCTCAACCTTTTAATAGATATAAGTAGTAGTAGTAACCAAGGCTGTTTTTGTGGAAAAGGAGAGAAAAGCCTGCTCACAACAGTGTGTTTGGGATTATTCATGTGGATAACCACCTTTTCTTTGTGGATAAAGAGTGAAAACCAGGTGTGTGAACCGTTTTATTAACGAAAAGAGAAAGGAAAAGAGAGCTTTTTACACCCTTTCCCCCAAGGTTATCCACAGCTTTCCCCCACCTGGGGGTAATAACACCTAAATTGGACAATTGGTACATTATGCGTTCTTTGCTTGGAGCTTAATTCTGTTGGTTAACTCGGTGACCTGGTTGTAAATGGAACGCCTCTCAGCCATCAATTGGCGGATCTTACGATCAGCGTGCATAACAGTGGTGTGGTCGCGCCCGCCGAACATTTGCCCGATCTTTGGCAAAGAGAGTTCGGTGAGTTCTCGGCAAAGGTACATAGCAATCTGTCTGGCATTAACAAGAACTCGAGATCTCGAGGTTCCGCATAAGTCATCCATAGTTAAACTGAAATAAGCCGCCGTCTGGGCCATGATCGTTGCGCCCGTGATGTTAGCAATCGCGTCGTTAGGTATTAAATCTTTCAAAACAATTTCAGCAAGGTTTAAATCAACACCCTGACGATTTAAACTCGCAAAGGCAGTTACTCGAATTAGGGCGCCTTCAAGCTCACGGATATTTGTAGAAATCTTACTTGCAATGTATTCCAAAACTTCATCAGAAGCATTTAGTTTGTCTTGCGCAGCTTTCTTTCTAAGGATTGCAATACGGGTTTCAAGTTCTGGTGGTTGAATATCTGTAATCAAACCCCACTCAAAACGACTACGTAATCTATCTTCCAATGTTGTGAGTTGTTTAGGTGGGCGATCGCTTGAGATAACAATTTGCTTGTTAGCGTTATACAACGTGTTAAAGGTATGAAAAAACTCTTCCTGTGTGCGTTCTTTATTCTCTAAAAACTGAATGTCATCAACTAATAAAACATCTAAATCGCGGTACCTTCGTTGGAAAACAGAGGCTTTGTCATCGCGAATAGAGTTAATAAAATCATTTGTGAATTCCTCACTAGAAACATATCGAACCCTTACTCCGCCGTACAGTTCTTTAGCGTAAGCACCGATAGCGTGTAGTAAGTGCGTTTTACCCAACCCGGACTCACCGTAAATAAACAAAGGGTTATAAGCCTTAGCAGGCGCTTCAGCCACAGCCACAGCAGCAGCATGAGCAAAACGGTTGGAGGCCCCGATAACAAAAGTTTCAAAAATATAACGAGGGTTAAGTTGGGAAACTTCAGATGTTTTCGAAACCGTCTTATCGTCTCGACCTGTACCTAATTTAGGTTGTGTTAATTCAATCTCTACTTCTGGCGCTGGCGGATTAGGTAGATCTAAATCCTCATCTACGGTCACAGCTATATTTGTTTTTTCCCCTAACTCCCGAGTGAGCACTTCAGAAACAACAGCGCGCAAACGAGTTTCTAAAACATCCTTAGCGAAAGCATTTGGAGCAGCAACTAAGAAATTTGTAGACCCTTCAGATTGGATCAAACCCAAAGGTTTAGTAAGGGCTAAAAAAGCCCTGTGTTGAGGGGCGTCTACTGCCACATCAGCAATGACCTTCGCCCACAATTGAACGAGATCGGTCTCAACAACAGCCATCTCGCACCCCTTAAGTTATCCACAGGTTTTCCCACAGGCTGTGGTCTAAACCCTTACTTGAGCCTCAAAGTACCGGGGGCCCTGTGGAGAGGTTCGAAAAGTAGAGGGAAATGCAGGGAAAAGCAAGTAGTTATCCACAAGAAAAAAGTCACATACTCGATCCTGAGCGTAAAGAGCCCATTTGCCCAAAAGTGAGTTTGACCCAGTTATCCCCAGACCTCTACCGTTACCTCCTTGTTCCCCTTTAATGATTTTTTACGCACCTCCAAGGAGTTCTCATGACGAAGCGCACTTTCCAACCGAACGTACGCCGCCGCGCCAAAAAGCACGGTTTCCGCGCACGTATGGCAACCCGCGCTGGCCGAGCTGTTCTTTCTGCCCGCCGCGCCAAAGGTCGCGCTCGAATCTCTGCGTAATTACATCCCGTGCTACCTCGTTCTGCACGTTTAACTGCACCAGAAGATTTTTCCCGAACCACTAAAAGCGGTTTTCGCGTTTCCACAAAATCTTTAGTCGGTTATTTATATCAAACAGAGAACCAATTGCCGCCAAAATGCGGATTGATTATTAGTAAAAGCGTTTCTGGCTCAGTAGGCCGCCATAAATTAGCAAGACAATTAAGGCACGGGCTTCGCAATGAACTTATTAACATTCCAAACGGTTCTTTTGTTGTCATCCGGGCGTTACCTACGGCAGCCACCACTCCAGTAATCAAAGATTTAGAAAAAGTTATCTCTTTATTAACCGAGAAAACAAAAAACAAAGTATGAAATCCATAGCCATCACACTTATAACTTTGTATCAAAAATGGATCTCACCAATGTTTCCACCAAGGTGTAAGTACTACCCATCGTGTTCGGCATACGCGGTAACCGCTATCTCCAAACACGGCTTAAAAGGAATATTTATGGCCGCCTGGAGATTAATCCGCTGCAATCCTTGGTCCCACGGCGGTGTTGATTATGTCCCCGAAAAGAAAACTAACTCTATAAACACGCACAATCTAATTACCGGGGGCGCTAACCGATGAATACCATCTTAAACCCATTATATATAGCTGTTTCTTGGGTCATTGTCTCGATACACAAACTCTTATCTCCTATTTTTTCTGCAGACAGCGGAGTCTCTTGGAGTCTTTCGATTATCGGATTAGTAATTCTTATCCGAGTGCTTCTTATTCCGTTGTTTGTAAAACAAATCAAAAGTCAGCGAGCACTTACAGCGCTTCAACCTCACCTTAAAGAAATTCAAAAGAAGCATAAAGATGATCGTCAAAAGCAATCAGAAGAGATGATGAAGCTTTATAAAGAACACAAAACAAACCCACTAGCTTCATGCTTCCCGATTCTTGCGCAAGCACCAATTTTCTTTTCCTTATTTACTGTCCTTAATGGCATCGGAAAGAACCCACCGCAAGCCCATGGTGTTTTAACTCAAGCCGATGTTGTAAGCGCCCACAATGCAACTTTCTTTGGCGCTCCAATTTCATCTACATTTCTTGGCTCGTCAAGCACAACCGTAAAACTAGTAACTGTTTTACTTATTGCTTTTATGTCAATTACAACTTTCACCACTCAACGACAGTTGATGGTTAAAGGTATGCCAAAGATGGATTCAAGCAACAATATGATGTTGCAACAACAAAAAATAATGCTGTATGCATTCCCTGTAATTTTTGCTCTCTCTGGAGTTAACTTTCCGATTGGTGTTTTAATTTATTGGTCAACAACAAACCTTTGGACGTGGGGACAACAGTTCTACGTCATTAAAAGAAACCCAACCCCTGGCTCCCCGGCATTTTTGGAACTTGAAGAGAAAAGGGCAAGAAAGAGCGGCCACCCATTAACTGGTCAAAACATGACACCTGATGGCGAAACCCCACAAGAGGAGACTGACGTTAAAGGCCAACGCCAACAACCACAGAAAAAGAAGAAAAAGAAGAAGTCATAAAGGTACAAATCAGGACAAATAGGTTTATAAACATACAAACCCAACATAAGGGTTTACAAAGGAGTACATAATGAGCGAAACAATTGATGCACCAACAGATAAAGAAGCAGTAAAAGAAAAAGGCGAAGGTTCTTTGATCTCCAAACTGGAAGAAGAAGGCGATATAGCCGCTGACTATCTCGAAGGTTTATTGGACATCACCGACCTAGATGGCGATATTGATATCGATGTCGAGAATGACCGTGCCTCCTTAGCAATTGTCGGCGGCAAGCTTAAGCACCTAGTGGGAAGCGACGGAGAAGTTCTCGATGCCATCCAAGAGTTGACTCGACTTGCTGTTCAAACAGCAACCGGGGACCGCAGCCGTTTAATGTTGGATATCGATGGATATAGAGCTGGCCGCAAGACCCAATTGAGGGCTTTAGCTCAAGAGAGCGCCGACGAGGCAACCTCCACCAAAACATCTATCAAACTGGCTCCCATGAACGCCTTTGAGCGCAAGATTATCCACGACACAATCCAAACTCTTGGACTAAGCAGTGAGTCCGAAGGTGAAGATCCAGACCGCTGCGTCGTTATCTTCCCAGCCTAAAAGGCTCTATTAACTTCATGGTTTCACGTGAAACCTTAATAACTCGCTACTTCCCAGAGAGGGAGCGAGAAATAACCCTGTACGCGGATTTTCTTGTCTCGGCAGGGATTGAGCGCGGCCTCATTGGTCCCAAAGAGGGCGAGATCATCTGGGAGCGCCACATTTTTAACTCCTTGCCACTCCTGCCCCTCATTCCTGAGGGAGCCACAGTTGTTGATATTGGCTCAGGGGCTGGTTTGCCAGGAATCCCTATAGCCCTAGCTAGACCGGATCTAACGGTTGTTTTAGTAGAACCCCTTCAACGCCGCGTTGATTTCCTCAATGAAGCACTTGCCTTACTTGATGTCTCCAATCTGAGCGTCTTCCGCGGCCAAGCCCAGGACTACAAACCGAAGGCGTTTATCGTGACAGCCCGCGCCGTAGCGCCTATGGAGAAACTAAAGAAAATGACCTGGCATATCCTTAAACCAGGAGGACTCCTTTTGGCCATTAAAGGCTCAAGCGCCAGTGAAGAGGTTAAAACAGTACCTGGAGCTCAGCTACACGAGTTGATCAGCGAAGATTTACCCATAGGTCGTGTTATTTCTCTTAGAAAGCCTGGTTAACTAGGCCACGTGGATGATTCACGTGAAACAACGCCAAGGACAGTGGTCGGAGTGCGCCGACTTAAAGAGCCCATGCCTAAACCTGAGCACCCACGTGTATTCACTGTTTCCAACCAAAAAGGTGGGGTAGGAAAGACCACAACAACTGTAAATATCGCAGCCGCCTTAGCCATGGGTGGATTAAGAGTCTTAGTTATCGATTTAGATCCACAAGGTAACGCCAGCACGGCTCTGGGTGTGGAGCATCGAGAAAATAACGGTATCTACGAAGTTCTCATGGGGGATAGCTCAATCGAATCTGTTGTACAAAAAGTTGCAGGCTTCCCGCACCTTGAATGCATTTCATCCAACACTGCACTTGCTCAAGCTGAGATCAATTTAGTGTCGATGGTTGCCAGAGAAATGTGTCTTAAAGAAGCACTGAACGATCTCATTGAAATTCGAAAGAATAAGAACGAAGCCTACGACTATATATTTATTGATTGCCCACCAAGTTTAGGCTTACTGACAGTTAACGCGTTGGCCGCTGCACAAGAATTACTTATCCCGATTCAGTGTGAATATTACGCTCTCGAGGGCCTAACTCAATTATTGGAAACATACTCTGTTGTAAAGAAACGACTTAACGCACAACTAAAACTCTCAACAATAATTTTAACAATGTTTGATGGGCGAACTCGCCTGGCTAACGATGTTGCCGCAAGTGTGCGTACACACTTCCCAGAAGAACTTATTGATATTCCAATCCCTCGCGCTGTAAGGGTCTCCGAAGCGCCTTCTTATGGGCAAACAGTTATGACATATGACCCTGGATCACCTGGTGCAATTGCTTATCTTCAAGTAGCTCGCGAAATTGCAGAGCGCGGTAAACCTTTTGATTCGAATGTTGTAAATATTAATTACAAAAAAGGAGAAAGCGCATGAGTGCAAGAAAAGGTGGCCTCGGAACAAACCTCGACGCACTTATTCCTACATCACTTTCTGTGTCCGGTGTTGAAGTAGGACAACAAAATGAAATCTCTATCAACGCAATTTTCCCAAACCCAAAACAACCACGTACTGTTTTTGATGAAGATGCACTCAATGAACTCACGCAATCAATTAAAGAAGTAGGACTTCTACAACCTCCAGTTGTTCGCGAAACATCTCCCGGCAAGTATGAATTAATTATGGGAGAGCGTCGTTTCCGTGCAGCAAAGGCTGCCGGGTTAAAAACAATCCCAGTAATAATTCGCCAAACAGCAGACAATGAATTACTCCGCGAAGCCCTTATTGAAAATATTCATCGCAGCCAATTAAATCCATTAGAAGAAGGTGCAGCCTATGCACAACTTCTCAATGATTTTAATTACACACATGAAGAGCTAGCTACAAAATTAGGTAAGTCACGACCACATTTAACAAACACAATGAGATTGCTCAATTTACCCGCTAGTGTGCAACGAAGAGTGGCCGCAGGTGTTCTATCAGCCGGTCATGCACGTGCGCTCTTAGGACTCGCTGACGAAGGGGAGATAGAGCGCTTAGCTTCAAGGATTGTTGCGGAAGGACTAAGTGTTCGTGCTACCGAAGAGATTGTTTCACTCGGTACAAAAACACAAGAGAAAAAGAAGAACAAACCATCGATAATCGAGCCGCGCCTTGCAGAAGTTGCCGATCGCTTATCGGGGCTTTATGACACTCGCGTCAGTGTCCAATCTGGCAAAGCTAAAGGAAAAATTACAATCGAATTTTCAGGATTTGCAGACCTAGAACGTATCGTGGATTTACTGGACGAGAAATAATTTAACTCTTTATTTCAAACCCACTACCGCGCCTTGCAATCTCTTGCTTAACAACCCCACCCAGAGCTTTCACGCCATCTCTAATTCTTTCCGGCGTTGGGTGGCAAAAAGATAAACGCATCGCCCAACTACCGAAACCGTCGGCATAGAAAGCTGTTCCGGGCACATAGGCAACCTTGGCAACAATAGCTTTAGGAACCATAAGCTTTGTGTCTATCTCAGGAGGTAAATTCACCCACACATAAAAACCTCCGCCAGGTTTTGTCCAGGTAGCAGAGGCAGGAAAATACTCTTCCAGTGATTCAAGCATTGCATCACGACGGACTTTGTACAGTTCACAAAAAGAGGCAATTTGGTCACGCCATGGTTGATTAGCCAAATATCGAGAGATTGTTAATTGGGCAAAATTTGAAGGACAAAGAATTGATGACTCACTAGCAATAACTAGTTTCTCTTTTAATGAGGGAGGAACAAGCGCCCAACCAACACGCAAACCAGGCGCAATAGTTTTCGAGAAGGTTCCTAAATAAATAACATTTTCACTATCTTCAGCACGCATTGCATTTGGAGATGGACGGTCAAAACCAAGCAAGCCGTATGGGTTGTCCTCAACCACAAAAATTTGCTCAGCTCTACATATTTCCAAGATCTCTGTCCGTCGGTCGGCTGGCAGCAATA
>CAFBRB010000022.1_pt1 | contig 11079 bp, 11 predicted proteins | sample 7270091 | NCBI WGS metagenome assembly CAFBRB01 (sample SAMEA6814194, study PRJEB35770) | freshwater metagenome | biome: Freshwater; feature: Freshwater reservoir; material: water | place: Czech Republic | collected 2016-11-09 | depth 30m m
GATGACGTGCCACTTACGCACTACATCTCCGGGCTTTGGGCTATATGTACGCACGGTCTTGCCTCGCTTTTCATTGTGACTTATTCATGTAAGCGCCTATGTGGCGCAGGAGGGTAAGGGTACCCGTGAGGGCGCCAGTGGGTCAAAACAGCCGGTTCTCTCGAAAATGAGCTAGGTCCCCCAGGAGGGGCAGGAGGCCAATCACGAACTAATCGAGCCCCAGCCCCGTCAAATCAGCGAAATTACCCTGTTTTTCAGCCTCTTCAAGGCGCCATATCACTCGCAATCCTTGAAGACTGCCCGGGCCATCGGTTAATGGAGATGCTCCGTTTTCGATGCACTCAATAAAATGCGCGAGTTCGCCTTGCAGATATTTAGATTCACTCTCAATCGCCATCATGACTTCCCCATCGTTGGGATCTGGCGATAACGTCCCAGCCAATCCACCTTTTGGCGGCTCGCCTTCAAAACCATGATGGGCATATAAAACTCCATTGGTGATATCGGCTTCTAACATTCCTTCTTCGCAATGAACGTGAATTGCGTAACCATGTCGAGTGGCACGGGCACCCCATGTTCCAAAGTGATGGCCGAGTGCGCCAGATTCAAAAGCAATAACTGCATCACTTGTACCTTCGCGCTCCATCCATGGAGTTCCGAGCCTCGTTCCGATATGAATGCCCGTCTTAGGCTTGCCTAAAAACCAGAGCAGCAAATCTATGTAATGACAACCATGGCTAAAGAATTGGCCGCCACCTAAATGCTTAGCTGAACGAATCCAATGCCCTTCAGGAGGTCGGGTTAATTGCTCGGTGAAAATCCCAACGTGGAAAACTTTTCCCAAATACTCACTATCAATCAATTCTTTAAGTTTAACCACTAGCGGTTGGTATCGCATCGGATAAGCAACCATCAAGACCTTATCTGCTTTTTCAGATGCCTTGATAAGGTCTATGCACTCGCTTTCAGAAACCGCCATTGGTTTTTCCATCAGTACATGTTTGCCAGCTTGAAAAGATTTGATGCCCATTGCGTGATGAAGGTCATGGGGAGTCACAACAAGCACTGCATCAACATAAGGAAAGAAATCCTCGTAGTTAGCAAAAGCATGTTCCGCGCCAAGAATTTGTGCAGCATTGCGCGCTTTATCGATATCAATATCAGCAGTTGCTGTTACTACAACTTTATCTGCCAATTCTTGAAAAATTTGCTGGTGGGCAGATTGCATATCACCGCACCCAATAATTCCCAAGCGGACTCTAGGCATGATTATCAGCAACTCTTTTGCCGCCCACGCGTGAGCGAACCGATGTGCCGGGAATTCGAGAAGTGCGTTCACCATGTTTTAGAGTCGCAACGCCATTAACCCACACGCTATCAAATCCCCTCGCTGGTAAACGAGGATTCTCGTAAGTGGAGAGATCAAGAACAGTATTTGCGTCAAAGAGCACAAGGTCAGCTCTGTAACCTTCTCGCAGTAAGCCTCTGTCTTTGAGTGAGAGACGTGAAGCTGGTCTACCAGTCATGTGCGAAACAGCTTCCTCCATTGAGAAAATTTTCTCGTCCCTTGCATAATGCCCCAAATATCGTGCGAAAGTTCCGTAGGCCCGAGGATGCGGTTTGTTTCCCATCAAGAGTCCGTCACTGCCTGCCATGTGATGCGGGTGAGCCATAATTGATCGAAGATTTCCCTCATGTCCAGAAAATATTATGCATGATGCCTTGAAGTCCTCTGCCGCAATGAAATCCAAATAAAATTCAATGGGCTCTTGTGCGAATATTCTTGAAGCTTCTAGAAGTGAGAGCCCAACTAATTGAAGGTGTTCAGGACGCTCTACGCCAGCGATTTTTATAATCTCCCAATTCATGGTGGCGCCATGGTGTCCATCACTACCTGAGACCGTTAATTCGTGAACTGCCTTCGCCCTCTTGTCGGGTTGAGTAAGGCGAGTCCGCATTGCTTCTTTGCCGCCATCTTGAATCCACGATGGGAGCATTGCGTGCAAATACGTTGAGCCTGCCAAGTAGGGATAACTGTCCAACGTCACATCAAGGCCTTGACTCTGCGCTTTTGATAGTCGATCAAAAAGTAAATCTGTCCGACCATGATTTACCTCAGCGCTCATATGACAGTGCGTTAGGTGGAGTGCAACCGTAGAAGCTCGAGCAATTTCTAGGCACTCATCAATTGCATCTAGAAATCGGGCTCCATAATTTCGGTGATGAGGTGCGAAGTATCCTGAATACTTTGCGACAACGCGACACAACTCAATCAACTCTGCATCATCGGCGTACATAGCGGGTGTGTAAGTCAAACCAGATGATAATCCGACCGCTCCTTCTTGCATTCCAATCTCAACTAGTCGCGACATCTCTGCAAGTTCTGAAGGATTCGCTAGGCCCGCCACATTGCCCCTAGCAAGCATTCGAACGCTTCCGTGCGGAATGAGATAGGCAATGTTTACCGGAGCACCTTGATCAACTAATTTAAGATAATCAGAGACCGAATGAAAATTCCATGTAATGCCCTGTGGTTCGCCGTTCCATCCATAAAGTTGCTCCCGAAGAATTTCAAGAGTGCTCTCATCAGATGGGACGTAACTTAAACCGTCTTGACCCACAACTTCTAAAGTCACGCCTTGAGTCACTTTGGAGAGATGTTCTTTATCCGAAAGAACGGCTAGATCCGAGTGCGAGTGCATATCGATGAAGCCTGGGCTCAGGGATAAACCCGACCCATCAACGACTTTTCCTTCTTCTTCACCTTTTAAGATGGAACCATACTTAGAGATAACTCCATCTTTCACGATAACGTCAGCTCGAATTGCGGGAGTACCTGTTCCATCTATGGCATGTGCACCGCGAATGGTGAAAGTATTCTCGTTCATTGCTTAGACAGACGCTTCTACTGCTCTATGTATTGAATGAGCGCCGTGCATCTTCTTCTCAGGCATTTTCGAACTATAGGGCATCAGTACGCTGATAATAAGGGCGCGAAATTCACATCGTGAAATAAATGAAAAGGTTTATAAAGGAATGTCAGTCCAGCCGTTGAATTGAAGCTTTGCCTGCGCCTAAGGTTAATTATGGACCTATTAATTGATGTTCCCGTTCTTGTCGCCGCTAAGCAAAAGATGCCAATGATTAAGGTGTTGGTAGAGGATCCTCGCGCTGGAGAGGTTCGTGTGAAGATGTTTGCCTCTGGCGTTTGCCACTCATGTCTTCATGCATATGACGGATCACATGCGACACCGATGCCGATGATTTTAGGCGACGAAGGTTCGGGCATCGTTGAGTCAGTTGGCAGTGGCGTAACAACTCTTGTGCCTGGCGATCATGTAATCATTTCTTGGCTACTCAATTGTGGAACGTGTCCTCCATGCAGAGACGGCAAGCCTGCACACTGTTGGGCGCCCTCACCATTTGGAGCGCTCCTGGACAATACCCAACGCTTCAAGAACGCTGAAACGGGCGAACCAGTTCTTCATTATGGCCCAGCCACATATGCGCCGTACACAGTGGTCCCTGAAAGTTCTGCGATAAAGATTCGTAAAGATATGCCACTAGATAAAGCGGCTCTCATTGGCTGTTCGGTGACAACTGGATTTGGATCTGTAACAAACGCAGCCGGAGCGCGCCCAGGTGAATCTGTTGCAATTGTAGGATGCGGTGGCGTTGGGCTTAACGCAGTTCAAGGAGCCCGCGTTGCTGGAGCAAATCCGATTATCGCCATCGATACTTCAGATGCAGCTCTTCAAATGGCTAAGAAATTTGGAGCTACCCACTTAATCAATGCCTCACGTGATGATGTAGTGGCAGAAACTCTTAAGATTTGTCCTCGCGGCGTGAACCATTCAATTGCTGCAGTTGGTAGCACCAAGGCGATGCAAAATGGCGTTGAGATTCTAGGTTCTGGTGGCACTATGGTAATTCTGGGAGCGCCACCCAATGGCGCAGTTCTGGAAATAGACCCAATTTTCATTTTGGGAAAAGAGCGAGGAATCAGGGGAAGCAAATACGGTTCATCGAATCCTCATGTCGAGTTTCCGATGTTAATTGAACTCTATCTCGCAGGTAAATTGGATTTAGATTCACTTGTAACTGGTAACTACCGAATTGATCAATCTAATGAAGCGTTTGAGATTCTGGCCCAAGGTGGCGCCGGACGTGGCTTAATTACTTTTGATCAATAATCCAACCGGTCTAGCAGTTAGAAGTCAGTGCTCGAATACGGGCTCTGGGCTCTCGTAGACCTGTCCGTTAGCTCCGAAAATCAGGTATCTCGTGAAGCCGCGAGTAAACCATCGATCGTGAGTCACAGAGATGACCGTGCCCTCATAGAGACCAAGGGCATGTTCCAAACTTTCGGCGCTAGCTAAGTCCAAGTTATCTGTTGGCTCATCAAGTAAGAGCATGGTTGATCCAGATAATTCAAGAAGCAGGACTTGAAACCTCGCTTGTTGCCCACCACTGAGGGATGAGAATTTCTGCTCAGCTTGATTGTGAATTTCATACTTGCGAAGCACGCTCTTGGCAGGTCCAAGCTGCAATGAATAATTTTCCCATAGCAACTCGAGAAGTGTTTTGGCTTGAAATTCTGGATGCGAATGTGTTTGTGCGAAATATCCAGGTTGAACTCGTGCGCCAAGTTTGAAGTCGCCAGTAAATTTCACACTGTTGTCCCCAGAAATCATGCGAAGGAAATGTGACTTCCCCGTTCCGTTCTTGCCAAGTACGGCAACGCGGTCACCGAAGAAAATTTCGAAATCAAATGGATCGGTCAAATTAGTCAGTGAAAGATTTTCGATAGTCAGAGCCCGTAAACCTGTACGCCCTCCGCGAAGAGCAACCTGAACATCTTGCTCAATAGGTGGTGCCTCAGGTGGCCCAACTTCTTCAAATTTACGAAGTCGCGTCTGCATTGCGCGGTACTTAGATGCCATATCAGGGCTACTTGCTGCCTGCCATTGCAGAGTGCGCACTAATTCCTTGAGCCTTGCCAATTCTTGTTCCCAACGGAAAAGGATTTCGGCAAAACGTTCGTTGCGTGCTTTTCTTGCGTCATGCCACGTTGAAAACTTTCCACCATGAATCCATGTGGTGTTTCCGTTTGCGCCTTGCTCCAGTGTCACAATTTTGTTGGCGGTTCTGTCTAAGAGTTCGCGATCGTGGCTGACAAAGAGAACTGTCTTATCAGTCTGCGTAATTGCCTCTTCCAACCAGCGCTTTGATGGAACATCCAAATAGTTATCTGGCTCATCAAGGAGCAATACTTCTTCGGGACCTTGCAATAGTGCTCGCAGTACCAACTTCTTTTGCTCGCCACCAGAGAGTGTGTTTACCAATCGATCTTCAACGCGATCAAAAGATTTTCCGAGGGCTTCTGTGCAACAGACATCCCAAATTACTTCATAGTCATATCCCCCAGCATCGCCCCAATCAGATAGCGCTTGGGCATATGCCATCTGGTCTCGCTCTTCATTTCTAGTATTCATGAGAGCTTCGGAACTCTTAATAATTGCTGCTGCGTCACGGATGCGTTTTGGTGCAACTGAAATTAACAAATCACGCACAGTTGAATCATCGCGAACCGAGCCTATGAATTGGCGCATCACACCTAGGCCACCAGTAATAGCAATCGCGCCGGAATCTGGTTGAAGATCTCCGCAAATCATTTTAATTAAAGTGGTTTTGCCAGATCCGTTGGCACCAATGAGTGCAACCTTGGAACCATCACCCACGCGGAAATTGACATCGCTCAAAAGAACTCGGCCATCAGAAAGCGAGAAGTCGACGCCACTCACATCAATGTGTCCCATTACTCGTCCTCCCCTCTACGCCGAAGTGTCCGTTCGATTCGCGCGACAAGCTCGTCATCATCTGGATAATCCACTTGTGTCAGCGTTAAACCTCTAGAGGGAAATACTAGGCTGTCAGAAATTCTCACGCGGTTATTTAATACATCCTTGACCCATTGCGGTTCAAATCGTCCATCGGCGACGCAGACCACCGCGCCGACAAGGTTGCGCACCATCGAATAGCAGAAGGCGTCAGCCACGACATTAGCCACCAGACATCCCTCATCATTTCTAGTCCAGTGAAACTTCTCAAGATTTCGAACTGTTGTTGAGCTCTCACGAAACTTACAAAAGGCGGCAAAGTCATTTTCACCAAGCAATAGAGCACTTGCTTCATTAAGGACATCAACATCTAAAGTCCTATACCAAGGAGCAATGTCAAAACGTTTCAATGGCAAAATGATTTTATTGTTATCTAGAATCTTGTATGAATAGTGTCGACGCAGCGCGGAAAAACGGGCATGGAATCCATACGGAGCAACGGTTGCCGAAAGAATTCGAACATCCTGATCAAGGATTCGATTGAGGCGATAAGGAAGATCTTTGAAATCCCAATTAACTTTCTTTGCATACGGACCGCTTTCCATCTCTGGAATATCCGTGTGAATCACCTGTCCTGTCGCGTGAACTCCTGCATCCGTGCGACCTGCTACAACTGTTTCTACTTTTGTTCGAGTAAGTTTTTGAAGAGTTTTCTCTACTTCCTCTTGCACGGTGCGACGATCTGGTTGCTTACCCCATCCGGAGAAATTCGTGCCATCGTATGCAAGATCAATCCGTAAACGAAGAAACCCACTCTCGGCAAGGAGAGTGGGTTCCGTCATCAGAATTGTTGTGAGTTGTTACTCAGCATCTTTCTTTGTCGCGGCCGCTTTAGCAGGAGCCTTCTTGGCGGCTGCCTTCTTAACGACCTTCTCTGCTTCATCAACAGTTGCTTTCTTAGCTGCAACACCGTCGGTGAGAACTTCGATAACCGCCATAGGAGCGTTGTCGCCCTTACGTGGTCCGATCTTTGTGATGCGTGTGTAGCCACCATTGCGTTCTGCAAAGCGTGGTCCGATTTCAGTGAAGAGTGTATGTACAACGCTCTTATTTGAAATGCGGGTCATGACTTCGCGACGCGCAGCAAGGTCACCCTTCTTTGCGAAGGTGATCAACTTTTCAGCCAAGGGGCGAAGACGCTTTGCCTTGGCTTGTGTTGTTGTGATCTTGCCGTGCTGGAACAATTGTTCAGCAAGGGTTGCTAGGAGTAAGCGCTCGTGTGATGGGCCACTGCCCAGACGAGGACCTTTACTTGGTTTTGGCATTTTATTCTCCTAGGCCTTAAGCCTGCTCGGGGGCGACGAATTCATCATCAAGAATATCGTCAAGATTGATGTCGTAGTTCTGGTGCTGCGTTGGATCAAATCCGACTGGGCTGTCCTTAAGAGACATTCCCATTGAGACCAACTTAGCCTTGACCTCGTCGATGGACTTTGAACCAAAGTTACGGATGTCGAGAAGGTCAGCTTCGCTGCGTCCGACAAGTTCTCCTACTGAATGAATGCCTTCGCGCTTCAAGCAGTTGTATGAACGTACGGTGAGATCAAGATCTTCGATTGGAAGAGCGAGATCAGCAGCAAGGGCTGCATCAAGAATGGATGGTCCCATTTCGATGCCTTCTGCGTTGATGTTGAGTTCGCGAGCAAGTCCAAAGAGTTCGACAAGAGTCTTACCAGCAGATGCAACAGCATCACGTGGCTTCATCGATGGCTTTGTCTCTACATCAACAACAAGGCGATCAAAGTCAGTGCGTTGTTCAACGCGTGTGGCTTCAACCTTGTAGGTGACCTTCAAGACTGGTGAATAAATAGAGTCAACAGGAATGCGACCAATTTCAGCGCCAGCTTGCTTGTTTTGAACCGCAGTCACATAACCACGACCACGCTCGACGGTAAGTTCAATCTCAAGATTGGCCTTTCCGTTAAGTGTTGCTAGGTGAAGTGATGGGTTATGAACTTCTACGCCGGTTGGTACTGCAATGTCAGCGCCGGTAACTGGACCAGTTCCTGACTTGCGGATGTAGATAACGCTTGGTTCGTCATTGTCTGAAGAGAGAACCAAGTTCTTAATGTTAAGAACGATATCTGTCAGGTCTTCCTTCACGCCTTCTAGCGTGGTGAATTCGTGCAGCGCTCCTGCAACACGAATGCTTGTAACTGCTGCTCCTGGAATTGAGGAGAGCAATGTACGGCGCATTGAGTTGCCGAGGGTGTAACCGAAACCTGGTTCCAACGGTTCGATGATGAACCGTGAACGGTTTTCGCTGACTACTTCTTCAGTGAGCGTGGGACGTTGTGCAATTAGCACTTCTGCTCCTTCATGGTTAACGGAGATCCACTATTTGATCCCCTGCTTTGTACTCGTTTTAAGTTTTTTAAATCTTTAGTGCAGATCCAGGCAATCCTGAAGTTCAGGATTACTTGGAGTAAAGCTCAACGATTAGCTGCTCTTGAACTTGGGTATCGATGACAGCGCGAGCTGGAACACCGTGGATGATGATGCGCATCTGCGAACCAACAACTTCCATCCACGCAGGCACTGACTTCTCGCCGAGTTCGGCACCAGCCACGATAAATGGAGTCAAGTCCAGTGACTTAGGAAGAACATCAATGATGTCCATCGCAGAGACACGGAATGAAGGAATGTTTACCTTCTTGCCGTTGACCAAGAAGTGACCGTGACGAACCAATTGGCGCGCCATGTCACGGCTCTTAGCAAAACCGGCACGAAACACAACGTTATCGAGACGAGTTTCCAAAATTACGAGCAAGTTTTCACCAGTCTTACCTTGGCGACGGTTTGCTTCTTCGTAGTAACCGCGGAATTGCTTTTCCAATACGCCGTAAATACGTGCGCATTTCTGCTTTTCACGCATCTGTAGCAAGTACTCAGATTCCTTTGCACGACCACGGCCATGCTGCCCTGGTGGATATGGACGAGATTCAATCGGACACTTTGGTCCATCGCACTTTGCGCCCTTAAGGAAGAGCTTTACTTTTTCGCGACGGCAACGCTTGCAGTCTGCTCCGGTATAACGAGCCATTTATTCTCTTCCTTCCTTAAACTCGACGTGGTTTTGGTGGACGGCATCCGTTGTGGGGTGCTGGTGTGACATCAGAGATGGCACCAACTTCCAAACCGGCTGCTTGTAATGAACGAATTGCAGTCTCGCGTCCAGAGCCTGGGCCCTTAACGAAAACATCTACCTTCTTCAAGCCGTGCTCTTGAGCGCGACGAGCTGCTGATTCAGCGGCAAGTTGAGCCGCGAATGGTGTGGACTTACGTGATCCCTTGTAGCCAACTTGACCAGATGATGACCAAGAAATAACTGCGCCCGTTGGGTCAGTAATAGAAATGATGGTGTTGTTGAATGTGCTCTTGATGTGCGCTTGTCCAACGGCAATGTTCTTCTTCTCTTTCTTACGAAGTTTAACTTTGCCCTTAGTTGCAGCAGTCTTTGATTTAGGAGCGGCCATTACTTAGTCACCTTCTTCTTACCAGCAATTGCTTTACGAGGACCCTTACGCGTACGCGCGTTGGTATGTGTGCGTTGACCGCGAACAGGAAGTCCCTTGCGGTGACGAATTCCTTGGTAACTTTGAATTTCAACTTTACGACGAATGTCGCCTGCGATTTCACGACGCAAATCGCCTTCGATCTTAAAGTTAGCCTCGATGTACTCACGAAGTTTCGCAAGTTCTGGCTCTTGAAGATCTTTAACGCGGGTGTCTGGGCTAATGCCAGTTGCCGCCAATGTTTTGTGTGAACGGGTTAAACCCATTCCGAAAATATAGGTAAGTGCAATCTCGACGCGCTTTTCGCGCGGAAGATCGACACCAACAAGACGTGCCATGTAATCAACCATTCAGTAATCCGACAGGTCCTCCGCAACGCTTCCCATCTAATGATGGGCCTCAGCCTGTCGGACCAAGGGTCTGCATCTTCAATCTTTCGATTAACGAAGCAGTCGCGCCACGCGTGTTCTTTAGTGCTGGTAAATCTTTTAACTTGCCCTTTAACTAACCTTGACGTTGCTTATGTCGGAGGTTGTCGCAGATAACCATGACGCGACCCTTGCGACGAATAACTTTGCACTTATCGCAAATCTTCTTCACGCTTGGCTTAACCTTCATGAGCGGACCTCCTTCGTGTAAAACATCTAAAATTATTTACTGCCCAGCAATTCTTAAAAGAATTACTTGTAACGATAAACAATCCGACCTCGGGTGAGGTCATAGGGACTGAGTTCTACAATCACACGGTCAGCTGGAAGGATGCGAATGTAGTTCTTTCGCATCTTCCCGCTAATGTGCGCGAGAATTCTGTGCCCGTTCGTTAACTCAACGCGAAACATCGCGTTAGGCAGCGCTTCAGCAACGGTGCCTTCGATTTCGATAGCACCATCTTTCTTGGCCAAGCGATACCTTCTTTTCTACTTCGTATTGAGTCAATGAAAGCCTTTTACAAGGCGAAGGGTGAGTCTAAAGCCAGGCGTGGGTATAAGGGAAATCGCCCCCTTGTACTCTTCTCACTGGGTAAGACTTCTTCGGCGCGCCGAGGGGTGTGGAGGACATTAGAACTCGATGGAACGCCGTCCGAGCCCCAGAATCCCCAAATCTGACCGCCCAACGAGCTCTGCCGGCCTAGAGGTCATGCTTGCTAGAGCGGAATCGAAGTCAACCCCCAGGTCGATCAACCGCTGGAGGGAGCCTCGGAGGGATCCAACTCCCCCACCCAAAACTCCATCAGATCGTGTGGCTCGGCCATCGGCAACGGTCAACTCAAAGGTGCCGAAAGGGAATGTTCCCTCCCCAAGGCCAGCGGGCGCCACTGCATCATTCGTAACGATAAAGCGATCAGGGGCTTTCGAAATTGTATAGAGCACTAATTCATCACTCAGGTGTACTCCATCGGCAATGAGTTGAATGGCAATTTCATCACGTGCAAGTGCTGCAGCAGCGAGACCAGAATCGCGATCTTTATTCATCGCGTTCCAAATATGTGTGACTGTTTTGGCTCCTGCATCAAAACCAGCGTGTGCTTGTTCGGTTGTCGCATTGGAATGCCCCAGAGAAACAACAACTCCCATGGCACTAAGAAACTTAATTGCATCAAGAGCACCAGGAATTTCTGGAGCCAGCGTCACAATAGTTACCGTTCCAGCAGCAAGGTAGCGTCC
>CAFBRB010000029.1_pt1 | contig 9445 bp, 8 predicted proteins | sample 7270091 | NCBI WGS metagenome assembly CAFBRB01 (sample SAMEA6814194, study PRJEB35770) | freshwater metagenome | biome: Freshwater; feature: Freshwater reservoir; material: water | place: Czech Republic | collected 2016-11-09 | depth 30m m
GTGCTTTTAGTTTTTGCACTCTTCATGATTGGCACAACCTTTTCTGTAGCAAGTGCGACAACGCAGAAGTCGGCGTCGACGCTTGTCCGATCAGCAGCAGTAGATGAAGGTCGCCAAATTTTTCTCAAGGGTTGTTCTTCATGCCATGGCCTCAATGCTGAAGGCGGTTCTATTGCTCCTTCACTCATTGGAGTCGGAGCTGCCGCAGTTGATTTCCAGGTAGGCACTGGTCGTATGCCAATGGCAGATATGTCTGTTCAGGCAATGCGCAAGCAACCTGCATACACTCCAGATGAAGTAGCAGCTCTAGCAATATATGTAGCGTCGCTATCTCCAGGACCAGCAATTCCAACGCAAGATGTAGTTAATTACGAACGCGATGGGAATACAGCACAAGGCGGAGAGCTATTCCGCACCAACTGCGCAATGTGCCATAACTTCGCAGGCCAAGGTGGCGCATTAAGTCAAGGGAAATTTGCCCCATCGCTCATGTCTTCAGAGCCAGTTCAAATTTATGAAGCAATGATTCTTGGACCACAATCAATGCCCGTCTTTTCAGACAAAGTTATTACACCCGCCGAAAAACTTTCAATCATCAAATGGATTAAGGCCTCACAATCAGAACCTGCTCACGGCGGCGCATCACTTGGTCGAGTCGGTCCGGTTACTGAAGGATTACTCATATGGACACTAGGACTCGGACTGCTCATTGGTATTGCAGTCTGGCTAGCAACGAAAGCGAGATAAGTAATGTCACACGAACTCGAGCCGATCACTGATCCTGGTTTACCAGATCACGTACATCGCGCCGCTGATACTGATCCCGTTGCTGAAAAACGTGCAGAGCGACAAGTAGCAATTCTTTTCGCACTCAGCGCCATTGGAACAATACTTTTTATCGCTTCCTACATTTACATTCCCACCACTGAATTTATCTTCTTGCCTGTTTTGGGTTCAACAAATGCACACGAACTTTTCTTGGGCCTTGGCCTTGGACTTTCACTTCTCTTTATTGGTCTAGGGGCTGTCCATTGGGCAAAAACACTTATGCCAGATAATGAAATTATTGCCGAGCGTCATGTGATGCGTTCAGAAGATGTAGACCGCAAGGGATTTGTAGATACCGTCAAAGAAGGTGCTGCTGCATCAGGACTTGGTCGTCGCTCACTTATTAAGCGCTCTCTTGGTCTTTCCCTGGGTCTCTCAGCACTTACTCCACTGTTGTTCTTGAGAGATCTTGGTCCATTGCCTAAGAAGCAGCTGGAGACCACAAATTGGAAAACCGGAACTCGTCTTGTTACCGATCCGGGTGATCGCGCAATTAAAGCTTCGGACCTTGAAGTTGGCGCTGTTGCTCAAGTTTTGCCTCAACTGCTCCCAGGTGAAGAACGCACACTAAGCAATATTGGTAAAGATGCCGTATTGCTTATTCGCCTTCGCCCTGAAGAGTTCGAGCTCTCCCCTGAGCGCCTTTCCTGGACATACGAAGGAATCATTGCCTTCTCCAAAATTTGCTCACACATGGGATGCGCTGTTGCACTCTACGAGCAGCAAACAAAACATCTCCTTTGCCCATGTCATCAATCAACATTTGATGTACCTCGTGCAGCAAAAGTTATTTTCGGACCATCTGCACGACCACTTCCTCAATTAGCGATTACCGTTGATTCAGAAGGCTACTTAATTGCACAGAAACCATTCTCCGAGCCTGTCGGACCTAGCTTCTGGGAGCGATCATCATGAGTGCATCCGAGCGCGTGGGCGGACAAGTTGCTAACTATGTAGATGAGCGCACTGGCGCTGCCAAGTGGCTTAAGAAGAATCTCACGAAGGTTTTCCCTGACCATTGGTCATTCATGCTTGGTGAGATCGCACTGTACTCATTCATTATTTTGTTGCTCTCTGGAGTATTTCTCACCTTCTGGTTTGATCCATCACAACGCGAAGTTCTTTATGAAGGCACATACCAACCACTCAGCGGATTGAAGATGTCGGCGGCCTACGTTTCAACGCTCCACATTTCCTTCGATATCCGTGGCGGTTTATTGATGCGCCAGATCCATCACTGGGCCGCGTTGCTCTTCATGACTGCAATCGTTGCTCACTTACTCCGAGTTTTCTTCACTGGCGCCTATCGCAAGCCACGTGAATTCAACTGGATTATTGGAGTCGGTCTACTTACTCTTGGAATCGTTGAAGGTTTCTTGGGTTACTCACTCCCTGATGATTTGCTTTCAGGTACCGGTATTCGAATTGCAGAAGCAATCATTCAAGCGATGCCAGTTATCGGTTCTTATCTAGCTTTCTTTGCTTTCGGTGGAGCATTCCCAGGAGATACTTTTATCCCACGTATTTTCACGGTGCACGTTCTCCTACTTCCTGGAATCTTCCTTGCACTCATTACCGTCCACTTGATGTTGGTCTGGTACCAGAAGCACACACAATATCCAGGTCCTGGACGCACAGAAAAGAATGTAGTCGGCTACCCATTGATGCCTATCTATATGGCTAAAGCTGGCGGATTCTTTTTCATCGTATTCGGTGTCATCGCACTCTTGTCGGCGCTGGCATCTATTAACCCAATTTGGCTCTACGGCCCGTATACGCCGGGGCAAATTTCTGCTGGCTCACAACCCGATTGGTATATGGGATGGCTCGATGGCCTCGTACGTATGGCGCCACCTATTGAAACTCATGCCTTTGGGCACACAATTTCATGGAATATTTTGGTTCCAGGGTTAATCGTTCCTGGCATTCTCTTTACCGGAATGGCTCTCTATCCCTTTATCGAAAGTTGGTTTACTGGAGATAAGCGCGAACACCATCTATTGGATCGTCCACGCAATGCACCAAACCGCACCGCTCTCGGTGCAATGTCCCTGACCTTCATCATCATTACAATTTTAAATGGTGGTAACGACATTATTGCCACGCATTTCTCATTGACGATTAATCAGATCATGTGGTTTAGCCGCATTGGTATTTTTGTCTTGCCTCCACTTGCCTATGTAATCACCAAGCGTCTCTGCCTATCTTTGCAACGGGCCGATAGAGATCTTGTAGAGCATGGAAAGGAAACGGGCCGACTTATGATGACCGCCGAAGGCGAATTCATTGAGGTTCATGAGCCAATTTCCAAAGAGAAGGCCTGGATGCTTACTCAACACGAGCAGCTCACTGCCTTGGAGCATGTCACTGAAGATGAGCATGGCATTCGCAATCCAAAGACTCTGGGTGGCAAGCTTCGTGCCCGCTTAAGCCGTGCAGATTCAGAGCAAATCCAGAAACCTGGTGGAGATTCTCACAAGGAGATTGATTCGTACTAGTTCGATTCTCTTTGACCGGTAAAGCGCTCAGGCGACATTCAAATCGTTGCCTTTTCTTGGTCATACTCTTTTGTATATACCCTTGATGACAGGACAACACGAAAAAGCACGACTAAGTTTGATTTCACCGCGGAGAAACTAGGAAAATATCCAGGCCTCTGCAACATAATCTGTGGACGCGGTCATTCAGGTATGTCGTTCTCAGCGCAGGTAATCAGTGAAGGAGATTTCCTCAAAGCTCTATCTGATCTTGCGAAATAGTATTTCTAGAAGCGATTGAGGTTGCTCATTGTTTAAGCAATTTTCCTTGCTGTCACGCGATGAATCAATACTCCCCCAACAAGTCCCCAAAATGGAGACCCTAAATGCCATGCACTCACACCAGAGATCGTAATCATCAAGGTCGCTAAACCTGCCTCTCGATACCCTGGTTCTGCCAAAGCATCATAAGAGGAAGAAGCAATCACAGGTATGAGAGCAAGTCCGGCAACGGTTGCCATCATCTCCACAGGGATTGATTGGAATAAACCTGTGACCGTTGCACCAAAGAAAGCAAGAAGAATATAGAAAAATCCGCAAGAAACACCTGCAAAATATCGCGTTTTTGGATTGGGATCCGCACTCTCTTGCGTAACAATCGCCGCGGTGATCGTGGACACGTTTACTCCGCTTCCGCCAAATCCTGCGCCTAGTATTGAAAGAACTGCGCCCCAGGTGACAATGTGATTGACAGGTGGCTGGTAGTTGGAATTTCGCAAAACAGCAATTCCTGCTGCGTTTTGCGTTGTAAGAACCATTAGGAAAATCGGTAGCGCCAACGTAAAGATGGCGCCAATTTCAAATGCAGGAGTCGTCCACACTGGTTTCGCAAGGGTTAATGCAATGTGTGGATTCGTGAGCTTGGATTGCAATCCAGCCACAACCAAACCAACGCCAAGGGCTGCGACAACTGGTGCCCGCCACCCATATCTGCGCCCGATAAAGAAGGCGAAAATCATTGATAGACCCAAAATCAAATTCGTGCTTAATGAAGTAAAGACACCCACTCCAAATCGAAAGAGAATTCCGGCCAACATAGCCATAACTACCGGCCGTGGAACCAATTTCATAATTGAGTCAAAAGTTTTCGTGACACCAACGATTAGAAGAACTATCGATGCTACAAAGTACGCGCCGATGACTTGAGAAAATGAATGTTCTGGTAAACCCGTAACCAATAGGGCTGTTGTAGCCGAACCCCAGGCTCCAATAATCGGCATACCGTGGCGAAGAGAGAGAATGAGGGAGAACAAACCTGATCCGAGAAAGATCATCAATAGCCATGACGAAATCATTTCTTTAGATAAATGACCCGCAGATGCTGCCTGAAATAAAATAGCTAGAGGACCAGTGGTAGAGACAAGGACTACTAAGAGTCCTGAGAATAATCCTCCCCAAGTCGCCGCTTGCGGCAGGCCCTTAATATTTTTTCTATATGCAGCTAAAGCACCTTGGGCGCTCGTTCCGGTTTCCACGTTAGTGAGCGGAGATTGAAGGCTTTTCGTACTCGGTGACAAAACCAACGATGCTTATTAGCAGCGCTCCGACGGCAATAATCGTGAGCCACCATCCGATAATCAGTCCTAGTCCAGCTGCGCAGGCAGAGAGCGCAACAGGCAACGGCCACCATGAATGAGGACTGTAGAAACCGAGATCGCCAGCACCATCAGCTATTTCGCCCTCTTCATTATCCTCGGGCAAAACTCCACCGGTGTTCTTAGCCGAATACCAAATGTAGAAACCGACAAGGCCTGCAAGACCGCCACTGAGGCCAATTGCTGTGATTCCAACTGCTTCGCCACCAAGCTGCCAATAAATAATTGCCATCATGAAATAGAAAACAGTGAACCCGAGAAATAGCTGCCATGAGACCTTCATTGGTTAGTGCCCTTCGGTCTTGATATGTGGGTGATGCAAATCAAAGGCCGGGCGCTCTGAACGGATGCGTGGCATCGAAAGGAAGTTGTGCCGCGGCGGTGGACATGAGGTTGCCCATTCCAAGGAAGCGCCATAGCCCCACGGATCATCCACTTCGACCTTCGGTGACTTGCGTGTAATCCAGACGTTCACCATGAAAGGAATCATGGATGCGGCCAGCAACGCAGCGCCGACTGTCGACACCTGATTCATGAATGTGAATCCATCGCTAGGCAAATAATCTGCATAGCGTCGAGGGAATCCCTTAATGCCCAACCAATGTTGGATGAGGAAAGTTAAATGGAAGCCAAAGAATGTCATCCAAAAATGAATCTTGCCCAAACGTTCGTTGAGCATTTTTCCAGTCATCTTTGGCCACCAGAAGTAGAAGCCACCAAACATGGCGAATACAACTGTTCCAAAGAGTACGTAGTGAAAGTGAGCAACAACGAAATAGGAAGCCGATACTGCAAAGTCCAGTGGAGGCGATGCCAAAATGATTCCTGTTAGTCCTCCGAAAAGGAATGTAATAAGGAATCCGACGATCCATAGCATCGGTGTTTCAAAGGTAATTGCGCCTCTCCACATTGTGCCAATCCAGTTGAAGAACTTCACTCCCGTTGGAATTCCAATAAGGAAAGTCATGAACGAGAAGAACGGCAAGAGAACCTGACCGGTTGCAAAGAGGTGGTGTGCCCACACTGAAACCGACAGGGCTGCGATTGCAATCGTTGCTGCAATCAAACCCTTGTACCCAAAGATTGGTTTGCGGCTAAATACCGGAAGAATTTCTGTCGCAATGCCAAAGAACGGCAGCGCCAAAATATAAACCTCTGGGTGTCCGAAGAACCAAAATAAATGTTGCCAGAGCATCGCTCCACCGTTAGCTGGATCAAACAAGTGAGAGCCAAAGAGTCGGTCTGCCTCAAGCCCAAGGAAGGCAGCTGCTAATGGAGGGAATGCGAGAAGAACAAGAATTGATGTAAGCAAAATGTTCCAGGAAAAGATCGACATGCGGAACATCGTCATACCAGGTGCGCGCATTGTGAATATTGTGGTGATGAAGTTAACGCCAGAGAGAATTGTTCCGATACCACCCATTGCTAAACCGATAACCCATAAATCTCCACCAATACCAGGAGAGAATTGCGAGTTCGAAAGTGGGGCATATGCAGTCCAACCAAAGGATGCCGCTCCGCCCGGTGCCAAGAATCCACCGAATGCCATAGTTCCACCGAACAGGTAGAGCCAGTAAGACATCATATTTAGTCGAGGAAAAGCAACGTCAGCAGCGCCGATTTGCAAAGGCATAATCACATTCGCGAAACCAACAAAGAGCGGGGTTGCAAACATAAGCAACATAATCGTTCCGTGCATTGTGAAAATCTGGTTGTACTGCTCGTTACTCCAGAACTGCTGGCCCGGGACTGTTAACTCCGCGCGCAAAAGTAGGGCAAGGATTCCGCCAATAAGAAACCATGCAAAAGAGGTGATGAGGTACATGTAACCGATCGTCTTGTGATCAGTTGAGGTAATCCACTTAACGAATAGGCGTCCCTTACTTGTGGGAGCAATCGGCACATTTCGATTGGCTACCTGGACAGTCCTGGGTGGTTGCGCAAGAGTTGTCATGACTGGCTCGCTTTCAATCCTGCTAAGTAGTTTTGATAATCCGCTGGTGAAACAACTTTTACCTTGAAGTACATCCGTGAATGGTCACGACCGCAGAGAATGTTGCATCGGCCAGGAAATTCACCAATTTTGTTAGCTGTGAATTCGAGAGTATTAGTGACACCTGGCAAATTCTGAATTTGAATCATGAATGCAGGAATCCAGAAACCGTGCACGACATCGCTTGAGTTAAGAGTGAAACGAACTCTCTCTCCTTGTGGCATGTATAACGTCGGTGGATTATCAGGCGTACCAGTTACTGTGGCATTTGCGCCCGCTTCTGGATAAGTGAATTGCCATGACCACTGAATGCCATTAACTGAAATGTCATGCATTACTTGTGTAGGTGATTTATCAGTAATTTTTGTCTCCGCTTTCATCGTGTAAGCAAAGAGCACTGCAACGATGATGAAGGGAATTAACGTGTAAGCGATTTCAACAGGAACGTGATACTGGGTTTGGCGCGGAAATTCTTCGCCTTCTTTTTTTCGATGTGCGAAAGATGAATAAATAATCAGTCCGGCAGTAAATACACCCACCACTGCGGCAGTGATCCACGCACCCTGCCAAAGACCGATGGAGGCATCATTTACGCTCGATAAGTCTTTCTCGTAACCTAAACCAGAGACGCTCGAGCAACCACTTACCAACAGCGTTAGTCCCGCGCCACCCACCATAAAGAGGGCTGTGCGTAAACTCTTGAATTTAGGCTCAAATGACATGGGCTAAAGGATAGTGGGGCGCCCGCCACTTCACCGCATCTGCGGGTAGCCTTCGGAAGGTGGCTCATCACATTACCAACTTCACCTCCCAGGCTCCCCTTCATCCGGTGGCCAGAGAGGCGCTTTTGGGGGCCTTCGACCAGGGCTGGGCCGACCCCGACAAGCTTTCCTATCAAAGTTCTACAGCACGGATTCTCAGAGATGAATCAGTAGCCACAATCGCCAGCCACCTCAAAATCGCGCCACATCACCTCGAATTTATCGCAGACCCCGCCCTAGGAAACTTCTACGCCATTGCCGGGCTACTCAAACCATCGACACTTCTTATTCATTCGGCGATAGATCGAAGTGAAGTGATGGCAATTGCTCACGATCGCAAGAGTATGCAGTTAACAGTCGGATCGAATGGGGAAATCAACTGCGATTCTCTCGAGCCGGATCTACCGCACGATTCACTACTTGCTCTCCAAGTTGCCAACGGTGAAACCGGTGTTACTCAACAATGTGATCGCATCATTGATCTTCTCCCTACTAGCAAAATCGCCTGTGATTTCTCCAGTGCGGGATTGCGGGTGCCATTGCCGCATCGATGGGATAGCGCTTTCTTTGATGCCAAGAGTTGGCAGGGTCCAGAAGGAGTCGGAATCATTGCCATAGCTGCCGATGATCAATGGCATAACCCTTTGCCACATATTGGACCTCAGAGAACTACAAGTTCGGTATCGCTCCCATTGCTAATGGCAACCGCAGTCGCCATAGATTCCTGGGTTAGCGATGAAGTCAGCGAATCCCAGAGACTTCGAGCTCTCTCCTCGTTTCTTCGGAGCGAAATTCACGCAGGAATTCCCGACTGCGACATCGCTGGTGACCTGGATAGTTCTTTGCCGCACATTAATTCATTCTCATTCCTCTATGTAAACGGCGAAGAATTATTGCGACACCTTGACCGAGCTGGTTTTGCGGTTGATTCTGGATCTGCTTGCAGCGCTCAAAATCTAACTCCAAGCCATGTACTTGCGGCCATGGGGCTGCTAACGCATGGCAATGTGCGAATAACTTTGCATCACGACACTCAACACGATGATGTCGTAGCCCTTGTTGCGGCGCTCAAGAGCGCCGTTAGTGAAATCCGCAGCACATGAGAGAAGTCAATTGCCTAAATCTTCGATGCCCTTTGCCTATCATCGAAATAGCACGAGAAATTAAGACAGTAACGGTTGGGCAATCTTTAGTGTTGTTAGCCGATGACCCAGCCACATGGCCAGATCTGCAAGCCTGGGCGAGAATGACAGGTAACGAGGTAGCGCGCGAAAGTGCAGCTAGATTTACAGTGACGCGTCGAAACCAAAACGACCCAGGTGGTCGCTAATTTCTTTCGCTGCAACTGCACCATAAGCACTTTCAAAGCGAGTGAGAAACTCTGCGCGAGTGAAGTGGTATTCCTGAGTTCCCTTAGTTTCAATCACATACGTTGCCAACATAGAACCCAATTGGGCGCAACGCTCGTGAGATAAATTGGCAGCTAGCCCGGCGATAAACCCTGATCTGAAGGAATCTCCAACACCGGTTGGATCTACGCGAGCTTTCTCTTTCGGCACTCCTACAAAAATTGTTTCTTTCCCGCGAGCTTCGACTTTGGCGCCATCTGAACCCAAGGTAACAATGCGAACTTCTACTCGATCAAGGATTTCGGCATCACTCCAGCCGGTCTTTTGAATAGCTAGCGCCAATTCGTATTCATTCAAAAAGAGAAATGAGGCGCCTTCGATA
>CAFBRB010000030.1_pt1 | contig 9427 bp, 6 predicted proteins | sample 7270091 | NCBI WGS metagenome assembly CAFBRB01 (sample SAMEA6814194, study PRJEB35770) | freshwater metagenome | biome: Freshwater; feature: Freshwater reservoir; material: water | place: Czech Republic | collected 2016-11-09 | depth 30m m
GAGCCACTTGAATTCCCTTAAAGAAAGTTAGTTCTTCATCGCCACGTATTTCGATATGAATATCTTTACCCGATGAAATCGTGCGATCGACCGATGATTCAGGTGCTACAACAAGGAATGGGATTCCAGCTTCGTGACATGCAAGTGCCACACCTAGGGAACCAATCTTGTTTGCAGAATCTCCGTTATGTGCAATGCGATCAGCACCAATAAGGGCCGCATCTATGCGTCCAGTCATGATGGCCATTGCCGCTGCACCATCTGGCTGTATGCGGTGTGGAATTCCTGATTTCATAAGTTCCCAGGCGGTTAAGCGAGCGCCTTGAAGTAGAGGTCGGCTCTCGTCTGCATAAACTTCTTTCACGAGCCCGCGAGTATGCATTTCGCGAATAACTCCCAGCGCTGTACCTGTACCAGTGGTCGCAAGGGAGCCTGTATTGCAGTGAGTAAGCAATGTCAGCGGTTTCTTGCCTAATGCGTTAATCAGCCAATCTGCGCCGATAATCCCCATTTCGGTACTCGATTGGCAATCCTCTTCAGCAAACTGATGTGCAATAGCAAGTACAACATCCCTACCTTCGCTGATTCGAGTGCGGATTTTTTCAACGGCCCAGGCTAAGTTGACTGCCGTAGGTCGCGCATCGCGAATATCGTCGATTGCTTTTTCAAGTTGAGCAGATGACCAATGTTCTCTAACCGCCTGATCCATTGCGATAACAACACCATATGCCCCAGTGACTCCCAATGCTGGAGCACCCCTCACTACCAAGCGTTGAATCGCATCGATTAAGGGCAGTACGGTGTCGTAAGTGTTGTATGCCTCCTGCACAGGCAGCAAAGTTTGATCGAGAAGAACTAACTTTTCATTCTTCCAATCGATAGCCTTGTACGGTATAGACATCAGTTTCGAGCTCCTCTATAGTTGTAGTACAACTCAGAGCAGACAATACTTGAGGAAAGAGATATGTCAATAGGCTTTCAGAAGAATCTTTCCAAAGGGACTTCGGGATCCCTAGGAGACCAAGTACGAGATCACCTGCGCATCCGAATTCTGGGTCACGAGTGGGAAGCCGGCGGAAAAATCCCCGGTGAATTCGAATTAGCAGAACAGTATGGAGTTGCACGCGTAACAATTAGAACGGCACTTCGTTCACTTGAAACTCAAGGGTTAATTGATATACGGCATGGTTCCGGCGCATACATCGCAGATTTTGGGGATTCCGTACGAGCCGGATTGCAAGAATTGAGGTCTATCACTCAAACTATTCGGGAGATGGGTCATAAAGCAGAAATGGCTACACGCTCTAGTGAAGTCAGGAAAGCAACTGCGAGTGAAGCTAAAGACTTGCAAATTGATGAAGGTAGCGACGTGCTCCATATTGAGCGCTCAATTACCGCTGATGGATCCGTTGTCGTTTTCTCTTATGACACATTTAATATTGCAGAGCTAACTCCTTCTGTCATGAAGCGGATGTCAAAGGGTTCAGTTTTCACCGCCCTTGATTCAATTCGGAAACATCCTGTAAGAGCCCGCGCTGAAATTCATGCGATTAGCTCAAAGGAGGTCGGATGGGGTCGGGATAGACCGCGATCGGGGCTCTACTTACAATTGCGACAAGTTCACTATCTGCGCAATGGCAAGCCGATCTTTACTGGTGATACCTACTTCGTTGAAGGAAAATTTCAGTTCATAATCCATCGAACTGTTTAAAAGGGGTTTTTAAGCCTGAATTATGCTGATTTATGCCAAATAACCTGTTGCCTCGGAAAGTCAAGAGTTTTTGATTAATCAGTTAAGCGTGTAGAAACGCGAGAGTGCTACCCCTGAGATGAAACTCATCGAAGATATGCCAGCAATGACTAGCCAACCCTCTCCAAACTGAGCAAGATAAAGCACGTGACTAAGCCCGTCGTTTCTCTTGATCAGGTAACAATTCGATTCGCTGGCGACAGCGGTGATGGAATGCAACTCACCGGTGATCGCTTCACGATGGATACCGCAAGCCTGGGTAACGATCTTTCGACTCTTCCGAATTACCCCGCAGAAATTCGTGCCCCTCAAGGAACGATTCCAGGTATCTCATCATTCCAACTTCACTTCGCCGATCATCACGTGCAAACTCCTGGCGATGAACCAGACGTTTTGGTGGCGATGAATCCAGCGGCCCTTAAAGCTAATATAAAAGAGATTCGTCGCGGTGCAACAATCATCGTCGATAAGGATGAATTCACAACGCGCAATCTTACGAAGGTGGGATACGAAACTAATCCACTTGAAGATGGATCTCTTGATAGCTACAAGGTGCATGCGGTCGGACTTACTTCACTTACTGTTGCTGCACTTTCAGAACTTTCATTGACTCGTAAAGAAGCCGAGCGTTCTAAGAATATGTTTGCACTGGGTCTATTGACCTGGATGTATCACCGACCAACAGAATCCACTGAAAATTTCCTTAAGGCGAAGTTTGCAAAGAAACCAGAAATCTTGGCGGCAAACTTGCTCGCATATAAGACCGGCTGGAATTACGGCGAAACTACTGAAGACTTTGCAGTTTCTTATGAAATCGCGAAGGCTCATATGCCTGCTGGTAAATATCGCAACATCAGCGGCAACACTGCCATGGCCTACGGTCTCATTGCAGCTTCTCAACGAAGTGGTCTCAAACTATTCCTTGGTTCCTACCCCATTACTCCTGCATCAGATATTTTGCATGAGCTCTCAAAGCATAAGAAGTTTGGTGTTATTACATTCCAAGCAGAAGATGAAATTGCTGCAATTGGTTCGGCTCTTGGTGCCTCTTACGGTGGCGCCCTTGGTATCACAACCACATCTGGTCCTGGAGTTGCCCTCAAGAGCGAAATGATTGGCCTTGGCGTCATGCTCGAATTGCCTTTAATTATTATCGATGTACAACGCGGTGGACCATCAACGGGTCTTCCAACAAAGACCGAACAATCAGATCTCTTGCAGGCGATGTACGGTCGAAATGGTGAGTCCCCAGTTGCAGTTATTGCGCCATCACACGCAAGTGATTGTTTTGATATCGCTATCGAAGCAGCACGGATTGCTACTACGTACAGGGTTCCCGTCTTTATTCTCTCCGATGGCTATATCGCAAACGGATCAGAGCCATGGATGATTCCCTCCGTTGACTCACTTCCAGATTTGCACGTGGAATTTGCTAAGACGCAAGAGGATTTCATGCCATATCTTCGTGACCCAAAGACGCTTGCTCGTCCATGGGCAATTCCTGGCACAAAGGGAATCGAACATCGCATCGGCGGTTTGGAAAAAGCAGATAAGACTGGCGCTATTTCTTACGAACCAGCCAACCACGACTTAATGGTTCGCGCACGCGCAGCTAAAGTCGCCGGCATAGAAGTACCTGACCTCGTTGTTGATGATCCAAATGGAGATGCAACTGTTTTGATTCTTGGTTGGGGTTCCACTTATGGCCCAATCGCCTCAGCGGTCGAATCTCTTCGCGCAAATGGTGAGAAGGTTGCGCAAGCACACCTGCGCTACATCAATCCTTTCCCTAAGAACTTGGGCGCCGTACTAGAGAAGTATTCGAAAGTCTTAGTACCTGAAATGAACTTAGGACAATTAGCGATGCTTTTACGGAGCCAATTCTTGAAAGATGTTATCCCTTGTAATCAAGTCCGCGGTCTTCCATTTACAACTCAAGAACTCATTGACTCAACTATGGCGGTGATTCATGCCTGATTTAGCCCTGACAAAGAAGGACTTCACATCTGATCAAGAAGTGAAGTGGTGTCCTGGATGCGGTGACTATTCGATCCTCTCCACCATGCAATCCTTCCTTCCAGAACTTGGCGTACCCCGCGAGAACATCGTTTTCATTTCGGGTATCGGTTGCTCATCAAGATTCCCTTACTATCTTGAAACTTTCGGCATGCACTCCATCCATGGACGTGCCCCAACGATTGCAACAGGTCTTGCGATTTCACGCCCCGACCTTTCAGTCTTCGTAATTACTGGAGATGGAGACTCACTCTCTATCGGTGGAAACCACTTGATACATTCATTGCGTCGCAACATCGAACTAAAGATCTTGCTCTTCAATAACCGAATTTACGGTTTAACAAAGGGTCAATACTCCCCAACGAGTGAGCCAGGAAAAGTTACTAAGTCCAGCCCTTTAGGTTCCTTGGATACACCGTTTAATCCAATCTCATTAGCAATAGGCGCTGAAGCGACTTTCGTTGCTCGCACGGTCGATAGTGATCGCAAACATTTCACTGAAGTCCTACGTGCTGCTACCGCCCATAAGGGTTCGGCGCTGATTGAAATCTTCCAGAACTGTCCAATCTTCAATGATGGCGCGTTCGATATCGTCAAAGATGGCGATACTAAAGGCGCAGCGCTGCTGCAAATGGTTCATGGACAAGCGATTAAATCTGAGACTCACGGATTAGTCCACGATGGTGCATCCCTCAAAGTCGTTGAACTTGGTAGCGTGAATGAAAGCGACCTCGTAATCCATGATGCCCATAATGCTGATCCCTCATATGCATTCGCGCTTTCACGACTGTCATCATCTGAACTCAGCCATGTACCCGTCGGAATCTTCCGCGATGTCGAGCGTCCTGGTTACGGATCCATGGTGAATAACCAAGTTGCCGACATCATCAAAGCGCAAGGTGCTGGGGACCTCAACACATTGCTCACTAGCGGCGACACATGGGACGTTGAGTAGTTAAGAACGCGTAACTCTCATCAAGTTAAAAGGCAATAGCGCTGCAACCGCAAGGGGTAATACCCACCAACACGTGATCCCGGAATGATTGAGCATTGCTGTTGCAATAAAAGCTAAGAGAATTCCAATCGTGCCGCGCCAATCGTCACCGATAAGGAAATCAAACCAGAAATCTCCAAATGCTTTGGCGCTCGTCATGAATGTGCGACTTTGCAAAATCTCGATTTCGTCTTCTTCGATTTCATCCGGAATCTCCTTAGCAACACTGTGTGTCTTAGCCAGTACTACCTCGCGTGCTGCATGCCGTGTGCGCAATATCTGAATCAAGATCCACGAAACCAAAACCATGAAAAGAATGATTGCTGGAAGAGATGCGTCTTTACCCGGCCATTTTGCACCAGCACCCTCTGCGCCCCAAAAAATTCCAAAGGAAGTCAACATAATTCCTACTACGAATTTCATCGTGTTTTCGGGGACACGCGCCAATGGTTTACGCAGTGCAAAGCCAGCAATAGCGACAATGATTACTGCAGCTAGCGCTGCTAGGGATGCCAAACCGACTTGATTTTGTATGGTTCCGAAAGTTAAAACAATAAAAGCTACTTCAAGCCCTTCTAGCAACACTCCCTTAAATGAGAGAGTGAAGGCATACCAATCATGAACACCAAGGCGCTGTCCACTCTTTGCCTTTCGAGCTTGAGCTAACTCTTCTTGGAATATCGCATCTTCATCATGCAGCGCTTTGTATCCGCTACTACGTAAAATTGCTTTGCGGACCCATTGCAATCCAAAAACAAGCAAAAGACCGCCAACGAAGAGCCGAAGTCCTCCGATTGGTAAATTCGAAAGTGTCGGGCCAAATACTCCGATGATTACTGCCAAAACTCCAAGACCACTTCCCGTACCAAGTAGTGCCGATTTCCAATCTCGAGCGGTGCCAGCAGCCAGCACAATCGTTGTTGCCTCTACGGCTTCAACAGCGCAAGCGAGAAAGACTGCGACAAATAACGCCAAACCATGCATTCGCAATCCTTTCCTAGAGTGGTAATTATGCCTTGAGATTACTTTCTAATAAGGTCAGATACGTGCAAAAGCCCACGATAATCCTCGCCACTAGTAACGGCGTAGGAATGGGCCACCTAGCTAGAGCTTGTGCGATTGCAACAGAACTCAAAGCTTTTGCTAACCCCGTTATCGTCTCGATGGCTGGCGGAATTGCTGAAATCCCCACGGCTTTAGGAATTAGATGTGAATACATTCCTGGGAGAGATCGCAACTGGATGAGTACGATGGCTTGGAATAATTACCTGCGCGACCGATTGCTCGCTCTAATCGATGAAACAGATGCGAAACTTATTTCTTTTGATGGCGTCGTTCCATATACGGGAATCTTGGCAATGAAAGAATCAAAGCCAGAGATTCCGCTGGTGTGGATGCGTCGTGGTTTATGGAAAAGAACGCCGCAGAGAATGGCGCTATACCTTCAAACTAAGTTGGTTGACTCCATCATTGAGCCTGGTGATTTTGCGCACGAATATGACAAGGGCCCAACTGCTCAACGAAAAGATTCCATCTTGACTTCTCCGGTCTCGTTATTTGACTCATCTACATCACTATCGCGAGTTGATGCCCGCAAGGCACTCGGGTTGGATGCCGAGCGCCCAGCTGTACTTGTTCAACTTGGAACAGGCGATACTGATATGAATGAAAAGTTGAGCGCCGTTTTGAAAGGGCTAGTTGGTTGGAAGGATTTACAAGTAGTCCTCACCAAGGCTCCGATTGACAAGGGTGGCACATCGCTGGCACCCGATGGATTAGATGTGAAAATTATTCGATATTTTCCATTAGCTAAAGTGTTACGAGCTTTCGATGCCGGAATTGGCGCAACTGGCTACAACACCGTTCATGAATTGCTACCAGCACGAATTCCAACAGTGCTAGTTTCTACAATTTGCCATACCGATGACCAAGAGACTCGTGCGCGATGGTGTGATGATTTCGGCTACGCTCTCAGCGCGGATCAAGCCAACATGGCAGACATAACCGAGAAAGTGCACCAATTGCAGGATTTATCTCAGCGAGAGAAACTTTCACGCAAATGCGATGAGTTGCCTGCAACAAATGGCGCTGCAGAGATCTCTCGCATTCTTACCGATATGGCTGCTGCCGGAAGTTCCCAATTGCCTGGCAATAGCGCGCTAAAATTCATCATGCACTCAATGAGACGATATGCCAGAGTCGCATTGAGTTGGGCGACTGCGCTATTTCGCAAGATTCGCCCCTACAAGAACGTTAAGTCAGTGGATTCGTTGCCCGCTATCTGGAGCGATGAAACAGCTTCGGCTCCACTTCGTTTACTCATAAACGGTCAAACACGATTCGAGCACCTGCTTTCTGATTCTTCACCACGTTATCGTCAGGCGCGTGAGGCGATTGCTAAGAGGGCATACGGTCGATTAGTTGCCTCCACTATTCACAATTCGAGCCAAAAATGAGCGAGAAAATAGTCATTTCGGCAGATCAAGAGTTTTCTACAATCGCTTCCGAACGCGATTCGCGTCGAGCACAGTTCATCACCTATCCAAAGCTGTCGGTATTGATCTCAACAGCAAGGCCTAGTGATTTACTTGCGATTCTTTATCAATTAGAAGCTCAGACCCTTCCCGCTTTTGAACTTATCCTGGGGCTCCATGATTTTGAGCTCTCACGTGCCCATCGCTCGCAAATCAAAGTTCTAGAAAAACGAAATATCAATGTACTGACAGAATTCTTCGACAAATCACTCACTCTTGGAAAGATTCTTACTAGCCTTGGAAAAATCTCAAGCGGTGAATTCATTGCAAAGATGGACGATGATGACATTTATGGACCTCATCATCTGAGTGACCTTCTCGAGCTGATTGTCATCAAGAATGCAGACGCTGTTGGTCGTGCCATGAATTTTGTTTACATAGAGGCTTTAGATGTGACCGTTCGTCGAGTTACTTCACAAGGTATCTCAATGGCAAATGTCTGGGCTGATTGGGTATGCGGGGGAACAATTCTTGCCAAGAGATCCAGCGCCGAGAGTGCCGGATGGTTCGGTGAAGGCAAGAGCGCTGTTGACACTTTCATACTTCAAGGAATAAAGACAAACGGTGGAAAGATTTGGCGCACTTATGGTGCTGGTTACATCTACCGTCGCAGCATTGCCGCGCAAACATATGCAACTAACTATTCAAAGTATTTGCGCGCTAATGCAGAACAACGGGTAGGAATTTGGCCGCACGAGGAATTTGGGACGGGTCGCTAAGAATATGGAAACTATGAAATCAATTCCGTACCGCTATAACAGGCCAACCAATCTCGACTTGGTGGAAAAACCAACCAAGACAGTAGCTGTGATAATTTCCTGTCGCGATGGACAAGATAAACTTAATCTCACTCTCGCCTCATTGGCTGCACAGACTTACCCTCAAAAGCTTTTTGCAGTATATGTAATCGATGATGGTTCAAATCCGGCGATAAAGCTTCCAAAGATTCGCCCATCCAAAACATCGATAATCAAATTCGGCAATTCAACTACCAAGTGGGGCAAAGCCGAGGCGACTAATTTTGGTGCCTCCAAACTTAAAGAAGAGATTTTCTGGTTTCTTGATGCGGATATGGTCTTAGAACCTAGCCACCTCGCACACCATATGAAGTGGCACCATGAAGCTGATGATTATTTAATCCTTGGGTGGAAACGATTTGTTCAAGAGTGGAATTACTCCCCACAAGAACTCTTAACCACCCTGAATAGTGGAGGGTTCCAGGAACTACACCCAGTGAGTGAAGTTAAAGAGCAATGGGAAGCCCTTGTTACCAATACTGATGATCTTCGTAGCGCAACGCTAGCTAGTTTCCGCACGCTCGTTGGAGCAACTTTTTCTATGACCCGAAAGAGTTGGGAATCAGTAGGCGGATATAACCCAGAATTTAAGCTTGGCAATGACACCGAATTAGGTTGGCGAACCTTGATCAACGGCCTTCGCTATGTCCCGGAACGTGAAGCGCATTCCTGGCACTTGGGTCTGACTCGCATCGAAACTAATCGTGATCTTGTCATTGCTCACAATCGCCCGATATTCGCAAACTACATCCCTGGATTTGGGTACATGCGAAAGGGTTCAGATTTTGATTTTAAGGTTCCTGATTTTGAAGTGCTCCTTGATTGCCGATTAATGACCTCGCAATCTTTTCATAAAGTTGTTAAAGATTTGCAGTCAAGTGTTCATACCCAAGCCCGGTATCGCTTGATGGGTCCGTGGGAGAAACTCGCTGGCAGATATAGCGTGAGCGATGATCCACATGAGCAACTCAGAGCCATCTATCGTTCTTGTTTTGGTGATGCACGGTTTACCTTTGAAAATCTTGCGGGCAACGAACATTTGTCTGTTAATGAAATTTTATCTAAGGTGAAAGTAAAAGCCACGCCATTTGTTTTCTTCACTGAAGGCAATCCTGACGAAGGTGTAATTTTCTCAGGAATGCATGCGCACATCCTCAGCACCGGTAACGGACTTGAAGGCGTTGTTGATCCGTTAGACCAAAGAACATTCATTGCCTTAGCTCCAGCTCTTAGCCGTGCTCAAAAAGTTGGCGGCAATCTTCAGGAGAACATTCAAAATGGCTGGGGATTGCGCTGGCAAGATGTAAGCCAGTTCGATTTCGGTCTGCCAATGCCA
>CAFBRB010000036.1_pt1 | contig 9125 bp, 9 predicted proteins | sample 7270091 | NCBI WGS metagenome assembly CAFBRB01 (sample SAMEA6814194, study PRJEB35770) | freshwater metagenome | biome: Freshwater; feature: Freshwater reservoir; material: water | place: Czech Republic | collected 2016-11-09 | depth 30m m
GCGGACGTCGCCTCATCTATTTTTTCGAGTCTAGGTTTAGATGATGTAGAAGATCGAATTGGGTGCGGGCCCAGTCCGGCAGGTAGAGAGTGCCTTTTTCTCATCGATGGATTCGGTGCTGATGTCCTTGCGCAATACGCAGACCTTGCACCAACGCTTTCGAGTATGCGTCATTTCGCCCCTATTGATTCTCCTTTCCCGTCTACCACCGCCACAAGTCTGACCTGCCTTTCAACCGGAGTTCTCCCTGGCATACATGGAATGTTGGGATATACCGTTCGTGTTCCAAGGAGTGGTGGGCGAATTCTTAATTCAATTAAATGGGATGAACGAGTTGACCCAATTTCATGGCAACCAGTTCCGACCTTATTCGAAAGGGCGGCGCAACAAGATATTTCCGTCTCCCATGTTGCTGCAAAACGTTATGAGAATACGGGATTTACGCGAGCTACCTTTCGTGGTGCACAGTACCGCGGAGCAAATGTTGTCGCCGATTTAGTTGCACAAACGAAGGTAGCGCTAAAAACTGCGCCAGCATTCGCTTACGTTTATGTAAATGATCTCGATGTTGCTGGCCATAGCGACGGAGTTGGGTCCGAGAAATGGCTGGCGGCACTGAAGTATGTTGACCATGTTGCACACATGATTATTTCGCAAATTCCGCAAGGCACACGTTTTTGGTTGACCGCGGATCACGGAATGATCAATGTTAAGGAAAAGATTGTCTTGGGATTGGATAATCCATTGATGCAAGGCGTCTCTCTACTCGCGGGGGAGCCCCGTGCGCGTCATATTTATCTCGATGAAGCAAACCTGTCGGAGCCAGAAAATGTTGCAGAAATATGGAGCAGTTTCTTGGGATCACGGGCACGAGTCTTCACACAAGCGCAAGCGATAGCAGACGGGTTATTTGGCGAGAACGTTTCTCTAGATGCTCAAGAGCGAATGGGTGACATAATTGCGATAGCCAACGATGGAGTTATCTTCATTGACCCAGAGCGTGAAGTGATGGAGTCAGCGATGGTTGGCCATCACGGTGCCATGACAGATGCTGAGAGATTGATTCCACTTGCCGTGCTCGAAACAACGTAGTTATTCTGAATCCTCGTCAGTTTTCTTTGTTCCACCAAACATAATTTCGTCCCAGCTTGGAACTTTAGCTCGCGCAGTTACGCCATCTTTTGAAGATTCTTCATCCGGAGTCTCGCGGATCGAAACTAGACGTGGGCCTTCGCGTCCGATAGTTGATTCAGGGGTACGACTTCCCGTTGGATGATTTCCATAAATCATGCCGCGCTCAATGGGCGTACGCACTGGTGGCGTTTCCTCGCCCATCATCCAATGTGCTCCATCATCGAGTGAGCTCAAAGATTTGCGTGCAAGATCGAAACTCCAGTCGGCACTGCCAAAGCCTTCACGATTGGGATATTCCAAGCGAATAATCCAACTTGCATCTTCCAATCTCCACGTTGTCCACTCAAGAGAGCTCACATCAACATGACTTGGAGCCAGACGCGAGGCAATTACCGCTAGAAAGTTGACGGGATCGCGTCCGCTTTCTTTGCGAACGATGGCATTTTGAGCCAGAGCAATGATGTAAGCGCGCTCTTGGACTATTGGACCGGCAAAGCGGTCAATTTTATCGATGGGGCATTGAGCGCTACGTGCGATGGACTCGGCTGGTTCGCCCATACGCAATCGCGCTTGAATTTCTCGAACGGAAATTGTTTCGCCTTCATCTGCCCGAACAGCAGAAAGACGCGGTTGATTAACTGTTGCTCGGAGAGTGTCGCTAATACGTACGGTGTATTGAGTGTCTTCGGCGTCAGTAAGCGTCAGATGTGTTCCATCTTCGCTCTTGCCTGTAAGTCGTAGTTCGGTCACAGTGATGAGCGTAATCTATTCCAGGTACGAAAGTAGGGAAGTGACATAACGATGGCGCCGATAAGACAGGCCAGTGGAACCCAAAACCCTCTTTCTGCCCCGTAATTATCAATAACCCAGCCCCCAACTGCACTTGAGACTGCTCCACCCAATGGCATTCCTGCAACAACCCAAGAAAGAGTTTCCGTTATTTGCGATGGTGGTACGGCAGCCTCTGCAACGGCATAGGCAGAAACAATTAACGGAGCGATTACTAATCCATTGCAAAAGAGCGCAATTGTTAAGAAAGTCAGAGAGTGTACAAATAAGAATGGGATTGATAACACCACTAGGCCGAACAAGAACATCCAGTATCTCTTAGCGTGATTCATTTTCCACTTTATTGCCCCATTGACTGTTGCTGCGATGGCGCTTCCAACTGACCATATTGCAAGTAACCATCCAGTTTTCGACATGGCATGGTGTTCTTGAGCAAATGCAACAACAACAAGCACTACGACGTTAAAGAACCCACCGATAAAAAAAGTGGTGAGTACAACGGCTTGGACAGAAGTGTTGCGCATAACAGGTTGATGAGGCTCGGTGTCATCGCGAGGGTGTGGCGGAGGCTCTGTTTTTGTTTGCAGCGCAAAGAGTGTGGAGCCAACTGCCATAAAGACTAATCCAACAATAAGTCCTGCAGCTGGTGCGATAGATGCAGCGCAAGCTGTTGCGATTACTGGCCCGAAAAGAAATACAAACTCATCCATCAAACCTTCGTAGGAATACGCGGTATTTATCAGTTCTCGGTCATCTCCAAGGGCAAAGAGCCAACGACGTCTGACAAATCCGCCCAAATTCATTACGGTAGATTCTGCAACAATGATGGAAAGAAACCATGTCCACGTGGGTGCATGCAAAGTCACTAGTGCGATGAAAACCGAAATGAAAATGACGCGCAAAGGAATTGCAACAATGAGAGTTTTTTGTTGACCGATTCGATCAGATACTCGTCCCCAAAAAGGAAGTGCCAGCGCCATTACTGTCGAGGCAACAGCCGCGAGCGCGCCAGCCAATGTGTAGGAATGTGTGGCATGCACAACGATGAAAACCAGTGCTAACGAATCCATGGATATCGACATACGTCCAATGAAGCCGGCCAGCGAAAAACGTAAACCGCCAGGGGTGCTAAAGAGGCGACGATATGGCGTGAACATGTAGGTGAGCCTATTGCCGACTAGAGTGACCTCATGCCTTCAGACGTCGTAGATACAGAGTTATTAGCCCTAGCCCTTCGAGTAGCTCGTGAAGCAGGCGTGTTATTGATGGATCGACCGGCAACTTTTGATATTTCCTCCAAATCCACCGCAATTGATATTGCTACGCAGATGGATCTCGCTAGCGAGAAACTTATTGTCTCGGCCTTGCTTGCAGCTCGACCTGATGATGGAATTATCGGCGAGGAAGGCGCCTCGCGCCCATCTCGCTCTGGAATCACATGGGTTATCGACCCAGTTGATGGAACGGTGAACTATCTCTACGGCCTTCCGGGATGGAATATAAGTATTGGAGCCAAGGATGAGCAAGGACGACTTGTAGGAGTTGTTCATGCGCCAACCGTGAATTCCACGTGGACGGCAATGCGCGGCAAAGGTGCCTGGTTTAACGAATCGCCAATTTCCTGCAATGACCCCATTTCATTGGATAGAGCTCTCATCGGTACGGGATTTGCCTACGATGTTCGCGCTCGCGTAGAGCAGGGCCGAATCGCTGCCGCTTTACTTCCTCAGATTCGCGACTTGCGAAGAATGGGATCGGCGGCGGTGGACCTGTGTTATGTGGCAATGGGGGCATTTGATGGCTACTTTGAAATAGGACTCAAAGAGTGGGATAGCGCGGCTGGAGCCTTGATTGCCCAAGAAGCTGGGGCGATTGTGAGCGTAACCGAGGGCGACCTCACCATCTGTGCCGGACCTGCCCTTCATCCTCAATTAGCGCACGCGGTAGCCCCTATGGCAAGATAGGCGCCTGTAGTAGAGGGTCCTGGTTATTCCTAGCGCAGGGCAGACAATAAATATTTGGACATATCACCATGTATGTCTAAGCGATCAGAATGAGGACTCACAATGAACGTGCTTGACGCCGTAGATGCTGCATCACTTCGCTCGGATATTCCAACCTTCCGTGCAGGCGATGAACTCAAGGTTCACGTTCGAGTTATCGAAGGCAGCAAGAGCCGTCTTCAGGTTTTCCAAGGAATTGTTATTCGTCGCCAAGGCGATGGAGTTCGCGAGACCTTCACAATCCGTAAAGTTTCTTACGGCGTTGGAGTAGAGCGCACATTCCCAGTACACACACCTGTCATTGAAAAATATGAAGTTGTCCGCAAGGGCGATGTTCGTCGTGCCAAGCTGTATTACCTTCGCGACCTTCGCGGTAAGGCAGCAAAGATTCGCGAAAAGCGCGGAGCACAAGAAGAAGCACAGGCCGCATCCACGCAACTTAAGCCTGTTGTAGTCGAAGCTGTCGTAGCGGAGGCTGTTGCAGTAGAAGTTGAAGCGCCCGCCGAGCAGGCGTAACTTCACCTCGATGCCGCGCAAAGGATCCGTCCTTCGCGAGTTTCCATTACTCGTCGTTGTTGCATTATTAGTCTCGCTCGTTATCAAGACTTTCTTGGTGCAGTTTTTCTATATTCCTTCTGGTTCTATGGAAACAACGTTGCAAATTAAGGATCGAGTAGCGGTTAATAAAGTCCCATTTATTTCCGGAAAAATTCAACGCGGGGATATCGTCGTCTTCCATGATCCTGCCAGTTGGTTATCAGAACCCTCACCAAGTAATTCTCCTTTTGTGCTTGAGAAAATCCGAGAAGGTTTAATCGCAGTAGGAGTAATACCAGATCCCGCTAAACAGCACTTGGTCAAGCGCGTCATTGGCGTAGCTGGAGATCATGTTGTGTGCTGTGACAATAATAAATTAATCACGGTCAATGGCATTCCAATTCATGAGAAATACATCTATAAAGGCGATGTACCCAGTGACATGAATTTTGATGTCAAAGTACCCGCGGGAAAACTATGGGTGATGGGTGATCATCGCGCTGCAAGTGCGGATTCGCGCTATCACACTGAAGATATCAATAAGGGAATGGTGCCGACCAAATTTGTAGTCGGACGAGTAGTAGCAGTTATTTGGCCCTGGAGAGATGCCAAAATTGTGCCGCGGGTAGATGTAGTTAAAAAGCAGTAACCGATTTTTGCATGAACAATATCGAGCGGATACTTAGCGAATCAGGCATTTATCCAGTCGCAGGAGTTGATGAAGCAGGGCGCGGGGCATGTGCTGGTCCACTTGTAGTGGCAGCGGTAATTCTCAGAGATCCCTTTGCCGAAGAACTAACGCCAGTGAGAGATTCAAAAGAGTTAAGTGAAAATCAACGTGAAAAACTATTCGACCTGATAGTTGATCACGCTCTTGCAATTTCAATCATAGAAATTTCACCAACTGAAATTGATCACAGGGGTGTGCATGCTGCGAATTTAGACGGGATGCGACGAGCTGTTCAAGGGCTAGAAGTAATACCTAGCTATGTTTTAACCGATGGCTATGCAATCGCCGGTATCGGAATTCCCGCGTTGGGCGTATGGAAAGGGGACCAAGTGGTGCACGCGATTAGCGCCGCATCAATTATCGCAAAGGTGACCCGGGATCGCATTATGCGAGGGCTGCATGTAATACATCCCAATTTTGGTTTTGATCGACACAAGGGATATATAACGCCAGCGCATACCCAAGCTTTGGAAGATTTTGGAATTCTCGATATTCATAGAAAGTCCTACGCCAATATTGATGCCATTATCAACAGGATCACATAACCCACATTCGATAAAAGAGTTCGGAAATTAGTCAGTAGGCGCATTTATCGTGCCGAAACTATGACTACACAAAAACCCGCTTCACTAGCTAAGAAATCACAGAATCAATCGACCGGCGAATTCGGGGAGAGCGTTGTCGCCGAATTCTTACTTGCTCGCAATGCACGTATTCTCGATAGAAACTGGCGCATTAAAGAGGGCGAGATTGACCTTGTCGCGCTCTTACCCAATGGCTCAATTGCATTCGTCGAAGTTAAGACTCGCCGTTCGTATGCTTACGGACATCCACTTGAAGCAATTTCCTACGACAAAGCTCTGAGGTTGCAAAGGTTGGCATTGGCTTGGCTTGCCACCCATAACTGCTTAGGACGTGACTATCAGATTGATTGCGTAGCCGTACTCATCGAAAATGACGGAAAGCACACCATTGAATATCGAGCCAACGTCCTGTGACGCTGGGTCAATCGTTAGGCGTTGCATTGGTCGGACTGGAAGGGCACTTAGTACAGATTGAGGCAGATATTGCAGATGGGTTACCTGGCTATACGTTACTGGGACTTCCAGATGCAGCGCTGAGTGAATCACGTGATCGAGTTCGGTCTGCTTTGGTCAATTCGCAAGAGGCTTGGCCCAATAGAAAAGTAACAGTAAGTCTTTCACCTGCTTGGCTACCAAAGAGCGGCTCAGGTTTTGATCTCCCGATTGCCGTGGCATTACTGGCGGCAAGTGCAACTATCGCGCCAGAGAAAATTGAGGGAGTTCTCTTCTTGGGTGAGCTGGGACTCGATGGTCGAATCCGTTCTGTACGAGGAGTTCTACCCTCACTAATTGCAGCATATAAATTGGGAGTTACAACGGCAGTAATTCCTTGGGCAAATAGATTAGAAGCGCAATTGATGAGCGAGATGGTAATAATTCCGATGCGCACCATGAACGAGTTACTTCGATGGCTTCGTCTTGGCGAGAGAGAAATTGAGGATGAGTTACCTCTGATTCTTAACGAAAAAGAAGATAGTTACGATTTTTCGGATGTAGCCGGTCAAGAACATGCGCGAAAAGCGGCTGAGATTTCTGCAGTCGGCGGTCACCATCTACTTTTGATTGGGCCGCCCGGGGCAGGAAAAACGATGATTGCTCAAAGGATTCCAGGAATATTGCCGCCATTGACGCGAGATGAGGCCCTTGAAGTCACTGCAATACATTCTGTCGCCGGTGGACTCACATCTCGCTCACCCTTATCGGCACAAGCCCCTTTTATTTCTCCACATCACACTGCCACACGCGTGGCGATGGTTGGAGGTGGCTCACATGCGATACATCCAGGTGCGTGCTCTCTAGCCCATCGTGGAGTTCTTTTTATTGACGAGGCCCCCGAATGTGCAGCAGGAGTTTTAGATTCACTACGTCAGAGTCTTGAATCAGGGACAATAACTATTACGCGAAGTATCGGCAGCATTACCTACCCGGCCAGTTTTATTCTTGTTCTTGCCGCTAACCCTTGCCCGTGCGGAAAATTTACTGGTCACGGACGAAATTGCATATGTAGTTCCCAGCAAGTGCGTCGGTACCTCAGTCGCTTATCTGGACCTCTTTTGGATCGAATTGATTTACGCGTTCATGTTGATTCATTAAGTCGTGTAGAACTTACTCAGTCGCAATTAGGTGAAACTACGCAGGTAATTCAACAACGAGTGATCCAAGCGAGAGAGATTGCCCGAAGAAGATTTAAAGATTTTCCATGGGTACTTAATGCCGAGATTCCTAGTCGAGCGTTGCGTACCAATTTTCAACCCGAAAGAGCAGGTATGAATTTTCTTCACGCCGCGTTAGATCGAGAACAAATAACAGCTCGTGGGCTTCATAAAGTTATGAGGACCTCATGGAGTGTTGCAGATTTGGAAAATCACAGCATCCCGACTCTAGGTGATGTGGAAGTGGCATATGCATTGCGAGAGGGAGTGCGAGCATGAATTGCTTAGAATCGCGAGCGATACTTTTTTCAAGTATCGAAGGGGGTAACTCTTTTTGGACTCGGGAAATTGCTTTTCTGGGTCCTTGCGAAGTAGTTGATAAAGCACGATCCAATGGTTATGACCCGATCAAGTATGCGAAAACTATTACAAAAATTAAAGGGTCAGACTCTTCTCGCATTCTTGAAGAGATTGAGGCGGTGCATTCTTATTTTCTTACCCCGGAGAATGCATTATGGCCAGAGGGGCTCAACGATCTGGCCGCGCCACCGATTGCCTTAGTTATTAAGGGTTTAGTGACTTCTCTAAGTATCAAGTCATTAGCAATCGTTGGCACAAGAAATCCCACAAATTACGGAGTTCGAGTGGCAGGTGATTTTGCTGCTGGATTTGTTGATCGCGAGTGGGCCATTATCAGTGGCGGTGCCTACGGCATTGATGCAGCGGCACATCGCGGTGCACTTGTAGCCGAAGGAGTAACGATTGCCGTTGTGGCTGCCGGAGTAGATGTTCTCTATCCCGCGGGCCACTCACGACTCTTTGAAGAGATTGCCGAGACTGGCGCAATGATTTCTGAAGTTATGCCGGGTACACATGCAATACCTGCGCGATTCTTGACGCGCAATCGTTTAATTGCAGCTCTTTCGCAAGCAACGTTGGTAGTTGAGGCCGCCTTTAGAAGCGGGTCCTTGCGAACCGCACGCGACGCCGCAGAACTTATGAGGCCGGTAATGGCAATTCCTGGACCTATTACCTCACCCACAAGCGAAGGATGCCACCGCCTCATTGGCGAACGAGCCGCCGAAGTAGTCACATCCGTCGTTGATGCAGTGGAGTTCGTCAGCTCCTTTAAGTGAGAGACTTACCCCGTGAGTGAATTTCGTTCGGGCTTTGTTGCGATAGTTGGTAGACCCAATACTGGTAAATCGACTTTGGTTAATGCGTTAGTTGGCAGCAAGATTGCCATCACCTCACCGCATCCAAATACCACTCGACATGCAATAAGGGGAATCGTCCATAAAGATGATTTCCAAGCTATTTTGGTCGACACTCCGGGAATACATAAACCTAAAACGTTACTTGGTCATCGCCTTAATGCTGTTGTAGGTGAGAGCTTAGATTCAGTTGATGTAATTATGATGTGCATCCCTGCAGATGAAACATCTGGTGCGGGAGATGATTTCATCATTGCAGAAATCGCCAAGCACCCTCGGAGCAAGAAGATAGCTGTCATCACCAAAACTGATTTAGTAAGTAAGACTCATTTAGCAGAGCGGCTGATGGGCATAGTGGGTATGGCCAAAGACTTTACATGGGATGAAATTGTCCCAGTCTCGGCGGCAATACATGATCACATTGATCTGCTTTCCTCACTTATTGGAGGATTGCTCAAACCCGGACCCGAGTTCTATCCCAA
>CAFBRB010000041.1_pt1 | contig 8573 bp, 8 predicted proteins | sample 7270091 | NCBI WGS metagenome assembly CAFBRB01 (sample SAMEA6814194, study PRJEB35770) | freshwater metagenome | biome: Freshwater; feature: Freshwater reservoir; material: water | place: Czech Republic | collected 2016-11-09 | depth 30m m
ACCAAAACAAATTCCAAGAATTGGGATACCAGCGTTATGTACATCTTTCATGAGATCTATTTCAGGCAATAACCAATTGCCTATGCGATCATCTTCCCAAGCACCCCACGGAGAACCCATGGAAACTACTACGTCGTACTCTTTCAAGTTAGGCCATTCAACGCTGACGTTCGGTGCATCGAATTGACCTTCAGAGACAATATTGAATCGCGTTATTTCATATCCGCGTTTTTCGAATTGGGCCCAAACGGGTCCGCCTTCGCTGACATGATCGTGTTCGATAAAGATTGCGCGCTTGCTCATAGGGAGAAGTAAATCAGGTAAGACGGATTGGTTCTTGCCCGCGAGCGATAAGTCGTTCGAAATGGTGCTCGCGCTTTTCACTAAAGCGGGCCGCATCTTGGCCAGCCGTAGTAAGGAATTCGCTGAGTTCATTGCGGGCCGCTTGTCCATCGCCCGTGAAATCTTCTCTTTCGAAGATATTCCATGCGCGCAATACGGGAGCGATTACTTCATCTAAGTGCTGCTGAAGGTCGTAAATACCAGCCAAGGCGATCTGAACTGCCTTGCGACCAAAACCAGGCATACCAACACCAGGCATCGCGAAATTAGTGACAACGTCAGTGATGGCCCGCATCGCAGCATTTGGCTCGAGATCAATAGCTTTACCTAGCAAATTTCGATAGAAAATCATGTGGAGGTTTTCATCTAAAGCAATGCGTTGAAGCATTCCCTCACATGTTGGGTCATTAGAAATCCTGCCAGTATTTCGATGTGAAATACGAGTAGCTAATTCCTGGAATGAAACATAAGCCACGGTATGGAGCATGTCTGTGTCGTAAGGAGTCTGATACCCCAGCGACATATGAGCCATTCGCAGGTCCTCAAGTTCGTACGGATCGACGCCACGTGTAGCCATCAAATAATCGCGCATGACGATTCCATGACGGTTTTCTTCAGCTGTCCATCGTTCAATCCAATTGCCCCATGCACCGTCTCGGCCCATGGCAATTGCGATTTCTGTGTGATAACTCGGCAAGTTATCTTCGGTCATAAGATTGAGAACCAGCGAATCTTGCGCAATGCCAGTTAGTTTTGAATCTTTTGCCTCCCAGGCATCGCCATTGAGTGGGCCAGCGAAAGTGCGACCTTCACTCCATGGGACATATTCATGGGGGTACCAATTTTTCTGCACTGATAAGTGACGTTCGAGTTCAACGGCAACGACAGGTTCAAGGTCAACAATCAGACGGCTTTGAATTACTGGATCGATGCTCACCTGCTAAGGGTACTTGAGTGCTGGCACTGCGCGCGAGTCAGGATTGTTCTGTAGCACGTTTCTTGGCTTGCTCAGCACGCCAGGTCGCGATGGCAGCGTGATTGCCACTAAGCAAAATCTCAGGCACTGGGATATCGCGCCACATCGGAGGCTTTGTGTAATTGGGGTACTCCAAGAAACCATCCTGGGCGTGAGACTCTTCCACAATCGAATCGGGGTTACCTAATACACCAGGAAGCAATCGTGTAATGGCTTCAATCATGACAAGGGATGCAACTTCTCCGCCACCTAAAACATAATCACCGATACTCACTTCATGAACACGGAAATTCTCTCTCGCGTAGTAGGCACCAACGCGAGCATCGATGCCTTCGTATCGACCGCACGCAAAAACAAGATGTGAGGCGCTAGCAAATTGCTCAGCCATGCGTTGATTAAATCGACGGCCAGCGGGGGTCAAAATAATTAAATCGCTCTCATGCGTCATCACGGTGTCTAGAGCTGCGCCCCAGATCTCGGGCTTCATAACCATTCCCGCGCCGCCACCATAAGGGGTGTCATCAACGCTGTGATGATTATCAGTCGTGAAATCGCGCAGGTCATGGATACCAAACTCAACGATTCCGCGCTCTTGGGCCTTGCCTAATAGAGACAATTGCAAGGGTGCAAAATAATCAGGAAAGATAGTGAGGGCATCAATTTTCATAGCTACTCCGAAGCAATCACTGGTGGAATAACGGTCATTCGCTTGCTCTTGATATCTACAACAGGGACAAGTTGGCGGACAAAAGGAATAAGTACTTCGCCATTGTTGCTCGCTATTGCCAATAAATCTTGTCCCGGCAAATTAATGACATCGGTGACATCACCGAGCTTCTCTCCAGATTCGAGAAATGCCTCGCACCCGATGAGTTGAAGTACATGGAAGTCATCGGGATCTGCGCCAGGGGCATCCACATCAACTTCGGAATACATCAAAGTATCGCGAAGTTTCTCAATCTGATTGCGATCAGAGATTTTTTCAAACCCTAAGAGCAAGATTCCGTTATGCCAACGGTTGGAGGTTATAAGTAATTCGCCATGCGCATCGGTTTGTACCCGAGCACCAACAGCGAAACGAACGTCGGGTTCGTCTGTGCGAACTTCGATTGTTGCCTCACCATTAATTCCGTGGGCGCGACCTATTCGCCCCACGAGCAAACGCATGGTTAGCGACCTTCGTCCGTTTCCACCAGATCAACACGAACACTGCGACCTGCGAGCGCACTCACTACGGTGCGAAGCGCTTTTGCAGTGCGACCATTGCGGCCGATGACCTTACCGATATCTTCAGGGTTAACGCGCACTTCCAAGGTTGTTCCTCGGCGGTGCGTCTTTTCCTTGATGATGACATCTTCGGGATGATCAACGATTCCCTTAACTAAATGTTCTAGGGCTTCATCCATCATTGTTATTCGGCAGCCGCTTCTTCAGCTACTGCTTCAACAGCAGGTGCTTCTTCAACAACTGGAGTTTCTACAACTGCTTCTTCTGCAGGAGTTTCTACAACGGCTTCAACAGGAGCTTCGACAACAGCTTCGACAACAACTGGTGCAGATTTAGCAGCAAGTTTTTCTAGCGCCTTCTTCTTCAGTGTTGTTGCGCCTTCTTTTGGCTCATTCATCGCATTGTGAACAGCTGCTTCGTATGCAACGCTCTTGTGAACGCGAGGTGCAGCTACGCGAAGGGTGCCTTCAGTTCCTGGAAGACCCTTATGTTTTTGCCAATCGCCAGTAATCTTCAAGATTGCCTCTACAGCAGATGTTGGAAGTGCGCCGACTCCGAGCCAGTACAACGCACGCTCTGAGTTAACTTCAATGTATGAAGGCTCTTGTCCAGGTGAGTAACGGCCAATCTCTTCAATCGAGAGACCATTGCGCGCCTTACGAGAATCCGTAACTACGATTCGGTAGTACGGGGTGCGGATCTTGCCCATGCGCATTAAACGTATTTTTGTAGCCAAGTGCGTGTGCTCCTATAAGTAATGGGTGAACATGAATGTCAGGGGGTAGAGGGCCCCGAACAGGTTCGTAATTCTGCCATCTAGGGGTGAAAAGGCGAAATTGAGGCGTCCTAGCTGCTCTCTTCTTGGGCTCGTTTTGCAGGGTTGCCAGACTTGGATTTCTTCTTCTGGATGACCTTTGCGCCAGGACGAGGCATGCCAGTGCCCATACCCGCGCCCATACCGGCCATTGAGGGAGGTAAACCTTGTGGGGTGCCACCATTTCGCATCTGTCGCATCATCTTCTGCGCCTGGGTAAATCGCTCTACGAGTGAATTCACTTCTTTCACGGTGCGCCCTGCCCCATTGGCAATTCGAATACGTCGTGAGCCATTGAGAATCTTAGGATCTCGGCGTTCGGTCGGTGTCATTGATTGAACGATCGCCTGCGTACGAGTGATCTCACCTTCATCAAAGTTTTCGATCTGCTTCTTCATCGCGCCAGCGCCAGGGAGCATTGAGAGCATCTTGGACATCGAACCCATCTTGGACATCGCCTGAAGTTGCTCGAGAAAATCCTCAAGAGTGAAATCTTCACCACTGGCAAATTTACTTTCAAGTTTGGCTGAAGATTCAGGATCAAAGGCCTTCTTTGCTTGTTCGGCCAATGTTGCAACATCGCCCATTCCAAGAATGCGAGAAGCCATGCGCTCTGGATAGAAAATATCAAAGTCGGTTATTTTTTCACCGGTTGATGTAAACATGATGGGACGTTGCGTCATGTGAGAAATCGATAGCGCTGCTCCACCTCGGGCATCGCCATCCATCTTTGTCAGGACTACCCCGTCGAAACCAACACCATCAAGGAATGCTTGCGCAGTGCGCACTGCATCTTGACCAATCATCGCGTCTACTACAAAAAGGATTTCAGTTGGATTAATTGCATCGCGAATTGCGATTGCCTCATTCATGAGCGTTGCATCAACGCCCAATCGGCCCGCAGTATCAACGATGACAATGTTGTGAAGTTTCGCTTTTGCAAAAGCAACACCCTCTTTGGCGACCTTTACCGCGTCGCCAACTCCGTTGCCAGGTTGGGGTGCAAATACTGGAACTCCGACGCCTTCGCCGACAACCTGTAGCTGAGTAACAGCATTTGGTCGCTGCAAGTCGGAGGCTACAAGTATTGGTGTGTTGCCTTGGTCCGCAAAATACTTTGCCAATTTTCCGGCAAGAGTTGTCTTACCCGCACCTTGTAATCCAGCAAGCATGATGATGGTGGGTGGTTGTTTTGCAAAACGAACTCTGCGTGCATTGCCGCCGAGAATTTCGGTCAGCGCTGCATTGATAATTTCAAATATTGCTTGTGCTTGGTTGGAGCCAGATTGGACAGTGGCAAGAGCATCTACCGAGCGTCCACGAACTATCTCAATAAATTCAGTAACAACTGGGAGGGCCACATCTGCCTCAAGGAGGGCTTCATGAATCTCAACGAGGGCGCTTTCCACGTCGGCTTTGGAAATCTTGCCACGAGAGCGCAGCGACCCAAGTACTCCGCCAAGTTTGGATGTTAATGAATCGAACATAGACGCCAATCCTATCGGAGCATTTCGCGCAGGCGTCCCACCACTTCATCAGCCCGTTCCCTAGTTAATGGTCCCCCGGCAATCTCAGTTACATACAAGGTATCAATCGCCTCTGCCCCCAAAGTAGTCACGATGGCAGATCGAATATCTACGCGACAGCGCGTTACGGCATCACCAATGCGAAAAAGTAGGCCCGGCATATCGTGACTTCGAACTTCTAAAACAGTCGAATCCGTTGATGCGCTTGTGAAGACCTCTACTTCAAGAGGTGGAACTGGGATTGTTGGCCGTTTCGCATAGGCGGCAATACGCGCTTGAATTTGTTTTTCTAGATCAGATTGATCATTGAGTGCGGAGTCGATAGCTTCATGCAATTTCTCTGCAGTTGGAATGGGTGCATGAGGATCTAGATTTACAATCCATTCCATCACAGCAGAGGCACCATGGGATCGAGTTCTGGCTGAGCGAACATCTAATCTGGCCACATGTAATACGCCAGCAACGATGGATAAGAGTCCTGGTTTATCTGGTGCAATGATTTCGATTGCGTAATCGCTCTCGCGCATCGTGACAGCAACTCGAAGTGCGGCAACTTCAGCAAATGCCCGCTGTTGTGCATCTAGTTCTGGTTGTTGTGCAAGTGTTGTCCCAGTCATTGCCGCCCGCACTCGTCGAACCAAATCTGCAACAAGGGTGGCCTTCCATGCACTCCAAGCACCACTGCCTGTTGCTTCGCCATCTGCAATGCTTAAAGCATGCAATAGTTCAAGAGTGTCAATATTTGGAATCGCCGCCAAGACCGAATCAATAGTGGCAGGATCATTGAGGTCTCGACGAGTAGCTGTTGCTGCCAAGAGAAGATGGTTTTGAACTAAGAGCGTTAACGTATGTGCATCCTCATCATTAAAACCAATACGCAAAGCCAATGGCTTTATCAGACGAGAACCACGTACCGAGTGATCCTCTGATGAGCCTTTCCCAATGTCGTGGAAGAGAGCGGCAATAAGTAGTAAGTCTGGCCGATGCACTCGTCGAGTAAGCGCTGCAGCATGAACAACAGTTTCCACCATATGTCGATCTACCGTGTGGCGATGCAATACATTGCGTTGAGGCAAAGATCGCACCGGCGCCCACTCAGGAAGCCATGCTGTGATGATTTCTTCTTGATCTAAAGCTTCCCACACCTTCACCATCGCATTGCCTGCGCCAATGAGCGCAACAAGATTTTCGCGGGCCTCTCGTGGCCAAGGATTGGGAAGGAGATCTGCGCCATGCTTTATTGATTGCGCTAAATCAACGCATGAATCCAGTGAAAGTGGAAGTCCGATTTGTGCTGCATTTGATGCTGCACGCAATCCTAAAACTGGATCATGAGAATCAAAAGCATCTGCGTTAATCACTACCTCCTGATGCACAACGCTGATTCCACGCGCTAGTGAAGTATTTTTAGAGCGACGCAAAAGGCGACCAAGGCCATCTTTGACTCGGTGATCTAAGCGGTGCCATGTCAATTGCATTAAATAATCAATATCTCGAGCAGACTGCGCCACATCACTCATGAGCGCATCAGCATCGGAATAGCCCAGATCTAGGGCTACTTTGTCTTGTTCTTGAAAAAGTAATCGATCGCGGGATTTACCACTATGTCCATGAAGTGCTTCGCGAATATTGCTAAGGATTGATTCAGCTTTGCTAATGCGCTCCAGCGAAACATCTACTGCGCCAGAAAAAGCAATAGCACGTAGGGCGTTGATATCTCGCAGGCCACCTCGGGCCTCCTTTAAATCTGGCTCCAATAAATAGGCCAACTCCCCTGCTCGCGCATGACGGTGCATCATGCTCTCTCTCAACAATGGCAAATGCTTTCGCGATTCTTTTCGCCAATCATCGATCGAATCACTTTGCACCGATGCCACCAGATTCGCATCCCCGCAAACAACGCGGATATCAAGAAGTCCCATCGCAACTTTTATATCCTCGCGAGCAGCTTCACGTGTCTCACTTCGAGTACGCACAGAATGATCAACGCTCCGCGGAATATCTGCACTTGATGTCCTCCCATCCCAAATCGGGTACAGGAGAGCATTAACAAATGCCAATAAATCATCGGGCTTAAATTGCCCAGAATGCAACAAAAGAATATCTAAATCTGAACCGGGAGATAACTCGCCGCGGCCGTACCCTCCAACCGCAGCGAGTGCTATCCCATTAACTGATCGGTTATTTAGTGCAGAAAGAAAGAGTCTGGATAGTTCACGATCGCTCATGTTCGATCGCGCTCTTCGCTCTCGTGTTCCCACTTTAAATTACCGAGTGCATTGATTTATTGATCTGATGAGCAGGATTTAGATCGCATCAACGCCACGTTCGCCTGTGCGAACGCGTACAACTTGATCAACGGGGGTTGACCACACTTTGCCGTCACCGATTGATCCAGTGGAGGCCGCCTTAACGATGACGTCAATGACGGATTCGGCGTCAGTGTCATCAACGAGAACTTCTAGTCGAACCTTTGGAATCAAATCAACGGTGTATTCCGCACCTCGATAAACCTCGGTATGACCACCTTGGCGACCATAACCGCTTGCTTCCGAGACTGTCATCCCCGTGACACCGTGTGCCTGCAAAGCACTCTTCACATCATCGAGCTTGAATGGTTTAAGAATTGCTGTAATTAACTTCATGCGGACGCACCTCCTCGTGATGAACTAGCCATTTCATAGGCTGATTCTGCATGTTCGTTGAGATCGATACCTTCGAGCTCAGCATCGCGAGTGACTCGGAAGCCAATCGTTCTGTGAATAATGAAGCCAAGAATAAATGTGACAACGAAGGAGTAGGCAAGAACAGAAAAAGCACCAAAGGCTTGCTTTCCAAGTAGCGCCGTTCCTCCACCATAAAAGATTCCATCGAGACCAATCGAGTTCACGGCATGTGAACCAAAGAATCCAATAGAGATGCAACCCCAGAGCCCGCCGATGAGGTGAACACCGACAACATCGAGTGAATCATCAAAGCCCAACTTGTATTTGAGTCCAACCGCCATCGAACAGAGCGCACCAGCAATGACGCCGATAACTACAGCGGCCCACGGTGCGACGAATGCACATGCCGGAGTAATCGCAACAAGACCCGCAACTGCGCCCGATGCCGCACCTAAAGATGTTGGATGTCCATCGCGAAACTTCTCAACCAGAATCCATCCAAGAAGTGCTCCCGCTGTTGCAACTTGAGTATTCATAAATGCCAGACCAGCGATTCCATTTGCGGCCAAAGCAGATCCGGCATTAAACCCAAACCAGCCAAACCATAATAATCCCGAACCTAGAAGTACTAACGGAAGAGAGTGTGGGCGCATTGATTCCTTACGCCATCCATGACGTTTCCCAAGGATGAGAGCAAGCGCAAGTCCGGCAGCGCCAGCATTGATGTGCACCGCTGTTCCTCCAGCAAAATCTTCCAGGCCTTTACCTGCTAAGAATCCAACTCCCGTGACTGTGTCTCCCACTTTGTTCCCGAATGCAAATACCCAGTGTGCAACTGGGAAGTACACGATGGTGACCCAGAGACCTACAAATATCGCCCAGGATGTGAACTTAGTGCGATCTGCAATTGCACCAGAGATCAGGGCGGGAGTAATCACTGCAAACATTAATTGAAAGGCAGCAAAAAAAAGTACCGGGATTGGATAAATACCGCCATTGTTTGTTAAATCGTTCACGACTCC
>CAFBRB010000064.1_pt1 | contig 7133 bp, 7 predicted proteins | sample 7270091 | NCBI WGS metagenome assembly CAFBRB01 (sample SAMEA6814194, study PRJEB35770) | freshwater metagenome | biome: Freshwater; feature: Freshwater reservoir; material: water | place: Czech Republic | collected 2016-11-09 | depth 30m m
ACCGATGTTAAGAATTGCCAAGGATCTTCACTCTGTAGCTTGTTGGGCCGTAGAAACGACGGAGAAATGATGACAGAGAACATATTGCAGGTTTCACACCTGAATAAAACGTTCCACTTTAAGACTAAGAACGTCAAACATGCTAACCATGCAGTGAGTGATGTTTCTTTTGAGATCAAACAAGGCGAAGTCTTTGGCTTGGTTGGCGAATCTGGATCGGGAAAATCTACTATCGCTAATCTATTGATGAACTTAGAAAGCGTTGATTCAGGTCAGATCACCTTCAACGGCGAAATTATCGCAGGTCCTGATAGTAAGAACACTTTCCCTTATGGCGACATCCAAATTGTCTTCCAAGATCCACGCTCATCGCTAGACCCAAGAATGAGTATTCGCCAAATTATTGAAGAGCCCCTGAAGTTTTTGAGTCAAGAGAAAAGAAGCACTCTGGGTAGTTCTGAAAATATCCTCAAACTCATTCGAGCCGTTGGCTTGAGGGAGGAGCACTTGGATCGCAAGCCCCATCAGTTCAGTGGCGGGCAGCGCCAGCGTGTTGCGATAGCAAGAGCGCTAGTTACCCAGCCTAAGTTGGTCGTATTAGATGAGCCAACATCAGCGTTGGATATATCGGTACAGGCACAGGTAATCAATCTTTTGAAATCTTTGCAGAAGGAATTCGGTCTGACGTATCTCTTTATCTCTCACAACATGGGAGTGGTTAAATACCTCTGTGATCGTATTGGCGTTTTGAACCAGGGAAAATTGGTTGAAGTTGCAACCAATGATGAGATTTTCAATCGTCCAACTCACGAGTATACGAAAAAGCTTTTATCATCGGTCCCAACAATGTTCCAGGAGAGGTGAAGAGAATGAAGGTTCTTATTTCAATTGATATGGAAGGCGTCACTGGAGTGACCCATCCAGATGATTGTCTTCCTGGTAACCCGCGCTGGGATTATTTCCGCAAGATTATGACCGATGAAGCCAGTGCTGCCGTGAGAGGTTTTGTGGCCGGCGGAGCAACTGAAATCGTGATTAATGAAGCGCACAATGTAATGCGCAACCTACTTATTGATCGCTTGGATGGCAGGGCTCAATTGCTTTCAGGCCGTCACAAGACCTTTTCCATGATTGAGGGAATTGATTCTGGTGTAGACGCCGTTGCCTACTTGGGATATCACACAGGTGCAGGAAAGCAAGGAATCCTTTCTCATACCTATCTCGGAAACACATACACAGGAATCTGGCTCAACGAAGTCGAGTGCAGTGAGGGATATATGAATACTCAAATGGCTGCATCGTTGCGAGTCCCAGTAGTTTTAGTTACAGGTGATGACTTAACAGTTGCAGATGCCAAGACTTATGCGCCAAACGCACATGGGGTTGCAGTCAAGAAATGCGTAGATCGCTACACGGCAATTTGCCTTACTCCAGAGGTGACCATGCCGATGATTGAAGAAGCGGCGAAAAACTCCATTGCAAAGATCATTCCTGTAGAACCACCACAAGGTCCGTTTACTTACCGCATTCAATTTGATTCAACTCAACCGGTAATTGCTGCGTGCCATATTCCAGGAGTTAAGAAAACAGGAGACCGCGAAGTCAGCTTTACCTTGCCAACAATGGAGGAAGCATTCCGTTGCTTTGGAGCAGTATCAACTCTTGTTGCAGCAGGAATTGAGCCTCGATTCGGCTAGATGGTGACAGGTGAGGATTGCGCTAATCCAGCTAGTCGCTCACGAGCAACATGTTGGCTAGGGGATTCTGATCCAAGCACTGCTGTAAATACATTGAGCATTGCTCGAGCAATCTTTAACCAAATCTTGCGGGGGCGTTTGAGCCCAAGAATTGCAAGTTCGTTATCGTGCAAAGTACAGATGGCGGCTTTCGCAAGCACTCCGTAGAAGATCATTGCGGCGCGACCAAATGGTGGATTCAAAATGAAACGAACCACATCGTTAGTCGGCGCAGAATGTGCCAAATCGTTAACTCGGAAGTCATCCATGCATGCCTCAAGTTCGGCAACGCTCAATGGCGCATTCGTTAGTCCAAGCGGAATCGCACTCTTTGCCCAATCCTTCACGTACTCATCTGCGCCATCGGTGATTGAGTATCCAAGACTTTGATGTGCCTTCAAGAATGAATCGGTAAAGGCGCAATGCACCCAGAGCAAGAAGCGTGGGTCAGCCGCACGATAATGCGAGTGGGCACCATCTTTCTTTGTGTACTCACCTGAAACACCAGAGTGCATGGTGTTTACACGGGCAGCCTCTTTAGCGATTGCCTCGGTAGAACCAAAGGTTGTAATCGTTAGCCATCGCGTCGTTCCTGCAAGGCGTCCCAATGGATCACTCTCATAGCGCGAATGTTGAGCAACGCCACTTAGCGGTGCCGGGTGAGCTGCCTGCAATAACAAGGCACGTATTCCACCAACTAACGTTGCAGCAGATCCATGAACCTGCCAGACCGCACCATCTTCTTTAAAGAGTCCGGCATCGCCACTTTCGATGCTCTTGACCCAGTCAGGCTTGCCATCTTTATGCCCAGAAACAGCTTCGCGAAACATGTCAGCGAAATTGGCGCTGACCTTCTTGATTAAGGGGGATTCATGGAGTTTTCGCACGAAGAAAGTGTAGAGAGGTTCGGGGATTCTTACAGTGTGAAATATCCAGACCCATTTCCTCGCTCTTGTGAGGCGTTGTTGGTAGCGTTCGAGCGTGAATTCACAGCTGCTTCAACTGGGGCAGGAAGTGATATCTGCTCGTCATAAGGGCTTTCCGATAGCCGCCCATGGGCAAACAATTGAGAAATTCCTTGCCTCCAAGCCCAATCTTTTTACCTCAGGCTTTCAGTTTCCAGTTATGGCCCTGAAGGAAAGCGCCCTTAACCACAACATTGATCTCCTTGCCAGCTATTGCAAAGGCCTCAATGTTTTGTTTGCGCCCCACGCAAAGACGCCAATGGCACCACAACTTGTTCAACGTCAAGCAAATGCGGGCGCTTGGGCACTCACCGTTGCCAATTACTTTCAAGCAAATGTCTTCTTGGATTTTGGTTTTAAGAGAATATTTATTGCAAACGAAGTTGTCGAGCCCACCTCAATTGCAGATATCGCAAAGCGAAACGGAGTCGACGGGGTTGAAATCTTCTTCTACCTTGACTCTCTTGTTGGTTTCAAAATCGCTAAGGATGCAATTGTTGGTATGCCTCACGCAAGGCTCGATGTCTTTCTTGAAATAGGAGATACCAATGGCAGGGCCGGAATTCGCACCCTCGAGGGCGTCAAAGAATTAGTTGAGGAGATACAGAAGGATTCAAGGTTTAAGATTCGTGGAGTCACAGGTTTTGAAGGCGCCTTCGCTGGCATAGACCGCATCCCGAAAGAAGTAGATCCGGTCCGAAATCTATTGCGCAAGATTGTGGCTGCGGCGCAGATTGTTGCCCCCTACTTGGGAAATCAAGAGATTATTCTTTCCGCTGGCGGAACCTCATTCTTCGACTACGTCGTTGAGGAGTTCTCAGAGTTCAAGGGTCCATCGCGCATTGTTTTAAGAAGTGGCGCCTACATTACTAATGACCTCATCGGGTACGAAAAATCTAACCCCTTTGTTGGGGAACCTGAAGAAAAGCGCCTCCGCCCTGCGATGGAAATATGGTCACGCGTATTGAGCATTCCAGAGAGCAACCTTGCAATTCTTAACTTCGGAAAACGTGATGCAGGAAATGATGTCAATAATCCATCTCCCATCAAGCGCTATATAGGCGAGGTGACCAATTATGCAGCCACTATTGAAAAGCTCAATGACCAGCATGCATATATGAATGTCACCCAACCAGGACTCTCGGTGGGGGACATCATCGGCTGCGGCATCACTCACCCCTGCACCAACTTTGATAAATGGCGTCTGTTGCCAATCGTCAATGCTCAATATGATGTCATTGATTGCATACACACATTCTTCTAAGAGAAATCTACCCGAAGGGAAGTAATGAGAATGGAACACGTCAACGCAGTAGGCGCGCCACCACCTGGAGGTACTTATTCCCATGGAGTAGTAGCTCATGGATTCTTGTATACCTGCGGAATGGGTCCAGCTGATCCTGTAACAGGAAAGATTGTCGAAGGCGGAGTTGGCGAGCAAACTCGTCAGACGCTGAGAAACCTACAAAAGGTTTTAGATGCTAAAGGCGCAACATTTAGCCAGGTAGTTAAAGTAACTACTCACCTTCAAGAAGTGCTTCGCGATTTCAAAGAATACGACGCTGCTTACAGCGAATTCTTCACTGCGCCATATCCAGTACGCACAACTGTGGGATCAGACTTAAACGGCATACTCGTTGAGATTGATTTTGTAGTAGCTCTCTAAGTTCTTTACTGTATTACTCGATAAAAGGCAGGAACCTCTCGATTATCTCGCTGAGGTTCCTGCCTTTTATTTCGATTTCCCAACAATTAACTCAGCTCTGCGGACTACATTGAGTTTTCTGTTATCAGGGCGATTCGCGAACGCGTTTCTTTCGCACGTTCCTCGTCGCCTTGAATCTCAAATATCTCGGCGATAACTGACTCGGCATCAATCACTAACGCCCACCTTGGGTCGCTCTCGTTCTTGATGTAGAGATCCTTCCCGCCTTTAAGGTCAAAGAGAGCGTGATCAAAGTTTCTTTGCGCCAAATACCCGCGAGCACGCACTGTCAAAGATTCCATGACCAAACCGTGATTCTGAGCCAAGGTTGCTTCTTCAACAGCCAAGGTGGCCGTTGAAATTGCCTGGTCAATCTGCTCAGTTTTTAAGTAGCTCTTAGCAAGGGAGACATCACATAGAAGTGTTAAACCTACGGCACTATGCGATTTTGCTATCGGCCGTGCTTGTGTCAGCAGTTCAATTGCCTCTTGATACTGCCCAAGTTCTTCGAGAGCGTTGCCAAGGTTGTAGAGATCTTTACCCAAGAAAATCTCTTCATCATCGATTGGCCGAGTTGCGATGATTTCTCTGAAGGATTGCGCAGCCTCCTCAAACTGCCCAGCCTCTTTCAGGAAGACACCTAGGTTTCGTTTGGCCATAAGAAGGCGCGATGAATCAAGATCGGCATAAAGTGCACACGCTTCTTGCGCCTTTACCACTGCCTCAGGATTCCTATCGAGCTTGTGTAAGGCAAATGCCATTCCTAAATAGACCTGCGCTAGGTCGTTCTGATCGTAAATTTCCGTCAGAGAAAGGAATACATCAATTGAAGTTTCAGAAAATGCGAGGGCCTCCTTCCAGTCTTGTCTATGCATTGCACTGTGTGCCAATTCAGCAAGTACGCTGGCCTTTTCCAGTCCTTCAGAACTCTTTAACGTCTCCCATAGATGTTCTTCGTGGTTGTGCTCGTGAGCTGCATTCTGGTTAGTGGAAATACCGACTCCATCTCCCGTACAGGAAATGCCATGGTGCCTCCATGGAATTCATGCAGGGAAGGTTTATAACAGCGACGGTGGCTCAAATATTCCCCGATTTATCAAAACTATTAAATCTCTTGGGTAAGGTATGCCCATGTCACAGACCACTGTCTTTATAGGCGATAGCGTCACCGATTGCGGCCGCGAAGTTGCTCCACCATTTGGCGATGGGTACGTATTCAATATTGCCAACTCTGGACGATTGCCCGGAAAGATCATTAACGTCGGCACCAGTGGTCATCGCCTGATTGATCTGGAAGCTCGCTGGGAAACCGATGTCTTAGCCCACAACCCAACCTTGGTTTCAGTTGCTATTGGCATCAACGACACATGGCGTCGATACGATGACAATGAAGTGACGACCATTGAGGATTTCGAAGATCGCTACCGCCGAGTCTTGAGAGCCACTGCTGCACATGGCGATCCTGAATTGGTTCTATGCGAGCCATTCTTGCTTGAGGTTCAAGATGAGATGAAAATATGGCGAGAAGATTTAGATCCTAAAATCGCAGTAGTACATCAGATGGCTAAAGAGTTTGGCGCGAAGTTAGTGCCCTTTGATACGTTCTTCACCGCTAAGGCAAAAGAGCTTTCAATGGTTGCCCTTGCAGAAGATGGAATCCACCCAACGGTATTGGGACATCAACTCATGGCCGATTTATGGTTAGAGAGCGCAGGACTTTAGTTCGAACTCCTCACAACCCACCAGAAGTCGGGTAGTTTCCCGGAAACATTAGAACCACTCAGCGCACATCCTGTTACCGGGAGTTCTTGCGTCATAAACGATCACCCTGTAACGGGATGTGTTTGGACAGGTCTGTGGCATGAGGCTATTTTCCGAGGGCATGTATCAAGTTTTGGATGTCTACGGGCTTAGTCATATCTACACGATGGACGGTCCCGAGCCCAAGTGGCTGAGCGATTCCTTCCCACATTTCCCAATCCGATTCTGTCGAGCCAGGACTTTCTGAATGAATCCAATGACGTTCGAGTGCGCGACTCTCAAACCTTTGGCGAGCAACAGACAAAGGAACATCGCACCAAATTTCATCATGAGTCAAAATGCCTATGTCATGCAGTTCTCTGGCGACTTCGGGCCTTAAGTTCGCAAGCCATGGGCTTTCAATGATCGCGTTACCTCGAGCGTCGGAGAGCAAGCGCCACAACATGGCTATTGCGGTTCTGCCAAGTTGTTGACTCCATTCCATACTGGTTTCGTGTCTTGGTCGTATGGAGACCAACGCATCAGCAAGCGTTTCCTTTATGGCATCTTTTCTAAAAAGTGGAAGCGATAATTCGGACGCGAGATGCGTGGCGAGGGTTGTTTTCCCTGAGCCAGGAAGTCCATTGACGATGATCAGAGGCATGGTGGCAAATTTTCGTCTCGGAGGAACATGGGTAAAAGACTATCGCCTCTACCCATGTTCCTTAAAAGACATGGTCGACTCCGGCTCCGGAAAACCAACACTTCCGCTGCAACCACTTAGTGCCAAAATCGAAAAGCACGCGATAGAGATCTTGAGAGTTTGGCGCGAAGTTAGTGCCCTTTGATACGTTCTTCACCGCTAAGGCAAAAGAGCTTTCAATGGTTGCTCTTGCAGAAGATGGAATCCACCCAACGGTATTGGGACATCAACTCATGGCCGATTTATGGTTAGAGAGCGCCGGACTTTAGTTCGAACCCCTCACA
>CAFBRB010000081.1_pt1 | contig 6205 bp, 5 predicted proteins | sample 7270091 | NCBI WGS metagenome assembly CAFBRB01 (sample SAMEA6814194, study PRJEB35770) | freshwater metagenome | biome: Freshwater; feature: Freshwater reservoir; material: water | place: Czech Republic | collected 2016-11-09 | depth 30m m
ATCACGGCCGTAGTTCTCATCACGACCCTTGCTGTGGGTCAATATCCAGCAAGCGCGGCAACATATAAGAGTGCCAAGACAACTGTGACCAAGGTTGGCACACGCCATGACCCTGAAACTGGTTGGTATGTCTACGCTCGTTTTTTCATTGCCGGCATTAAGGCCAAGCAGGACTATCGCTGCACTGTAACTGCCTATGACAAGGCTAAGAAAGTCATTGTTAAATGGAGCGCCACTGGAGCTAGTTTTGATCCCCGCCCCTATAACGAATACGAAGCGTTTACAAATATCAAACCTGCCCAAGTGAAGTTGGTGAAGACGGCAAGTGCAACATGTGCGATTGCAAATAGCGCACCTAAAGCGCAGATGCTTCCGCCAATCATGATTGATCCGATGACAGTCTCGACGGTGAAGGTTCCATTGACTAATGTTCTCGTCTTCTTGGCGCGAGCCCCTGGTGAGAATTGGACTGCGATTGTCGATGATCCAATGATCGGCACATTCATTCCTGGTGGCAATCAAGGCACGTATACAACTAATCCTGCATTTCAACCTTTGAAAGTTGGATCGACGATTGTTCGCATTTCAGAAAAAGGTGGAGAGACCTACGAAATCTCAGTAACAGTTACTGGGTAAATTTAGGCGACAAGAATTGAGCGCTTAGAGAGCCCCATGAAGTAACCATCGATAAGGGTTTTCGGAGCGGCGTCAGCAGTTGTACCAGCACCCAGTGCAACAAATAGAGGCGTGAAGTGCTCGACCGTTGGATGCGCATATGGCATACCAGGAGCTAATTCTTTAAATTTAGAGAGAGTGTCAACATCGCCTCGAGCGAGTGCTTCGGCAGCCCACATATCAAAATCAGATGACCAACCAGGTGCTTGTGCATCAGGTGACCATTCGCGCAAATATCGAAGGCCGTGAGTCATAAATCCAGAACCTACAACGAGTACACCTTGCTCGCGAAGTGGGGCCAATCTTCTTCCGAGCTCCATCAATTTCACAGGATCTTCAGTGGGCATAGACATTTGCAATACTGGAATATCGGCATCGGGGTACATCACTCGCAAAGGAACCCACGCGCCGTGATCGAGACCGCGATTGCTGGAATGAATTGGTTCTGTATCTGGCATCAAGGATGCGACAAGTGAGGCAAGTGCGGTGGCGTCAGGGGAGTTGTAGGTCATTTCATAAAACTTGCGATCAAAGCCACTGAAGTCATAGACAAGTGGGGTATGTGCGCCAGTGGCACTCAATGTGATGGGTTCAGATTCCCAATGTGCCGAAACCATAAGGATTGCTTTAGGGCGAGGAATATCTGCTGCAATAGAGCGCAATTGGCTAGTCCATAGGGCATCCTCCAACAGCATGGGAGCGCCATGTCCGATGTAAAGGGCAGGCATCAATGAACTCATATGCACATCGTAAGGCAATATAGTTGAACATTCAACTACTCTCATAACCTGCATGACGTAGCCCGCTAAGGTTGCCCATGTGAGTGATATTTCAATCCAAGTCCGCAAGGCTCTGGATGCAGCCGTGGAAGCAATTGGGGGCTCGGCGCGCGAAGGCCAGATTGAGATGGCTGAAGCGGTAGCAAATGCTCTCTCTGATCGACATCACCTGATGGTCCAAGCTGGTACGGGCACAGGAAAATCATTGGCCTATCTTGTGCCTGCGCTGGTTCATGGAAAGAAAGTTCTCGTAGCCACAGCTACCTTGGCTCTGCAACGTCAGTTAGTTGAGCGAGATCTTCCGCGGATTGTTCCGGCTCTGGAAAAGATACTCAATCGCGAAATTACCTATGGCATTTACAAAGGCGTGGGAAATTACATCTGTTTACAGAAAATGAATAGCGAGTCACCTGATCCTGATGGCGATGTCTTATTAGAAGTTTCAAGTCTGGGACAGGATGCGAAGCGTTTACATGCATGGGCTAAGACTCCTGGTATTTCGGGTGATCGCGATGACGCCCCTGATGTTGATAGGCGTGTCTGGGCCGCTAATTCACTATCGGGAAGAGAATGTGTTGGCGCCGACGTATGCGCATATGGACAACAATGTTTTGCGGCCAATGCCAAAGCAAAAGCTGCGCTCGCCGATGTCGTTGTCACCAACCACACATTACTTGCTATCGAAATTGTGGAATCACATCCAATCTTGCCCGAGCGAGACGCAGTTATTTTGGATGAAGCCCACGAATTCATGGATCGCACGACTCAGGCTGTAACAGAAGAACTTACCGGACCTCGCGTCTCTCGTGCAGCTGCAATGGCACGCAAACATTTACCAGGGAAGTTATCTGATGCTTTCACTAAAGCAGCTGATGCTTTTGATGATGCGATGGATGAGCATGGACAAAGCGTGAGATTTGATTCATCACTGCAGGGGAGATTAGCTGACCTTCCTTCTTCACTAGAAGCGCCTATCCGCAAGGTGCGCGAGAGTGCACAGGCAATCATTGCTTCTATCTCAGCAGATGAAGAAATTATTGACTCTGATGCAATTGCAGAACGTGCTCGAGTCAAGGGCGCAGTCAATGAAGTTTCTGTCACTGCTGGCAAATTGCTCAAATTGGGTAAGGGTCAAGTGCTTTGGTATGAGCCAACTTTTTCAACGTTGCACCTTGCTCCGCTGAGTGTCTCATCGGTATTGAGGGCGAATCTACTTACAAAAACTCCCGTTATTGCCACATCTGCAACCCTGACAGTAGGTAAAGGCTTTGATGCAATGGCTCGCAATATTGGTTTTGTTGTTGGTGATGATGCTGATGCAGAAGTTGAAGATGGAGATATTGATCCAGCCAATGTGCAGATGCTCGATGTCGGGTCGCCGTTTGATTTTGCAAACCAAGGAATGTTGTACCTACCCAAACATCTGCCAGAACCAGGGCGTGATGGGCCTAGCGTTGAGGCGCTCACTGAACTCGGCGAACTCATAGATGCCGCAGGCGGGCGCACTCTCGCTTTATTTTCTTCATGGCGCGGAGTTGAAGCGGCTGATCTACATCTGCGAAAAGTTCTGGCAGAGTTGCCCATCAAGATCATCACGCAAAAGCGGGGGGACGCAGTCGGCCCACTCGTTGAACGTTTTGCCAATGACGAAACATCAATCCTTCTTGGCACCTTGAGTTTGTGGCAGGGCGTAGATGTTCCAGGACCCGCATGCATTTTGGTAGCAATTGACCGCATTCCTTTTCCGCGTCCCGATGACCCTGTGATGTCTGCTCGAGCGGCAGAAGTTGATGCAGGTGGCGGAAGTGGTTTTATGCAAATCTCAATGCCCCGAGCAGCTTTGATGTTGGCGCAGGGGACTGGGCGTTTGATTCGCTCAATCGATGACCGTGGTGTTGTAGCAATTTTGGATTCACGAATTGTCACCAAACGCTATGGATCTGTATTGCTCAATTCGATGCCACCTCTGTGGCGCACATCTGATGACAAAATAGTTAAAGATTCGTTACGCCGCTTGCATGAATCCATGACAAAATAAACCCATGCCTCGCATAAATACTGCATCCCTTTCTGAGCATAGAGACTGGCGGCGTAATCAACTTATTGCCGCCGCCTCAGCTATCGCTTTGGAGCAAGGCGGACAAGCGGTAACGGTTGCTGCAGTTGCCGAGAGAGCGGGACTTTCTCGCACATCCGTCTATGAGTATTTTGGAAGTAGCGCAGAGTTGGTTGCTGATCTTGTTATTGACGAACTCACTGTTTTTGCTCAATCACTTCAAGGCGCGGTTGCTCTTACATCTGATCCCTACGATGCAATCGATGCATGGATTGACGCTGCGCTTCGGTATATTGCTGATGGCCGACACTTACTTGCCAAAGCTCTTAGCGCTACTTCGATGCCTAAAGATCGCGCGGCCGACATTGGCGCAGCACACCGCCTCCTCTTGGCGCCCATGCATCAAGCGCTTACCGAAATTGGAATTTCTGATATTTCCCAAGCACTGACTTTTATTCAAGGCGTAACTGATGCATCAACAAAACGCATCGAAAGCGGGAACGATGCAGAGTTGGAAAGCATTTCTGCCACCAACTTCTGCCTCGCCGGTATACGAGCTCTTGTACCTTAAGAAATCTTTACCGTTATTTTCGAAGAAGCGGCGCCCCAAAGATTTCCTTGTCCTGGGGCTTCTGCAGTAATTTGGCAGGTTCCAGACTTTAGGCCGGCGACCGATGCTCTTTTAATGGAACAAATATCAGGGGTTGTAGACGTATAGAGAATTCGATTCCCGAAGTTACTCTTCACTTGCATGTAAGAACGTTGCCCTATTTTCATTTTGAAGTTCTTGGCCGTAATTCTTTGAATTCCAGTTGCCAAAGCAAATGGATAATGAGAAGTTACCGCTTGATAACTTAAATTACCCTCTGAAGTTAGAGAAAAGTCACAGTATCCAGTTGCTTTTAGAGCAGTTATTACATTCTTTACGACGGTGCAATCTGGAGTAGAAGACTTTATTGTGACTGTTGAACCCGAGGTACTTGTTGCATTTATTGTTAGTGGAGTGCGATAGGCGAGAGTTCCTGGAACTGACTTGCTCATCGGAATGTTGTTGATCGAGGCGGAAATTGTATCCGTAGGTTTAATTACGGTAACCACCGCCGACTTGAAACTTATATTGACCATTTGGTCCTCTGTGCGGTCGGTTGCTTTGGTGTGATCGTAAGTGAGAAAGATTGCACATAAGTCGGTGCCACATGTTGTCCCAGCAACGGTTCCAGTTACCTTGAGGGCGACATCTCCGATTGGCGAGACAGATGCGCCCACGTCTTTGGAAACCCATAATTGATTTGCTGTGTCACAGGAGGTGCCAAGTGAACCGGCAATTGCAGTTCGCAGGCATTGCAATACATATAGCCCTCCCGATGCAGGGAATTCACTTAACGCGATATGGACAGTGTCACCTGCAGGATTGAGATTAGTGAGTGGCCCTCCTTGGAATTTCGTCATTGCTGACGCGCTAGATGGCGCAAGTAGTGTCGCGCCCAATGCTAGAGCAAGCGCAATGCGCACTATTGGACGGAATTGGCCGTTGGGTTTCATCTATCTCTCCTTATTTCTTTGGTGATGTAAAAGTGATGGGAATGTAAATGTCATGGGTGCGATCATCTTCTCGAGTGTGATCGGCCCTTACCGTTATCGCACAAGTGACTTTGCGACAGTCAATCTTTCCGCCTGATGTTAAAATCGTGGAACCAATATGCATTGTCCTGACAAAACGCCCGCCGGGTTGAAATTCGCGAGCGAGTCCCACGCCATAGGGAGGGGGATTTGAGGAGATCCAATAGGAAATATCTCCGGTCCCAGATTTATTGACGCCGCCACCGCATGGTGTGGGCACTTGACCTTTGACAGGCATGACGCAAAAGGCAAGATAAATGCCCACGGTCTCGTCGAAATAGTTTCCTTTTACGGTGATTGCTGCTCCAGATGAAATCTTTGATGTAGAAGCGCTTAATGTTTCTCCGTACGAACCTTTGACGGTGACTGATTTAGTTGCAGCCTGAGCCTGCGACAGGGAGAGAACGAATACGCACGTGATAATTAATAGTGCTTCGACGCGCATTCTCATTTAGGAACCATAAGCCCAACTCGCGCAGAAGTTATCCGACAGTTTTCTAGAACCTGTCGGTGACTATTTTGACACAATGCCACTATGAGAAAGGCGCCTATAACAATTGTCTTTGTATGGGTCCTTATTGGTGCTCTTGCGGGGTGCACCCCTCAGAAAAGTCTCAGCAATACAGCATTGCTAATATCCTCTAAGGATATTTCTGAAATTTCGATTAAGCCACGCGATCTCCCCACCAAGAAGCGAGTCGTTGCGTTAGCAAATGCAAGTGCCGAAATTATTTATGCCATGGGTCTAAAGAACATTGTTGTGGGTCGAGATATTGCCAGCACGATGCCCGCATCGAAGTCGATTCCCATTGTGACTTCTGGTCACCAGGTAATTCCAGAGAAGATTATTTCTCTTAACCCTGATGTGATTCTGGCGGATGCATCCACTGGTCCGCAAAGCGCCTTGACCGCTCTTAAAGCGAGCTCTCTTGATGTGGCAACAATTCCTGAAGCGTGGACCCTGACAGATATTGCGAAGAAAGTTACAGCAGTGAGTCAGGCAATTGGGGCACCAAAGAGTGGTGATGCGTTGAATGCCGCTATGGCAAAGGCAATTTCCTCAGCCAAGACCGGG
>CAFBRB010000085.1_pt1 | contig 5905 bp, 3 predicted proteins | sample 7270091 | NCBI WGS metagenome assembly CAFBRB01 (sample SAMEA6814194, study PRJEB35770) | freshwater metagenome | biome: Freshwater; feature: Freshwater reservoir; material: water | place: Czech Republic | collected 2016-11-09 | depth 30m m
GATGCAGCTAACTACGCTGCTGACGCTGCTGACGCTGCAACAACAGCCGCAGAAGAAGCAACAGCAGCTGCAGTAGCAGCTGGTGATGCAGCAACTGCTGCTCAAGAGTCAGCTGATGCTGCTCTTGCTGCTGTAACAGATCTAGGTCTAAAGGTAACTGGTTTGATCAGCGCACTTCGTGCACAGATCACATCATTGACCAACTTGATCGTAAAGATCCAGAAGAAGGTAAAGGCCTAATTCAAGGGAAACCTTGAGTTAGTACTTAACTAACTAGTTCAAAACCCCGCTCCTGCTTAGGCAGGGGCGGGGTTTTGGCATTTCATAACGGTATGTGGCCATATGCGCGAAGAGTCGAATGGCGCAGATAAGGTGTATTTATGAGCGTGACACTTTAGACTCATCCGTATGCGAGTACTCAGTGGTGGGCAGGCATCACAGACACGTGGGCTTGTTCTAGGTGCCGGTGTAGCAACTACTTTAACCGTTTGGACTTCATTAGCAGATCCCGTGCAATTGCCGAAGTTATTTCTTGGTGGAATCTTGGCTTCGTGGATTCTGGGCATCCTTGTTGTCGGATTAGTTTCTGGTCGGGATACGAAATTCTCTACAGGCCAGTGGGCACTATTTGCCTTTGTAGGTGGGCTAGTGGTGTCTGGTCTATTTACTGACGTGAAATATCGGGCATTTTTTGGTACGTGGCAAAGGCACACTGGCGCAATTTTTTACATGATTGCAGCGGTTATGTGCTTGGCTGCGATGATGTCGTTCACCTCTCACGGAGTGCTCCAACTGCGGATGGCATTGATTTTTCTTGGTGTTGTAATGTCATTTCACGGTTTACTTGAAAATGCAGGACACGATCCTTTCCCTTTTAACACGCTATATAGTCCATTGGTTGGAACGCTTGGTAACCCCGATTTCTATTCTGGGTTTTTGGGAGTGTGCGCGGTAGCAACTTTTTGGTATGCAATAGTTACCTCGAGTAATTTGGTTCGGGGCTTAAGTGTCTTGATTATTGGGCTTGAACTATTTCTAATAATGAAGTCTGTTTCAGTTCAAGGTTTAGTGGCTTTTGCAATTGGTTTCACATTGATATCAATTACACGCTTGTGGCAATGGAAACGAAATTTCGGGATAAGCGCTGTCATTGTCACATGCATCATCGGTCCAATTGCTATTCTGGGTATATTGAATCAAGGGCCGCTTGCCTCATTCTTGGCTGCAAGTTCATTAAAAAACCGATTTGATTATTGGCGGGCAGCCTTCGAGATGTTTAAGGCACATCCGATAACCGGAGTTGGAATCGATAGGTTTGATGAATATTACGGTCAGTACGCGGCACATATTCAAGTAGTGCAAGGGCAGATGACGGATAACGCTCATAATGTTTTCTTACATTTGTTAGCAACTGGGGGTCTGGTTCTTTTCATTCCATACGTTGCTTTATTGGTAGTTATTGGATTCACTGGTTTTCGAGCAATATTGAAATCAAAAGGCTTGGATCAGATGACTCTTGTCGGGATATTTAGTCTCTGGTTTGGACTTTTAGCTGTATCACTAGTTTCAATTGACAATCTTGGTAGCACCATTTGGTTCTGGATTGTCGGTGGTGCGTTATATGCAATTTCACATGCACCCATTGTTGCCACGGTTCCACACGGTAAGTCCATCACAAAGGTGAAGAATCCGACTCGAAAAATTACGCAAAAACAGAATCTCAATCTTTTGACGCCTGCACTGTCATTGATTCTGTCATTGAGTTTCTTGCTTTTCGCTTTCCCGGAGGTAAGAAGTGCGTCGGCACTTTACAAGCTCACTGCAAATGCAGAAAATCTAAATGGTGCTGAGTACGCAGCCAAACTTAAGGAAGCAGTATTAATCCAGCCATCCAATATCGATGTCTTGGGCCGTGTAGCAAGTTTGGCTGGCGGGGTATCTAACTATGATCTCGCAATTGAGCTATCCAAAGCACTCAATGAAAAGAATGCAATGTCGTATTACGGGAATATGGTTGCAGCGATTTCGTACGAGCGAAAGAAGGAGTTTACCCAGGCTATTCCATATCGAATTCGTCTAACCGAAATTGATAAGTGGAGCACTTCAAATATGGTTGAACTTGTGAAGGATTATGTTGCAATTTCAGATCTGGTCAATGCCCGGCTGATTGCAACTAAAATTTCTACTTTATATCCAAATAGCGAAGACGCTACGACGGCATTGGGGTTAGTGAATGGCTAGGGTCTCAAGTATAAGACAGGTAGATCAGGTTGCAAATCTTCGCGTATTGATTTTAGCTACGGGCTTCTTCACGACATTCATTGTCTGGACTTCTTTAGCTGATCCAATCAATTTACCTAAATTCTTTATCTTGACTGTACTTTCTGCATGGGCCCTGGGTATTTCGGCGGCAATCCTTATTGCTCGGAAGTTGCAGAAGTTAGACATTGGCCAGATTGCTCTGATTCTTTTCATAGTAGGCATGGTCGTTGCGGGATTACTTACCGATGTTAAGTATCAAGCTTTCTTTGGCGCTGGACAAAGAAATAACGGAGCCATCTCATATATTTCCTTAGCAATCCTTGCCTTTGCTGGAATGTCATTTTTTGGATTAGCAAGTGCGAAATTAGTCAGAGGGGCACTGCTCGCAGTAGGAGTAGGTCTTACAGGTTATGGTTTCATCCAGACAACCGGAAATGATCCATTGCCTTGGATTTTGATTTACGGACCAGTCATTGGCACTCTAGGAAATCCTGACTTTGTTTCAGCGCTGCTTGGAGTTTCCACTATTGCAAGTATGTGGATTTTTTTCGTGAAAGAAGAAATGTGGTTACGGGTGAGTGCAGGTCTGTTATTGGTCTGCGAGTTATTCATTATTTCAAAGACTGGCTCTATTCAAGGTTTTGTTGCTTTTGCTGCGGGGTTGACCTTCTTTGTTCTTGTAAAGTTATGGCAAACAAAGCGTCAATTAGGTATGGCTGGGTTTGTGATGACGGGGTTTGCGGGTCTCCTGGTTGTTTTGGGCCTTCTCAATAAGGGGCCATTCGCCCCACGCATTTATCAAACGACACTACGTAATCGTCTTGATTACTGGCATGCGGCCATTCATATGTTTACTGCGCATCCAGTCTCGGGGGTTGGACTCGAGAGGTTTGGCGAGAACTACTTCAATTACGCGCCAACCGTGCAGATTGTTCAAGGGCAATCAACAAATAATGCTCACAACGTTTTTATGCAATTACTTGGTACTGGGGGCTTGGCAGTGATGCTTCCATACCTATTCTTGCTCGGAGTTATTCTCTGGTTCGCACTTAAAGGAATTTGGAATTCAAAGGGCGAAGTCCAAATAACCTTAGTGGCGCTATTTTCTATTTGGCTTTCCTTGATGCTGATTTCTGCGATTTCCATCGATAACTTAGGAGTTGCAGTCTGGTTCTGGATAAGTGGTGGAATTTTGTACGCAGTTGCTAGAGAAGTTATTAATACTAAAGGTGATACCCAACCTCCATTCAAAGGCGGTAAACAGGAGAAGAAGAAGATTGAAGATACACATTCTGCTTTAGCGCCTATAGCGGCACTAGTGTGTGTTGTTGTCGCTTTAGTTTTTATGGTCCCCGCATGGAGGGGCTCTGCGGAAATTTCTCGCCTGGGACGTAATGCAGATGGTCTTAATCAACAGCAGTACTCTGATAAAATTAAGAAGATTGCAACAATCGAACCTAACAATGTTCATTCTCTTTCGACCTTATCAGCTATGGCATTTAATGCCCAAGGAATCGATTTAGGATTTGCTTTGGCTAATTCTGTGGTCTCAAAAGATCCCAAGTCATATTATGGTTTTCAACTTCTGGCAAATGCTTTCGAACAGACTAATAAGTTCAACGAAGCGATTTTGCAACGCAAAAAGATGTTGGCGTTAAGCCCAAGGGAGCAGTCCAATTTGGTAGGCATCATGAAGGATTACGTGTTGCTTAAAGATAAAACTAACGAACTCGCCTATGAGGCGTTAATAGTCAAAACATTCCCAACAACTGGTCAATCCGGTATTAGTGGGATGTTCGAGTCCTTAGCGAATTCCAATTTGGCAATTGATTACCGACTTCGTGCCCTTAATTCCAACCCCAATGATGTTGGCTCTTTAGTCGCATTAATAAATGACTATATGAAAGTTGGCAAAATGGCAGAGGCACTTGCGCTGGTGCCACGCGTGTCTGCGTTGGACCCCAAGGGTGGGTCTGAGGCAATTGCCTTTGAGTACACCAATCAATGGGCCAAGGCCTTACTTTTTAGGAAATTAGCTGCTGATGAGAACCCAAATGACGCGGGGACGCTTTTGGCCCTTGCAATTGATTTTGCGAAATTAGGGCAAATGGATAAGGCGAACCCTCTTATTGCACGTATTCAGCAATTAAAACCAGGAAGCGATGAGGCGAAAGCAGCCCAGGCGCTCACAAAAGGATAAGGTCACCTCTGTGTCAAAGCGCGAGAAAACAGTTGCCATCATTGGTCAGGGATATGTGGGATTGCCATTGGCGATGGCCGCTATTGAGGCTGGTTGGAGCGTTATTGGCGTTGAGAATTCCAAGGCTAAATACGAAGGCATTGCTGCCGGGGTAAGTCCAGTTGAGGATGTTTCATCGCAACTGATGCAAGCTGGAATGACCTCTGGAAAATATCGCATCACCAATAATGTGAGTGATGTTGCAGAAGCATCCATCGTTGTTATCTGTGTGCCAACCCCGCTCGATGATCAACGCGGACCAGATCTTGCAATCTTGGAATCCGCAGTCAAGGGAATTGCACCACATTTATTGAGTGGGACATTAGTTATCAGTGAATCAACATCGTATCCCGGGACAGTGCGTGATGTCGTTGCTCCGTTGATTGAGCAACTTAAATCATCACCTGATGTACACGTGGATGTTGCAGTTGCCCCAGAGAGAGTAAATCCAGGTGATGCCAAGTATCACCAGAAGAACACACCTCGTTTAGTTGGTGGCCTTGATGCAGTATCGACTCGCCGCGCAGTTGATTTCTACAACACTATCTGTGATGAGGTCGTGGAGGTTTCACAACCTGAAGTGGCAGAGACTGCCAAGTTATTAGAGAACACTTTTAGATTAGTAAACATTGCATTGGTGAATCAGTTAGCGCAATTGTGCGCGGATGAAAATATCAATGTGCATGAAGTTATTGATGCAGCCAACACCAAGCCATATGGGTATATGAAATTCACACCAAGTGTTGGTGTGGGCGGACATTGCATCCCTGTTGATCCAATGTATTTGTCGTGGTGGGCCGAGAAAAATGGTTCTAAAGCGTCGATTATTGATGTTTCTGATGAAATCAACTTGGGTATGCCGATTTATGTTTCCAAGCGCGTGCGTGAATTGATTCCTGCAGGCGCAAAAACAAAACGTGTATTAATCATGGGTGTTGCTTATAAACCAGGTGTATCTGATGTGCGAGAAACACCTGCCACTGCATTGCGTGATGATTTGATTGCACAAGGGTGCGATGTTGGCTGGCTAGATCCACTAGTTGAAGAGTGGGATGGGCTAACCCCGGTAAGTGCGGATTGGGAATGCGATGCAGCAGTTGTCGCTACAGCCCAGCCAGGGATGCCTGTTGCAGCTATTGCTGGACGCGGAGTACCAATCTTGGATTGCACGGGATCATTTGCTCACCTAGCGAATGTGACTCGCCTCTAATTCTTTAAGTACTCCACCAAATCTTTGATGATTGTTTCAAGATTGCGTGTCGGTACCCATCCAGTGAGTGCCTTGATGCGAGTGATGTTGGGGACGCGACGTTCCATATCTTCAAAGCCGGGTGCGTAAGCCTCTTCATAACTCATGTGGACAATCTTGCTCTGAGATCCAGTAATCTCAATAACTTTCTTTGC
>CAFBRB010000105.1_pt1 | contig 5067 bp, 7 predicted proteins | sample 7270091 | NCBI WGS metagenome assembly CAFBRB01 (sample SAMEA6814194, study PRJEB35770) | freshwater metagenome | biome: Freshwater; feature: Freshwater reservoir; material: water | place: Czech Republic | collected 2016-11-09 | depth 30m m
AATTTTTCACCCGTGCGTGGATTTACAGATTGATTCGACATAACTCCCCTATTCTGTCTGTGAATTCTTACTTAATCAAGAAAGAAATCGGCTAAAAAGTCAGTCGTACCGGGTACGACTGAATACTTATCAAGATCGGTAATGCCCTCACTGGCCAAGACTTCATCATCAATGAAGAAATTACCCGTGCATTCCTTCGCTGGCCTATTGAAAATGGCATATGCCGCGTCAGCCAGGATTTCCGGGGTCCTACAAGCCGCAATATCTACTCCTGGAATCATTGCCAAAGCAGCTGTATCAATAGCTGTTCGGGGCCATAAAGCATTGACGGCAATCCCGTCGCGGCGAAATTCTTCAGACATCCCCAGAACGCACATGCTCATCCCATATTTGGCCATCGTGTAGGCAACATGATTCTTAAACCATTTAGCCTTCATTGAAAGCGGAGGCGATAGCGTCAAAATATGAGGATTTCTTCCGGCCGAAGCGGATTCTCGAAGAAATGGCAACGCAGCTTGCGAAGTGAGAAAAGTTCCACGGACATTTACATCAAACATCAAATCAAAACGTTTAGCCGGTGTCTCTTCTGTTCGAGTCAAATTAATGGCACTTGCATTATTAATAAGAATATCGATGCCACCGAATTCTTTTGCAGCGTCATTAACTGCCTGCAGGATTTGGTTTTCATCTCGTAAATCACATTGAATCGGAAGAGCTATGCCTCCTGCTTGGCGAATTTCCTCGGCAGCAGAATAAATCGTTCCAGGGAGTTTAGGATTGGGTTCTGCAGTCTTGGCTGCAATGGCAATGGATGCGCCATCACGAGCGGCCTTTAGCGCAATCGCCAATCCAATTCCGCGAGAACCTCCGGTAATGAAAATTCTTTTCCCAGCAAGACTCATCTTTAATCTCCTTGTGAACTTCTCGATGTGAATTTCATAAACGCTGCCATCGCTTCATCTGATTGTAATGCCAGCATGAATAGCTCTGACTCAACGAGCATCACCGCCGATATTGCTTCGTGAGATCGTGCCTTTAATAGCGCCTTAGTATTTATGACAGATGTTGGTGGCTGCATTGCGATTCTATGAGCCATTGCAAGAGCCTGCTCCTTGGCATCATCTGCCACAACGCTTACAAGTCCATATCGTTTTGCATCATCAGCAGAGAAACTATCTCCCGTAAGGAAAATTCGTGCCGCTTCTTGATACCCGACCAGTTGGGGGAAGATATAGCTTGAACCAGCTTCTGGAACTAAACCAAGGGAGACGAATGGCATTGAAAATTTAGCAGTGCTTGTGGCGAAAACAATTTCGCAATGAAAAAGCATTGTCGTACCAATACCCACTGCGTTTCCCGAAACAACGGCTAATAGCGGTTTGGGGAAATTATGAATTGATTCAAGAAATTTACTCACTGGAGAATCTGGGCCAGTAGGAGGCTCTTCTACAAAATCATAGATATCGTTCCCGGCAGTGAAATGATCACCTTCGCCCTGTAAAATGACTGCACGGATTGCGAAGTCATCGGCTGCCTCCTGCAAATGTCGGGATAACCCGAGGTACATCGAGCGTGTTATCGCGTTCATTTTCGCGGGCCGATTGAGCGTCAAAACGAGTACAGATCCATCAATTCTTGCCAAAACATCGCTCATTGCGCAATCCTATGTCTATCGTCAACAATAATAGGTGAAAGTGTCACCACCGCGTATAGTGCAAAGAAAGAGAGAGGACACCCTCAATCATGGCAATAGATATAACGATTGCAACGAGAGATTTAACCCCTTTTGAGCGACTAGTGATGGACCTTCTCTGCCAGGGGAAGTCAAATGGATCCATTGCACGAGAGACAGCACATACCGAAAAAGTTGTTGAAAATACTGTCAGTCGCACCGCAAAAGCTTTCGGAATTCGGGCAGATAGCGATACAAATTTGCGCGTTCTCTTGGCGCTGGCCTATCGCACCCATTACGGAGATAGCGCTTTTGATCGCTTAGAAGTTGCTTGTAAACACTTTGAAGTTGGCGCTGATGGCCAATCTCTCTGCGCGCGTCATATCTAGTAACTTTCTCATTAAGTTTCACCAGACTCCCCAATCTTCTTACTGACTTGCTTCTTGCTTCTTGCTTGCATGATTTGGCGTGGGTCACATAACTAATTAAGCAAAATCACAAATAGACAGGGGCTAACACTCGCGATTGAACCTCTCTCCCTGAGATTGACCGTGTATCAATAGGGGTGTTCACACATTGATGAACACTAAAGGAGAGAAAATCATGAAACGTCGTACCTTTGATGGGATTGTCACCTTAGTTGGTTTCGGTCTCAGCCTCTTTTTATTCGTAGCCGCGGGGCTTATGAACTGGGGTTACAGTTTTGCCGACAGCGCAGTTTCGAGTCAGCTAGCTGCTCAAAAGATTTCACTTCCAGCGACAACTGGAAATCCCGATGATGCTGCAGCAACTGTTGCCTTCTTTAAGGAGAACGGTGGGAAATTAATGACCACCGGTAAGCAAGCGCAAATGTATGCAGATCACTATCTTGGTTTCCACTTGTCACGTATGGCAACATACGCTGACGCATCAACTACTGCACGCACAACCGCAGGTGCAGCCGCTGCAAATCCAAGCGATGCAGCACTGCAAAAAGCTGCAGATTCAGCGCAAGCAACTCTTGATACTGTTTTCAAGGGTGTAACTCTTAGAGGAACTTTGCTCACCGCATATGCGTTCTGGGAGTTGGGACAAATTGCACGAATTTCTGCCGGCGTTGCACTCATCGGTGGACTTTTGTTGCTCGTACTTTCAATGGCAGGGTGGGTTCATCTTCGTCGCACTCCAGCGGAGGCGACGATTTAACCCTCTACTCTCCGTGAGGGTTAAGAAAAACTCCCCCCGAGTTACTCGGGGGGAGTTTTCTTTGCCGCACATCTTTGTCGCTAGCGTGCTTTGTCGAAATTAGCGCTCAATAGTTCCAGCAATAAACTCTTCAACGCGTACATGGGCTTGTTCATCCGTGTACTGCACTGGAGGAGTTTTCATAAAGTAACTCGCTGGGGAAAGAAGCGGTCCGCCAATTCCGCGATCCAATCCGATTTTCGCACAACGCAGCGCATCAATAATGACGCCCGCTGAGTTGGGTGAATCCCACACTTCCAACTTATATTCCAAGTTAAGAGGTACATCACCAAATGCTCTACCCTCAAGGCGCACGTAGGCCCACTTGCGATCATCTAGCCATGGAATGTAATCCGATGGTCCGATGTGAACATTCTTTGCACCTAAGTCATGCTCCAATTGTGAAGTAACCGAGTTGGTCTTAGAAATCTTCTTCGACTCCAAGCGATCGCGCTCGAGCATGTTCTTGAAGTCCATATTTCCACCGACGTTTAGCTGATATGTGCGATCTAAGTGAACGCCACGGTCTTGAAAAAGTTTGGCCATAATGCGGTGAGTGATTGTGGCGCCAACCTGGCTCTTGATGTCATCGCCAACAATAGGTAGACCAGCTTTGGTGAATTTATCTGCCCAGACTGGATCTGAAGCGATGAATACAGGCAGTGCATTCACGAAGGCACACCCTGCATCAATTGCGCATTGTGCGTAGAACTTCGCTGCATCTTCTGAACCAACAGGTAGGTAGCAAATCAGTACATCGACCGCTTCATCTTTCAAAACCTGGACGACGTCAACAGCAGGTGCATCAGATTCGGTGATAGTTTCTCGGTAGTACTTTCCTAGACCATCAAGAGTTACGCCACGTTGAACCGGGACGCCACTATGTGCCACATCGGCAAACTTAATCGTATTGTTTTCGCTGGCCCAGATTGCATCAGCAAGGTCTAGCCCAACTTTCTTTACATCTACATCAAATGCAGCAACAAACTTCACATTATTGATGTGGTACGGACCTACGACTGCATGCATCAAACCGGGGATCTCTTGATCAATTGCGGCATCCTTGTAATAGACAACGCCTTGAACTAAGGAGTTGGCGCAGTTTCCTACGCCCACGATTGCAACACGAATGTCGCCTTTGTTTGTACTGATATTCACTCTATTTCCTCTCGGTTTTGATCATGTCTTCCAACCAAGCGATTTCGCGCTCAGCGGTTTCTAAAGAATGGCGTCGCCACTCCTCTAAGTACTTATCGATTCCGACAGGAGATTTTTCCAATTCCCCCAGCAAAATCTCGGCTCGCTCTTTCAAGCGACGATGACGTCCTTCAAGAATGCGTACTCTGTTGGCGTGCGAGGTTGGACTAAAGAATGCGAATCGAACTTCAAAGCCTTCGTCTTCCCATGTCTCAGGGCTGACCGTTTCAGTCAGCGCTGAAAAACGAACTCGTCCGCGCTCTGAAAGGCGGTAGACAATTCGCGAGCGCCGTGAAAGTCCTGGGTCAGATGAGAATGATTCCTCTATGAGGCCTGCTTCTAGCATCCGACGCAATTGAGGGTATAAGACCGAAAATGAGAGCGCTTTGAAAGGGCCATAGATGGCGGTGAGGCGCTTGCGTAATTCATAGCCGTGGAGCTCGTTCTGCGCGAGTAGCCCAAGGAGCGCAAACTCCAAGGATTCACTTCTCGAGCGCATCTGATCTACTCCTGAGGGCTATATGGCGGATGGTTATATCTATTCGATATATCGATTCGTTATTTAATCGGATATACGGTGCGAATGCAAATCAGAGACGCTCATGGTCACGGCGTGGCGTACTAGTGGGTATGCGCACAGTCGTGAGGAAGGCGTCCTAGCCTTAAGTGACCTTCCCCGTCGCTGTCTGGCGCCTGAACACCCGCGTTAAGGCGCTATCTGAGGGCTTGAGGGAAGGAATATCAATGTCTCTACTTTCATGGAAACTTCATGGCACTGGGAAAACAATTGGTCAAGGAGAAGTTGTTTCAACGGATGAACGCCTGAGCTGGCCACGCACTATTGGTGTCGGAGTTCAGCATATTGCTGCAATGTTTGGCGCAACATTCCTCGTGCCAATAATCACTGGCCTTCCACCTACTACGACTCTCTTCTTCTCTGGAGTAGGAACGCTGCTCTTTCTTACGATCACAAA
>CAFBRB010000127.1_pt1 | contig 4458 bp, 4 predicted proteins | sample 7270091 | NCBI WGS metagenome assembly CAFBRB01 (sample SAMEA6814194, study PRJEB35770) | freshwater metagenome | biome: Freshwater; feature: Freshwater reservoir; material: water | place: Czech Republic | collected 2016-11-09 | depth 30m m
ACATGCTGATAAAGAGGCACGGGGCGAATCTCAGAGACAATGACTTGCGTGTCTCCTCGAATGACCTGCAACCATTCACCGAACTCCTCAGCATTGGAAACCGTAGCCGAGAGTGAAATGACTTGGACGCTTTCCATTAAGTGAATAAGCACTTCTTCCCATACGGCGCCGCGGAACTTATCAGCAAGATAATGAACTTCATCCATCACCACGAATCCCAGGGTGCTCAAGGTATTAGATCCCGCATACAACATATTGCGAAGCACTTCAGTGGTCATCACGAGAATATCTGCCTCTGAATTGATACTTGTATCCCCAGTAAGTAGCCCAACTTTGTCTGCGCCAAATCTATCTACAAATTCTTGATACTTTTGATTAGACAATGCTTTGATCGGAGTTGTGTAGAAGCATTTTCTGCCATTACGCAACGCTAGAAAAGCTGCAAATTCCCCGATAACTGTTTTGCCTGCGCCGGTAGGCGCTGCAACCAACACACCGCTTCCGCCTTCGACCGCGCGACACGCCTCTAGTTGAAAATCATCGAAAGGAAATGAGAAAGAATCAGCAAATTCCTGAGTAAGGCTAAAGGATCCCCGAAGTTTTGCCGCGGCGAATTTCTCCGCCGGGGTCGTCATTTACGCCAAACTAGAAGCGCTTTAGAAACGCATTCAGCTGATATCGGCAACGAACCAACCCGTTCGCCATCGGCGTATGCAATCGCATCTGCATCTATCTTCACGCGTTTGGCTCGATAGATAGTAACCGCCGGATGTTGAATGTGCGTTCCGGCATAAACCTTAGGAAAGACTTTTAAAAACTCCGGGATGGAAACAGGGCTCAGAATCATTACATCGAATAGCCCGTCAGTTATGTCCGCGTTTGGACAGACAAGCATCCCACCACCGTAGGAAATGCCGTTCCCTACCGCAATCAACATCGCTTTAGTAACTATCTCTTGCCCATCCATATCAATCGTGTAAGCGCGAGGGCGGAATCCCGGAAGCTCTCGTGCAATGGCAACGTTATATTTCATAGGACCAGAAGGCCATTTGAGAGTATTGGCTCTTTCATTCACTATCGAATCAAACCCTGTCGAGAGAATCGCTGCAAACCATTCACCGTCAACTAAGCCAAGATCAATGTATTGCGGGGATGTAGAAAAAACTGCATTCATTATGGAGCGAAGGTCATCCAAGGGCCATCCCAAGGTGCGAACCATGTCATTGCCTGTCCCCGCCGGAATAAGGGCTAGGGGAATTCTTGTATTCGCCAAATGTTGAATAACCAGATGGGCCAATCCGTCTCCTCCAACGGCGAAGACACCGTCACTCTCTGGATTCTCTTTCACGTACTTACCCAGCGTTTGGCTCGTATGCGCGGCGCTCACTCCCGAAACTATTTGATAATCAATATTATGCTCTGCTAAATAAGCGATTACCTGACTGCCCAGATGTGCACCTTGGCCACGTCCTGAAATTGGGTTGATAACAACCGCGTAACTCATAACAACTCTTCGGCGGCTGCTCGTTTTGCTCGCTTACGATCAACCAATAGGGAGATACCACCCGCCATGAAATAAAGGGCGCACAGTGGTACGGCCAATAGCGCCATTGTCAAAGGATCTCCTGTTGGAGAGAAGGCCGCGGTGAAAAATACAATACCAAAGACCCATAAGCGCCAGGGCCCAAGAATTGCTTTACCTGAAAGTATTCCAACAAGATTGAGGGCGAGTAAGAAGACCGGCAGCTCAAAGGCAAGTCCGAAAATTAGAATCACTCGCAATACAAAATCTAAGTAATCATCGAATTTGACCAGATTCGAAAGCGAACTGGGTGTAAATCCAAAGAGAACCTTTATGGCTACCGGCAGAACGATGTATCCGAGTGTCGCTCCTACCGCAAAGAAAGGGGTCGCACTCATGAAGAACAAGATCGAACGCTTTTTCTCTTTCTTGTGTAGACCTGGTGCTATAAATGCCCAGAATTGATAGAGCCACAATGGAGCAGTGAAAATAAGTCCTGTAAGAAGTGCGACCTTGATTTGTAGATTTAAAGGGCCGAGGACTCCGCTGATATACAAAGATCCACAGTGCGTTGCCTTGGCGGCCTTAGCTGCGCCAAGGTCGCAGACTGGTAAAGCAAGCTTATTAATAATTGGGTTGTAGAAAAACCAGCCTAAGCCAGAACCAAGCAAAATAATGATAGATGAACGAAGCACACGCTTTCGAAATTCGCGCAAATGATCGAGAAGCGGCATTCGACCGCCAGAGGTGGTCGTCATAAAATTACTTCTCCGATTTACCTTCTTCGTCGGACTTCTTCTCGTCCTGATTTATCTCTTTGATTTCACTTTTGAAGATACGAAGAGACTTACCGATAGAGCGCGCCGAATCAGGCAAACGCTTTGCGCCAAAGAGAATAACCAGCACTACGAGAACGAGAAGGATATGACTAGGTTCTTTGAGAAACATGTGAGATTAACTCCTAATTCATCTTTGGTGTTGGTGTCCTTGAGCAAGGATACCTTAGATGGCCATGAGGCAACAGCGCGAACGGAATCTAGATTTTGTAGCCTAAGAGCGCCTTGGACGCACGTTGTGCCACCGACGCAGCCAAAGGTTGGCTGACCGTGGCCGCTCCACCCAGGCTCATTACTGCTCGTGTTAGCCAATCTTGACTAAAAACCTCAATATTAACTTGGAAAGATCCAGAAACATCCCCCGCAGGAATCTGTATGTTGAGAATTTCATTGACATCGCGATGTCTAGAAGAAATGGAAATTGTCGTAGTTAACTTTCCAATTTCATCGCTCATTTCATTGAGAGATTTCTCGATCATCGGAGTTTGCGATATTCGTGCAGAGAGAATGCGATCCAAACGAAACGTCCGATGTGAATGTGAATGCTCGCAGAAAGCAAGTATGTACTCAACCTCATTGTTAATCTGTGAATCAAGAGGGAGAATAGTTCGTGTAGTTACGCTATCTCTAGCTATTGAGTGGTAAGTAATCTCAATTCTTTGGCGTCGCGATATTGCGTCAATTAATGTGGAACGAATTGAAGCAGAAACTTCATCGGTATTCGAAATTCGCGAAGTGATTGACGATCCTACGACATTCGAAAGCTTATTTATTAGAGCGTTGATTTCCAGTGCCACTGAGGGATTCTCCGTAGATACTTGATCATGGAGGGCATTCAAACCCAAAATCAAAGAGAGCGCTTCATCCTTGGATAAAGCTCGTGGGCGCTGCAATGTCTGAGCATTTTGAATAGTTACGTAACCACTCTCGAAAGAAATCTCCATGAGTTCAAGCGGTGTATAGCCAGGCAGTCCACACATCCAGAGAGTAGTTAGGTCCTCAACAAGATGGTTTTCTGAGGTGTGGAAGACCTCCCCCAATTCCTTAACTGAAATTCCCTGATGACTCGATATGTAAGGGACTAAGTCAAGTAACCGAGCTGTGCGCTCTAAGCCTGAGGCTGCTCGTTCTCTAGGCATGTGTCTTTACCAGAAGTTCTAGAATGGAAATAATCTCGTTACGTAGATCATCTGGAGCTTCAACGATTACATCATCACCGTGCCAAAGTAAACTATCAATGAACTTCTGACGGTTGCCGTAGGGAATCTCATACAACGTGAAATCATCACCATCGGAAATACGTTGTGCATTCGCCATCAAGGTATGTCCTTTGCCCTGGCGTATTTTCACACGTGCTGTAGCTTGTGGCTCAAAAAGCTGTTCACTTAAAACCTTCTCGGCATTGAAGCCACTGGGAACGGCGAATGCTCCAGATTTACCCGTTACTTCAACGCTTGAGGACATCCGATCTAGACGAAAAACTCGGAGAGCATCTCTTTTTGTATCGTGACCAATGAGATACCAATGACCATGAGAGCTTGACATGCCGTATGGGTGGAGTTGACGATTCTCTATTGAAAGATCCTTCGAGGTGTAATCAAAAGTAATTGCTTTGAGTTCGGTTAAAGCCGTGACTATTGGTAAAAAATTACTTGAGTTGACCAACATTTTGGGAGCAAGAGTTGGGATTGACTGGAAGTCCGATTGGATTCCCAACGAATTCAATTTGTTCAACGCAGATTGCGCTGCGTCACTCATTGCTGCTCCCCGCCAACTTTCGGCCGCTAAAGAGAGTAAGGCAATCTCGGAGCCAGTTAGTTGGCCCAGATTCAATGCATAAGAGCTTGGAGAGATTCTGTAACCAGCTTCATCGTCGAATAGCGGGTCGATTCCTCCGACTTCTATATCAATTCCGAGTTTGCGTAAGTCATCCTTGTCGCGTTCGAACATCCGTTCTTTTGACTCGCTACTTCCTTCATATCCTTCTATCGTTCGAAAGATTTCAGATTTTGTTAGATAGCGTTTAGTTGCCAAGAGCGCGATTGTTAGGTTGATCAGTCGCTCATTCTTCCGCGAGGACACCGTAACCACCTTTCGATG
>CAFBRB010000133.1_pt1 | contig 4252 bp, 3 predicted proteins | sample 7270091 | NCBI WGS metagenome assembly CAFBRB01 (sample SAMEA6814194, study PRJEB35770) | freshwater metagenome | biome: Freshwater; feature: Freshwater reservoir; material: water | place: Czech Republic | collected 2016-11-09 | depth 30m m
ACGATATCTACAGCATGAGCTGCATCTTTCTTGCTGTCGTTGAAGTGTGGGGCCAACGCGGCAATGAATTGGGCCTTGTTCATGAAAATCCCCTTATGTACGCGTAAAAAGTTAGGCTTTTGCCTACCTGTTAGAAATTTACGCAGTAAAAACCGCATAGTCCAACACTTTCGCCGCGTGTCGCGCGTTTTTATTTCACATCGCGCTAGTAGAAAGTAATAGCACTAGCAAAAAAACCCTTATTTCACGCTGGAAATTCGCTCTTAATCTCTCATCCACTAGTTGAGACTTTCATCTCAATAGCGAAAAATGCGCTTATTTCGCTGGAATTGTCTGCGGTTTAAAGGTTGGACGTGTCTTTTCAAAGGCATCAATGGAATCTGTCTGCTTCAAAGTCAGACCAATATCATCCAAGCCTTCCATTAAACGCCAGCGGGTGTAGTCATCGATAACGAACCCAACGCTGCTTTTCCCGTATGAAACAGTGCGCGCCTCGAGGTCCACAGTGATCTCTAAATCGCTCTTGGCTTCAATGGCAACCCATAGCGCTTCAACATCGTGCTGAGATAGTTGAATTGTCAGCAATCCTGCCTTGCCTGAATTGCCACGGAAGATATCTCCAAAGCGAGGGGCGATGATTACTTTGAATCCGTAGTTCTGCAGCGCCCAGACTGCGTGCTCGCGTGATGATCCGGTACCAAAATCGATGCCAGCGACAAGGATTGTGGCCGCTTTATATTTCTCTTGGTTGAGTTCAAAAGCTGGGTCATTGCGCCAAGCAGAAAAGAGACCATCTTCGAAACCAGAGCGTGTGACGCGCTTTAAATACACGGCAGGAATAATCTGATCGGTATCAACATTGCTTCGACGTAGTGGAACTGCTGTTCCTACATGAGTAACAAATTTATCCATGATCTTCTCCCTTACAAATCTGCCGGTGATGACAACGTGCCACGGATTGCTGTTGCTGCTGCAACGAGTGGACTCACTAAGTGAGTACGTCCGCCTTTGCCTTGACGGCCTTCAAAGTTGCGATTGCTTGTTGAGGCCGAACGCTCCCCCACTGCAAGTTGATCTGGGTTCATGCCAAGACACATAGAACATCCGGCATTTCGCCATTCAGCACCTGCATTGATGAAAACTTTATCCAGTCCCTCAGCTTCTGCCTGCAAACGTACTCGCGCCGACCCAGGCACGACCAACATGCGAAGAGATGATGCAATTTTCTTGCCATCCAAAATCGCTGCAGCGCTGCGAAGATCTTCAATGCGCCCATTGGTGCAAGAGCCCAAGAAAACAGTGTCAATCGCTATCTTTTTGAGTGGTGTTCCGGCCTCAAGACCCATATATACAAGGGCGCGCTCGGCTGCGCCGCGCTCTTCGGCATCAGCAATTGCTGAAGGATCTGGAACATTGCCAGATAAAGGTGCACCTTGTGCTGGATTTGTACCCCACGTAACAAAGGGCGCAATATCCTCGGCCCTCAGTGTTACTTCATGATCAAATTTTGCATCGGCATCAGTAGTCAATGTCTTCCAGTAAGCAACCGCTGCATCCCAGTCCTCCGGAGCATGTGGCTTGCCCTTGATGTAATCGAAAGTTGTTTCATCTGGTGCGATAAGTCCAGCGCGCGCACCGGCTTCAATGGACATGTTACAAACCGTCAAACGCGATTCCATGGTCATTGCGCGAATGGCGCTACCGCGATATTCCACGATGTAGCCAACTCCGCCGCCTGTACCAATCTTGGCAATAATCGCCAAGATGACATCCTTAGAAGTAACACCTGGAGCTAATTCGCCTTCGACATTTACTGCCATCATCTTTGGTCGAATCAAAGGCAAAGTCTGCGTAGCAAGTACATGCTCAACTTCACTTGTACCAACACCGAATGCAAGTGCGCCAAATGCGCCATGTGTTGATGTGTGTGAATCCCCGCAAATAATTGTCATGCCAGGTTGTGTGAGTCCCAGTTGTGGTCCAACAACGTGCACGATCCCTTGGTCAATGTCTCCCAGGGAGTGAAGGCGAACACCAAATTCAGCGCAATTTGCGCGCAAAGTATCTACCTGCAATTTCGATACTGGGTCAGCAATAGGTTGATCAATGTTCTGGGTTGGAGTGTTGTGATCCTCGGTTGCAATCGTTAAATCCGGGCGGCGCACGGGGCGTCCAGCAAGGCGCAGGCCATCAAAGGCTTGCGGGCTAGTGACTTCATGAATGAGATGCAGATCGATATAAACCAAATCTGGTTCGCCTGCAGCGCTTCTAACGACATGTTCTTGCCAGATCTTCTCGGCTAAAGTCTTACCCATCATTACTCCTGATCGACTTGACCATCTCACTAGTTGAGATGTTAGTATTGCATCGTGGACAAGAAGAATAGCGGAGTTGGCGTATTAGACAAAGCCGTCGCAATTTTATCTACCCTTGAATCAGGACCGCACTCCTTGGCAGAACTCGTAGCAGCCACCGGAATCGCCCGTCCAACCGCCCACCGCCTTGCTGTAGCCCTTGAATTTCATCGCCTTGTAACTCGCGATCTCCACGGCCGCTTTGTCTTAGGTCTTCGATCTGGCGAATTAGCAGCAGCAGCTGGCGAGGATCGTCTCCTCGCGGTTGCAGCACCGGCACTTGCAGCGCTGCGCGATGCAACAGGTGAAAGTGCGCAGTTGTATCGCCGCCAAGGCGATGTACGTATATGTGTCGCAGTTGCCGAACGTTTATCTGGTCTTAGGGATTCAGTACCAGTGGGATCTGCACTAACAATGCAAGCAGGATCGGGTGCACAAGTTCTTCTTGCCTGGGAAGATTCCGAACGCATTCATAAAGGTTTACATAACGCACGATTTACTGCGGCGCAATTGTCGGCAGTGCGTCGTCGCGGTTGGGCACAAAGTGTTGGAGAGCGCGAAGCAGGTGTTGCATCTGTATCTGCGCCAGTGCGCGGTCCCAACAATAAAGTTATTGCAGCAGTTGGTATCAGTGGTCCAATGGAACGCCTTGGTCGCCAACCTGGACGTCTCCATGCAGCTGCAGTTGCAGCAACGGCTGCGCGACTTTCAGAACATATCGCCAACTCTTAAAACTTTGCGGTTAAGCAACAATCAAAGCGATTCCTATTTGAGGTAAGCAGTTGGAATCTGACCACCCAGAGGATTAGTTGATTCCAACCCCATTGCGAGGTTGAGAATATTCAACTCTTGCAATGGAGCGCCGATGATTTCAATCCCCACTGGAATTCCATCGATAATGCCACATGGCATGGATATAGAAGGAAGTCCGAGTAGATTCCCGGGGCCAACATTGTGCATGCACGTTTCAATAGTGTCGACCGACTTCCCATTAATCACACTCGTGAGCTCGCCAACGGATGGAGTCTTAGTAGGAAGAGTCGGCGCTAGAAGGACATCTATCTCCTCGAATACGGCCGTTACCTCTTTTTGAATTATTCGACGTAACTGCAGAGCCTGTAAATAATCCACTGCGGAAGGAAAATAACCGCACTCAATGAGAAAGCGGACATCGCTTCCATAATCATTTGCATGATTCTTCATTAATGGTTGATGAACAGCAGTCGTTTCAGAGGTGTCAATAATTGTTAGCGCCCAAAAAGCATCTTTCAAAGATGGGATCTTGACGGTCTTAACTTTTGCGCCCATCTTCTTCAATTGACTAATGGTGGCTCGAACCTGACGTTCAACATCCTCATCGGTAAAGTGAAAGAAGAAGTCCTCTTCAATTCCAATTGTCAGCTTGCTCAGATCGCCATCTAATTTCTTGGCCAACTTCGTAGGTTTCAAATCTAGGCATGTAGGGTCATTCTTGTCGCCCCCGCTAATTGCATCAAAGATAATTGCGGCATCTTCTACAGTGCGCGTTAAAGGACCTATGTGATCAAGGCTCCAAGCCTCCGGGAAACATCCATGCTTGCTTACTCGTCCATACGTAGCCTTAAGACCTACAAGACCACAAGCAGCAGCAGGAACACGTATCGAGCCTGAAGTATCGGTTCCTAGCGCACCGTATGCCAAGAATGCAGAGACAGCTGCTGCTGATCCACCACTGGAGCCACCAGGAATTTTTCCTAAATGCCATGGGTTACGACATGTACCGTAATGTGGATTATCGGTTGTCGCACCAAGTGCGTATTCGTGCATATTCGTTTTACCCAAAAAGATTGCGCCACTCTCGCGAAGTTTGACGACAGTCGTGGCATCAAAATCTGAAACGAAATCTTTATGAATCTTAG
>CAFBRB010000143.1_pt1 | contig 4050 bp, 2 predicted proteins | sample 7270091 | NCBI WGS metagenome assembly CAFBRB01 (sample SAMEA6814194, study PRJEB35770) | freshwater metagenome | biome: Freshwater; feature: Freshwater reservoir; material: water | place: Czech Republic | collected 2016-11-09 | depth 30m m
CTTTCAGGACCAAAGGTGACATACACGAAATCCAGCGCATCATTGACGGAAAAGGGGCGCCCTCTGAAGTCATAGTCCAGACCGGTCATAGGATTCCTTATGACCCAGCAATCAGGTTAGCTGGTTCGACAATTGTCACAGTAGGCAATGCCGTTCAGACTTTTGAGTACGAATTAGAATCTGCAATCAACGAAAACACAACGTGCATTTTCTTTGTCGCAGGTGCCCATCTAGCAACCCCAACGCTTCCTCTGGAAACGGTAGTTCGTATTGCTGGAAAATATAAGGTTCCTGTCGTGGTTGATGCCGCAGCGCAGCTTCCTCCGCTTTCAAATCTTTGGCATTTTACAAAGAACGCCGGAGCTGACTTGGTTATTTTCAGCGGGGGTAAGACCTTTAAAGGTCCGCAATCAACGGGTCTCATACTAGGAAAATCCGAATGGATTGAAGCAGTCCGTGCTAACGGATCACCATTCCAAAGATTTGCACGGGCATTTAAAGTTGGCAAAGAAGAAATTGCCGGTATAACAACTGCAGTTGAAAGATACGTCAATCATGACCACGCTGCCGAGTTCAAAAGTTGGGAAAAGGTCATAGATGCATGGGTAGCAGCGCTATCTCCTATTTCGCAATTAAAGGTTCTCCGTGAAGAGCTCAATGAGGCTGGCCAACCAATCCCGCGCGTAGCAATTCATTTTCCCAATCACACTGCACTTGAAGTGATTGCGGAACTTCAGAAACTACATCCAATTGTTGAAGTCGTTCATGATTTCCGCAATATTATTTGGCTGAGCGCTGATGGATTACAAGAAGGTGAAGAATCAGTAGTTCTGACTCAAGTGAAATTGGCGCTAGCGAAGTTGGGTTTTAAGGCACCGTAATAAGTGCTGCAATTTCATCGAGCACCCCCGGATTAATGAGCGCAGTTAGATTCCGAATAGGCCTTGCATGGGCAAGATCTGCAACTGCCACTTCTGCTAATTTTCCATTAAAAGTCCGTGGAAGTTCTCGAGCAAAATAGATTTGAGCGGGAACATGACGCGGGGAACATGCAGTTCTGACTGTCTTTTTTATGCGCTCAATAACTTCACTCTGATTAATATCTGGGTTGGCAGCAATCACTAAGAGAACAATTCGCTCGTCTCCATCCCATGGTTGCGTGAAAACCAACGCTTCAGAAACTTCAGGAACTGACTCCAGAGCAAGATAAATTTCGCCAGTGCCGATTCGCACTCCCCCAATATTTAGCGTGGCATCGGAGCGACCATGAATGATGATTCCTCCCTCATCGGTCCATGATGCTAAATCTCCATGTCGCCAGATTCCGGGCCAGGTTTCAAAATATGAAGCGTTAAATCTCTCCCCGGAACTATCTCCCCAGACACCAAGTGGTACAGATGGGAAAGGATTCTTGCAAACGAGTTCTCCAATTAAATTTGGTGGGCAAGAATTTCCGGCATCATCCCAAACATCAACATCCATTCCGAGCATCGCACCTTGCATCTGTCCTGCATAGGCTTTCTCTAGTGGATTTGGGCCAGTAAAACATCCAGCGATGTCGGTGCCTCCCGAAAAAGGAGCGATCAATACTTCTTCGCCTAGCTGCTCGCCGACCCACATTGCAGTTGATGCCGACAGTGGAGAACCAGTGACCATTAGACATCGCAAGTAAGGAAATGGGCCAGCCTCTGATAACGACTGACCCGAGCTTGCCATTACATCAAGCAAGCGTGCTGAAACTCCTAGATGAGTTAAGCGCTGTTCCCTCGCTACATGGAAAAGATGCAATGGCCCAGGATTTACAGGTGAGCCATCAAGTAAGAATAAGTCTGCGCCTGAGGCGAGAATCGAAAGCGCCCAATTCCACATCATCCATCCGGTGGTCGTGTAAAACATTACACGATCGCCTTCTTTGATATCGCAGTGAAGGTTTTGCTCTAATCGATGTTTGAGAAGTATTCCTCCGCAACGATGAATTAACCCCTTAGGTGCGCCGGTAGTTCCAGATGTGAAAAGAACATAAGCAGGATGATCAAATGGGCGTCGCTGATGTTGGAGCGGAGTGAGTGAAATCTTCATGCTCTCCCACTCAACTATCTTGGGCAGATTGGATTCCTGATGCAGGACTTCCATATCTTCGCCGACAAGAATGACCAACTTCAGCGAAGGAAGCGACTTCACCATCGACTGAATCAACTCTCGCCTATCAAAGGACTTTCCTTGCCATACGTATGACGTACAGACAATCAAAGCTTTGGGCTGAAGTTGAGAGAAGCGCGAAAGTATTGCTTCATCGCCAAATTCAGGAGATGCGCTTGCAACAACAGCGCCTATTTCAAAACCAGCAACAGCAAAGGCTAGAGCTTCTATTCCAACTGGCAATATCGAAACTATTGAATCGTGCGAAGAAATTCCTGAAGAGTTAAATAACTCGACTAACGAAGCCACCGTTCCCGCAACTTCGGTTGATGTGTACTCCTGCGCTCTCTCTTCAGCCCCCTCTGACAAAACATACAGAGACTTCATCTTCTTGAGAAAATTTTCAGCCAAATTCAATTTTGCTTCTGGGAAGAAAATCGCCTCAGGAAGAATGGTTTTTCGACTCGCACGTGAGCCCTTATCCCCAATTACTCCGCAGAAATCCCATACCGAAGACCAAAAACTTTCATTCTCCTGAATTGACCAAGCATGAAGATCTACATAACTCTTACTCCCGCGAAGTGCACTGGTCTGGTGCATGAACTGAGCCATCTGTGAATCAGAGGTCTCGGGCGGAGACCAGATGTTGTGCGCTTGACTCACCGAGCCAGCCAACCATTATCGATAGCTAGTGATGTTCCCGTAATTGAATCTGAATGTGGACCGCAGAGGTAGAGAGCCATACTTGCGATCTCCTCTGGTTCAATGAGGCGCTTAATTGCAGCGGGGGCAAGCATGATTTCATCAATGACAGCCTCCGGAGTTAAATTGTTTGCCAGCGCTTGATCGGCAATCTGTTTTTCCACCAAATTAGTTCGAACATACGCCGGTGCAATCGTGTTAGCAGTGACACCATGGGGTCCGGCTTCTAAAGCAAGAGTCTTATGCAGCCCTTCCATTCCATGTTTTGCCATTACATAGATAGATTTAAACGGGGAAGCCACATGACCATGAATACTCGAAATACCAATGACTCTCCCCCACTTCTTTTCATACATATTAGGGAGAGATTTTTGAATTAAGTAAAAAGGAGTGCGCAACATGAGAGAGAGCATTACGTCGGCTTTTTCCATTGAAAACTTCTCGATTGGTGAGACATGCTGAATGCCTGCATTGTTGATGAGAATGTCGATATCTAGATTATTAGGAAAATGCTTTTCCGGATGTGTGAGGTCCGCAGAAATGATTTCCATCCCATATTGGCTCTTGAGCTCTTCGAGTGATTCGGTGTTCAGATCCACTGCAATTACATGTGCACCCGCTTGGGCAAACCCAATTGCACATGCTTTACCGATACCGCTGGCTGCTCCAGTGACTAAAACCTTTTTGCCAGCAAGTGATGCCACGCCCGCACCTGAATTCACGCTTCGAACTCTACCTTAGAGATTTCGCTAAATTTAGACTGTAGTGGAGAACCAGTATGAGTTTTTCTCTATCTTTCTCACTATACGGTGGGAGTGCGATAAAGGACTTTCTTATTAACCACTATTTCCACATCCACCAGGTACTTAGATATAGCTTCAGTACTAAAAGCCACTCCAACGCCAGGGACCTCGGGAACTGAAATCATTCCATCCTTATCTGGCAGGATCTTCGTGCTGTTTAAATCAATACATAACTGTTTTGGCTCCATCGGATACTCAGCGATCCACGAATCCTTCATGCCGGCATAGGGTTGCATTGAAGCAGCGAGTGCCGAATGTGAAGTGAACGTGTGATTTACAAACTGAACTCCATGCGATTCGGCAAATTTTGCAACACGATACGCCGGTCCAATTCCACCGATGTACCCAGTATCAATTTGAATGAACTTAACTCCGCCATTTTCTATTAGCGCTTCTGCTTGGAAAG
>CAFBRB010000156.1_pt1 | contig 3822 bp, 3 predicted proteins | sample 7270091 | NCBI WGS metagenome assembly CAFBRB01 (sample SAMEA6814194, study PRJEB35770) | freshwater metagenome | biome: Freshwater; feature: Freshwater reservoir; material: water | place: Czech Republic | collected 2016-11-09 | depth 30m m
CGAGTTTTATCCACCAGAGATTTAGTGAATTCTGAAGATGTCTTTCTTTCTGCAACAGGAATCACAGATGGTGAATTGCTCAAAGGTATTCGCTTGACGCCTTACGGTGCGATTAGCCATTCAATTGTGATGCGCGGAGAATCAAAGACTGTACGAATTATTGAAACAGAACATAACACTCGCGGTTAGTTGCCGTGAGGTAGTTGTTAATTAACGCTTTCAGTCAGAATAGAAACGCGATCGTTAGAGACTGATAAAAAGCCGCCTTGCACGTTAAATTCAGTGATTTCGCCATCGGTGGCCTTAATTGAAACCTTGCCGTCAACTAGAACGCCAAAGAGCGGTGCGTGACCTGGGAGAATTCCCAAATCACCTTCAACGGTACGGGCGGAAACCATCTGTGCTTGCCCGGACCATACCCGCTGCACTGGCGATACTAGTTCGACGTTTAATGACATTGCTTAGCCTTCTTAACCCTTAGCCAATTCAGCTGCACGACGCTCGACATCATCGAGACCACCGCACATGAAGAATGCTTGTTCTGGAACATGGTCGTACTTACCATCGGCAAGCGCTTCGAAAGCTGCGATTGTGTCAACTAGCGGCACGAAGGATCCGTCGAGACCAGTAAAGACCTTCGCAACGAATGTGTTCTGTGACAAGAAGCGCTGAATACGACGTGCGCGTCCAACGAGAATGCGATCCTCTTCAGAGAGTTCATCGATACCAAGAATTGCGATGATGTCTTGCAAGTCCTTGTAACGCTGAAGAATCTGCTTGATGCGGTTAGCAACACGGAAGTGATGCTCGCCGATGTAGCGAGGATCCAAGATGCGAGATGTTGAATCGAGTGGATCCACAGCTGGGTAGATACCAAGCTCTGAAATCGGACGCGATAGAACAGTTGTTGCATCAAGGTGAGCAAATGTCGTGTGAGGAGCAGGGTCAGTGATGTCATCTGCAGGTACATAAATTGCCTGCATAGATGTAATTGAGTGACCACGTGTTGAAGTAATGCGCTCCTGCAATTGACCCATTTCATCAGCAAGTGTTGGCTGATATCCAACAGCAGATGGCATACGTCCAAGAAGAGTTGATACTTCAGATCCTGCCTGAGTAAAGCGGAAGATGTTATCGATGAAGAGCAAAACATCTTGCTTTTGTACATCGCGGAAATACTCAGCCATCGTAAGCGCTGAGAGCGCAACACGAAGACGCGTTCCAGGTGGTTCGTCCATTTGGCCGAACACTAAGGCGGTCTTATTGATAACGCCGGTCTCGGTCATTTCCAAGAAAAGGTCGTTACCTTCACGAGTACGCTCACCAACACCAGCGAATACAGATACACCACCGAAGTTTTCAGCTACGCGATAAATCATTTCCTGAATAAGAACAGTCTTACCAACACCAGCACCGCCGAATAGACCAATCTTTCCGCCCTTTACGTAAGGTGTCAGAAGGTCGATAACTTTGATACCTGTTTCAAACATCTCGGTCTTTGACTCAAGTTGATCGAATGCAGGTGCATTGCGGTGGATTGGCCAGCGCTCTTTGATATCTAGAGATGCTGTAGGAACATCGAGTGATTCACCAAGAGTGTTAAAGACGTGACCCTTTGTTACGTCACCAACTGGCACTGAAATTGCCGAGCCAGTGTCGCTCACGATGGCGCCACGCACCATGCCGTCAGTTGGTTGCATCGAAATAGCGCGCACGAGGTTATCGCCAATGTGCTGGGCTACTTCCATTGTCAGGGTACGAGTCGTACCGCTCATGGTCACTTCAACGTGTAACGCGTTGAAGATCGATGGCATTGCATCGGCTGGGAATTCAATATCCACCACCGGCCCGATTACTCGAGCAACGCGACCTTTACCTATTGTCTGTGTCGACATCATTCACTCCCTGCACTGGCTGAGGCGAGCGCGTCTGCGCCGCCGACGATTTCACTGATCTCTTGTGTAATTTCGGCCTGACGAGCCGCGTTCGCAAGTCGCGTGAGCGACTTGATTAAATCATCAGCATTGTCAGTTGCTGACTTCATAGCGCGGCGGCGTGCAGCATGCTCGGAGGCAGCTGATTGCAACATCGCGTTGAAGACTCGGGCTTCGATATAGCGAGGTAGGAGTGCATTGAGCACAGTCCCTGCCTCTGGTTCGAACTCATACATTGGCAACAAACCGGCTGGCACGGGTGCATCACTTTCAACAACTTCAAGTGGAAGCATGCGCTTGGCCATAGCATTTTGAGTCAACATAGATTTGAACTCAGTAAAGATGATGTGAATTTCATCTACGCCATGATCTTCGCTCTGTGCATCCGCGAGAAAAGCCTTGATAAGAGCATCAGCAACTTCTTTTGCATTCTCATATGTTGGGCTATCAGAGAAACCAGTCCATGAACCAGCGATTACGCGGTTACGGAAGCGGTAATAATTGACTGCTTTACGACCAACAAGATACGAAGAAGTTTCTAATCCGCGCTCTTTAAGAAGGGAAGCTAGTTGCTCGCCTTCTTTGATTGCGTTGTTGGAGTAAGCACCAGCCATACCGCGATCTGCAGAAATGATCAGAACAGCAGCACGCTTTGGATTCTCCGAAGGCGTGGTCAATGGGTGATTAGTTGATGAATACGTGGCTACAGCAGATACCGCACGAGTCAACTCATTTGCGTATGGAGTTGACGCAGTAACTCGTTGCTGCGCCTTGACGATACGAGAAGCGGAAATTAATTCCATTGCTTTCGTAATCTTCTTGGTCGCTTTAACCGAGCGCATTCGTCGGCGATAGACGCGTAGTTGGGCACCCATTTTTTACTTCTTCACCGCCGGTGGGACATGCTTTGTAATTTGCTCATTGCTTTCGCTATCGAGAGCTTCGGCAGGAGCTTCATTGAGTGCCTTTGCAGCACTCGTTACAAAGCGTGTCTTGAAAGCAGTAACTGCTTCAACCATGGATGCAACGGTGTCATCTTTGAGCTCTTTAGTCTCAGAGATAACATCAAAGATTGCCTTGCGTTCGCGACCAATGAACTCAATGAGTTCGGTTTCGAAGCGACGGATATCTGCAACAGGAACGTCATCGAGCTGACCCGAAGTACCTGCCCAGATTGAAACGATCTGGCTCTCTAGAGAATATGGTGAGTATTGACCCTGCTTCAAGAGCTCAACCATACGAGCACCGCGCTCGAGTTGTGCCTTTGATGCTGCATCAAGATCAGAGCCGAAAGCTGCGAATGCTTCAAGCTCACGGAACTGAGCCAAGTCAAGACGCAAACGTCCAGCAATCTTCTTCATAGCCTTTGTCTGAGCAGATCCACCAACGCGAGATACAGAAACACCAACGTTGATAGCTGGACGAACACCTGCGTTGAAAAGATCTGTTTCCAAGAAGCACTGACCATCAGTAATAGAAATTACGTTGGTAGGGATAAACGCAGAAACGTCATTTCCCTTGGTTTCGATGATTGGCAAACCAGTCATCGATCCGCCACCGAGTTCATCGGAAAGTTTGGCGCAACGCTCGAGAAGACGGGAGTGTAAGTAGAAGACGTCTCCAGGATATGCCTCGCGGCCTGGTGGACGGCGAAGCAATAGTGAGACTGAACGATAAGCCTCTGCTTGCTTAGAAAGATCATCAAAAACAATCAGTACGTGCTGGCCGTTGTACATCCAGTGCTGTCCGATGGATGAACCAGTGTACGGAGCAAGGTATTTGAAGCCTGCTGGATCTGAAGCAGGAGATGCAACGATTGTTGTGTATTCCATTGCGCCGGCTTCTTCAAGAGATGCCTTAACAGATGCAATAGTTGAACCTTTTTGTC
>CAFBRB010000165.1_pt1 | contig 3586 bp, 4 predicted proteins | sample 7270091 | NCBI WGS metagenome assembly CAFBRB01 (sample SAMEA6814194, study PRJEB35770) | freshwater metagenome | biome: Freshwater; feature: Freshwater reservoir; material: water | place: Czech Republic | collected 2016-11-09 | depth 30m m
CGTTCCATATCGAAAGTTTTAAGAGTCCCGATAGGCGCTGCCTCTACGCGCCATAATCCACGAGGTTGATCATCGGGTCGATAGATTCCATCGTTGATTCGATTCCACCATCCACCAGATTCGCACCATCGAGATAAAACGGCATGGATACGAAAGCGCTTGCCTGCAAAGGTGAACTCCACAGGAGTGGAGCCATCCGCTAGGACATCCGCCTTTAGATGGTCTGGAATCTGGTTTTCGAACATATGTTCGAAAAATACCCCCTACCTCTGACAAAGAGCAAGTGGGTGCCTCCATGCTGAGGAAACCCCGCGTACGGTCAGAGGAATTTTGGGGAAACACCCAGAATGTCGTGAAAGCTTCAAGCAGATGCCCCTAGCCTTCCCGAGTCCAGCTCATTACTAAAGGAGTCTCATGAACGCAGTGCTAGCCATCGGTCGAATTCTCTTCGCCCTGATCTTCATCACCTCAGGTATTAGTCATTTGACCAAAGCAGAAGCCATGACAGGTTATGCCAAATACAAGAAAGTCCCTGCGCCCAAATTGGCAGTCATCGTCTCTGGCCTCATGATCCTTGTCGGCGGAATCTATATAGCCCTTGGCATCTACGCAGATTTGGGTGCACTTCTTATCGCAATCTTCTTGATTCCAACGGCATTAATCATGCATGCATTCTGGAAAGAAACTGATGCCACAGCAAAGATGACAGCTCAAACAGGTTTCTTTAAAGATATTTCTATGGCTGGTGCAGCGCTCATGCTCTTCGTATTCATTGGTCGCGGAGCAGATATTGGATGGCACATTACTTCATCATTTTTTAATCTGAAGTAACTCTCCTTAGTTCCAATTACACACTAAAACCCGTCGCACCTACGTGTGGCGGGTTTTAGTTGTGAGGCACCTTTGCAACTTTCATCACATGGGATTGATAACCAGAGAAAATAAACATCAGCGCTGGTAAACCCATTGCCACTGGTAGCGAAGTCAATTGAGCTAATCCCCCGGTTAACGCCGGCCCCACAAAGAACGCCGTGAAGCCAATGAATCCCACACGGGCGATAGCAACTGAAGAGGCGACTCCTGGTTCAGCACTAGCAGCCAAGATGTAGGCAGGAAAGACTGGACCCATTCCGAACCCAGCAATTGCAAAACCGATATCCACGATGATTAACGAAAGAACTTGCGAATGCGATGAGAGTGGCACGGCAATTGCAATGGAAATCCCAAGGGCTGAGCCACCTATGTACCCACCTAGCTTTACGGTCATAGCTGGACCAAGCTTTTCTAAAATTCGATCACCAAGGAATCGACTGGCAATCATTGCCAGAGCAAAAGATGCATATGCCGAGGCATTCAAGCCTTTATCGATTCCCATGTGGTCATGTAAAAGTACGGCTCCCCAATCACTTGCTGCACCTTCAGCCACGAGTGCGCCAAATAGACCAATACCCAAAGCCCACAAAGGTAAAACTGATTTCGAGATGAAGGGAATTTTCGCCATGGTCTCTTCTTCGCCGCCATTGTGTTCATCGAGTTCGCCGCTAAGCAAGAAAGAAACCGCAGGAACGTAAAGAACCATGCTCAATAACCCAACGAAAACTAAATTGAACTTCGGAGTCGTGTGGTGGGTCAAAATGCCACCGAATACAGTCGTGGCTAGCGCTCCCATACTCCACATCGCGTGAAAACTGGACATCCATCTACGCTTAAGCAACTTTTCAATGGCAACCGCTTGCGTGTTCAGTGAGATATCTAAACTTGAATACCCGGCACCCATAAGAAAAAGAGTTAGTAAGAGTTGCACCGGTGACCTCGAGAAACCCATGCCAATTAACCCCATAGGCATTACAACAGCGGCAAAAGAGGAAACCTTGCGTGATCCAAATGTATGAATGAGCCGTCCTGCTAATTGCGCCCCAGTCAGCGATCCAACAGTGCTTGACATCAACAAGAGACCAAACTGTCCATCCGAAAAATGCAGGAGCTCTTTAATTTCAGGAATCCTCGGGACCCACCCCATCGAGACAACTCCCATAATGAAAAAAGTGGCCCACAATGAATTACGTGCACGGAGCGCAGAACGTTGCACTGAAGTTTGAGTCATAAGGAGGTAAGCGTAGTGGTGTCACTCAATTATTACGATGGGGGCTCACATTAGAACACCATTCTTCTTCCCAGGTGTACGTTCCAGAACATGTCTGTCATTCAGAAAAACAGAGTATTAGTGATTACTGCCATCACGTGCGCGGTTGTAGTTTATTTCTTGATCATTTTCGGCTCTCATGTGCGAGTAACAGACTCTGGAATGGGCTGCCCTGATTGGCCTTTGTGCAAAGGAACGATTGGGCCGATTCACGGCTTTCACGCGTTCATGGAACAAACACATCGCTACATTGCAGCACTCGTTAGCGCTCTTGTTGCAATCACAGCGCTCTTAGCGCTGCGTTGGAAAAATCGACCAGCTGCAATCCGCCCAGCAGTGTTCACTGGTGTGACTATCGTCGTGCAGATCATTCTCGGAGCTGTGACAGTCTTCGCGAGCAACAACGCACCTACAGTCGCGGGGCACTTGCTTGCCGGACTGGCTCTACTTGCTGGTGCAACAACTACCGCAGTGGCGACCGTTATTCCACGCGTTGAAGTACATGGTTCACGACTTTCAAAAATTGTTTGGATAGCTCTCGCTGGTGCCGCCCTTCTCTATCTGACTGGCTCTCTTGTTGTTAATGCCGAAGCCGAGAAAGCTTGTGCAAGTTTTCCTCTTTGCCCAAGTGATCAACCTCTTCATTTAGTTGTTTTGCATCTAATTCACCGCGGCACGGTCGCATTGGCCAGCATTGCGCTAATTTCTTTCGCCATTCATGCTTGGCAATATTGGTCACACTTACGCGGAGCACGTGCACTCGCATCGACACTCGTTGCGTTGATCTGCGCAACGGCAACGTTAGGCATTCTTAGTGCACTTAAGAAAGCGCCAGCAGATCTGCAAGATCTTCACTTAGCTGGGGCTGCGGCTGTGCTTGCACTATCGGTTGCCCTTGCAGCGCAAGGCTGGCTAACTGGAGCCGACCACCCCTAAACTTTCGCTTTATGGAAACCGTATTTCACAATCCCTCTGTAATTCGAGTTCGTGGAGTCTTAGACAGCGCAGGAATTACTGGTGAAATAGTTGCACTCTCTGACAGTGCGCGAACAGCAGCCGAGGCAGCTGAAGGACTTGGTATTGAAGTAGGCCAAGTTGCTTCATCAATCGTCTTCAAATTACCCAACGGTTCCGCCTTATTAGTAATCACTAGCGGAAGGCACCGAGTCGATACACACTTGGTTGCGCAAAATCTTGGCGTAGAAAAACTGCACCGTGCAGATGCTGACTTCGTAAAAGAAGCATCTGGTTTTTCAATTGGCGGAGTGAGCCCATTGGGGTGGATTTCAAAGCCAGAAATAATCCTTATTGACGAAGCGCTCAACGATTACGAGGTGGTGTGGGCAGCCGCTGGTCATCCCCATGCGGTGTTCCCTACAACGTATTCAGAATTAATTACGTGCACTGGCGCCACTCCTATGGTCGTAGGAGATTAGTTAGACA
>CAFBRB010000170.1_pt1 | contig 3553 bp, 2 predicted proteins | sample 7270091 | NCBI WGS metagenome assembly CAFBRB01 (sample SAMEA6814194, study PRJEB35770) | freshwater metagenome | biome: Freshwater; feature: Freshwater reservoir; material: water | place: Czech Republic | collected 2016-11-09 | depth 30m m
AGTCCCTCATCCATTGGTTGCGACCACATAGAACTATTCCCGTAACTCCTTGGCGAGCACGACACCGATGGGACGTTTCGCCTCTTAGGCTTGCCATTTTAACTCTCGGACTTGCTTTTTTTGGAGTCGGTGAAGCGTTGCTCGTGCAATCGCATTTGGGTAATTCGCCGTGGGTGGTTTTTGCCCAAGGCGTTCAGCTCAAATCAGGGCTATCGCTGGGCTGGGCAACTTTCTATATAAGTTGTTCGGTACTTCTTCTATGGATTCCCCTCCGAGAGCGACCTGGACTTGGAACCATTCTCAATATCATCGTTATTGCACTATTTCTTCAAATTGGCGTTGATCACATTCCGATGCAAAGTAATTTCTGGCTTGGCCTTGTATTTGCTCTTCTAGGAATTGCCAGCGTTGGAGTTGCCTCTGCTCTCTACATCACGTGTGGTTTAGGGCCTGGCCCGCGCGATGGATTGATGACTGGAATCCATCAAAAGACCGGAATTCGCGTCGGACGGGTTCGATTAGGCATCGAAGCGCTTGTTTTGGTCGTAGGCGGCCTTCTGGGTGGGCGAATTGGGCTTGGCACGGCTCTCTTTGCCGGACTAATCGGACAATCAGTTGCAATTTCGTGCGGAATACTCGCCCGCCTTACCCGCCAGTAATAATCCATCGAGGGTAGCGTCCGCTTCATCTTCCCCCGGCTTGTGGAGCCGTCAAATCACACGGTGTCGCAACCACCACCGTCATCAAAATCAGTAAGGGGATCGTCATGCTCGATACTTTCTTCAAAATAACAGAACGAGGCTCGACAGTAGGCCGTGAAGTTCGAGGTGGAGTCGTCACCTTCTTCACAATGGCCTACATCGTCGCACTTAATCCGCTCATCATCGGTCTTGCAAAAGACGCAGATGGGAAATTCCTGGGAGGCGATGGAAGCCATCCAAATCTAGCCATGATTGCTGCAGCAACTGCACTCGTTGCAGGCGTACTAACAATCACGATGGGACTAGTAGCGAATTTTCCTTTGGCACTTGCTACAGGACTTGGTCTTAACACCTTCGTTGCAGTTGGCATAGCGTCAAAGATGACGTGGGCAGATGCGATGGGACTCATCGTTCTGGAAGGTTTGATTATCACGGTCCTCGTTCTTACCGGATTCAGAACCGCAGTATTTAAGGCCGTACCTCAGCAACTAAAGATCGCGATTTCAGTAGGTATCGGACTATTCATCGCACTGATTGGTCTTGTTGATTCAGGATTCGTTCGCCGCACTGGTCAAGGTCCAGTACCTGTGACACTCGGAGATGGCGGAACGCTCGTTGGATGGCCAATTGTTGTATTCGCATTTGGTCTGTTCCTCATGATTACTCTCCTTGTAAAGAAGGTTAAAGGCGCACTTCTCATCGGTATCACTATGGCTACCGTTGCAGCTGTTGCTATTGAATCTGCTTTCAAGATCGGTCCTAACTTCACAGCACCAGATCAGGTAAATCCAAAGGGTTGGGGACTGAACGTTCCAGCCGTTCCTACAAAAATTATTGCAACTCCTGATTTTGGACTATTAGGGCATTTCAATCTTCTTGGTTCCTTTAGCAAAGTTTCTGCGATATCAGCAATCTTGCTCGTATTCACACTCTTGCTTTCGGATTTCTTCGATACAGTCGGAACGGTCACAGCTATTGCACACGAAGCCGGTCTTGTTGACGGTCAAGGCAATATTCCTAAAACCGAACAGATTCTCTTCGTAGATTCACTTGCAGCAGTTGCAGGAGGCGCAGCAAGCATCTCCTCTAACACTTCATACATTGAATCGGCTTCAGGAGTCGGTGAAGGCGCTCGTACAGGACTTGCCTCTGTTGTTACAGGTGTTTGCTTCTTGTTGACAACCTTCCTAGCACCTCTTGTAGCTGTTATCCCGTACGAAGCAGCAACTCCTGCACTTGTCATTGTTGGATTCTTAATGATGACTCAGATCAAAGGTATTGATTGGGAAGATTTGGGAATCGCAATTCCTGCATTCTTAACAATCATCTTGATGCCATTTACCTACAGCATCTCAGTAGGAATTGGTGCAGGATTTGTCTCACACGTAGTAATTCGAATGGTCCAAGGTCGACGCAAGGAAATTCATCCTCTGTTGATGTTGGTAACTGGTCTATTTATTATCTACTTCTTATCTGGCCCTATCAACACATGGGTTGGATAACAAAAGATAATTAATGAGTAAGGCCCGGGATGGAAATCATCTCGGGCCTTATTTATTGTGCGCGGGCAAAGAAACGTGAACCTTCTTGAGTTACATGTATCGGAAGACCAAAAACAGCGCTTATATGTTCACTTGTGATCACCTGGGCAACAGGACCAGAAACGGCTATTACTCCATCTTTAATCAAGAGGGCGTGGGTTGTACCTTCTGGTATCTCTTCAATGTGATGCGTAACCAGAATCGTCACGGGGGAACTCGTATCTCGAGAAAAAGCAGCAAATCGACTCAACAGATCTTCACGGCCACCCAAATCTAAACCAGCAGCTGGTTCATCTAAAAGTAAAACCTCTGGGTCGGCCATGAGAGCGCGACATATTTGAACGCGTTTTCTCTCTCCTTCGCTGAGTGTCCTGAATTCACGGTCCTTTAAGTCACGCACTCCAAAAGTAGTTAATAGCGCCACTGCGCGGGATTCATCCCATAGATCATAATCTTCGTTCCAGCGTCCTATTATCGCGTAAGCCGCAGTTAGCACAACATCACGTACTAATTCATCCTCGGGAATATTCTCGGCCAGTAACGAGCTGCAGAAACCAACTCGAGGCCGTAACTCGAATACATCAACCTTGCCCAATATCTCACCAAGTATTTCAACTGAACCAAAACTTGGGAAACTCATTGCTGCAAGTAATTTCAATAACGTGGATTTGCCTGCTCCGTTAGGCCCCAGAATGACCCAACGCTCCCCTTCGGAAACGGCAAAATCAATGGGTCCCAAAATCGTGCGTTCACCGCGTTGCACGGAAACGTTCTTTATTGAAAGAACTTTTTGACCACTCATAAGTACGTACAAGATAGTGGTAATTGTGCTTTAGCTACTGCATTTTCGCTATAAACTGGGCCAATGGCACAAGAAACCTACACAGGATTGATCCTACTTACTGGGGTTGATGCGCCCGGAATTACCCAAAAACTATTTGGGGCCCTATCCCCTTTTGCCGTCACCATTATTGATATCGAGCAAGTTGTAATCCGTGAACGGTTAATCCTTACTGCTCTCATCGGCCTCAACAAAGCCCATGCATCGGCGATCGAAGCCGACCTCAATGCTTGCGCCCAAGAGCTCGGTGTTGATATCGCTACCTCTTTTTCAGCAATGCAACCAGAATCTATTGCAGCAAAATCTGGACTCTTGCACATTGTTGCTCTAGCAAACCCCATGAAACCGGCTGCTGTCGCCGCTATTGCAGGTGCGATCTCCGAACACGGAGCAAATATCGAACGCATTCATAGAACTGCTTCTTATCCAATTACCGCCGTAGAGTTTGTTGTTTCGGGTGCAACACAGCA
>CAFBRB010000199.1_pt1 | contig 3123 bp, 2 predicted proteins | sample 7270091 | NCBI WGS metagenome assembly CAFBRB01 (sample SAMEA6814194, study PRJEB35770) | freshwater metagenome | biome: Freshwater; feature: Freshwater reservoir; material: water | place: Czech Republic | collected 2016-11-09 | depth 30m m
CAGATATTGCTCGTCGCACTGGCATTGCACAGCATGACATTGCATTAGTCATGGGATCGGGCTGGGTTAGCGCAGTAGATGCATTAGGCAAACCTGCACACGAATTTGATGCCCATGACATTCCAGGATTTTTGCCGCCAGCAGTTGAAGGACATTCAGGAAAAATCCGCTCATACGCCATTCAAGGAGAGCACGGAATAATCAATGCCCTTGTATTTCTGGGCCGGACCCATCTTTATGAAGGCAAAGGGATAGAGCCCGTAGTGCATAGTGCCCGTACTGCCGTGAAGGCAGGGTGCAAGATTCTTATTCTGACCAACGCATGTGGCGGAATTAATAAGGAGTATCGCGTTGGCCAACCCGTCTTGATTCGCGATCACATTTCACTTACCGCAACGAGTCCGCTCATAGGCGCTCAATTTGTTGATCTCACAGATCTCTACAGCAAGCGCATTCGCGCAATTGTTAAGGCCGAGGACGCTTCACTCCAAGAAGGTGTTTATGTTCATTGGCGCGGTCCTACCTATGAAACTCCGGCCGAAATCCTCATGATGCGCACAATGGGCGCAGACCTCGTTGGAATGTCCACCGTTCCAGAAGCAATTGCTGCCCACGCACTTGGAGCAGAAGTCCTCGGGATTTCTCTGGTTACAAATGCTGCTGCTGGAGTTACGGGAGAAAAACTAAATCATGAAGAAGTGATTGCGGCTGGAAAAGCAGCAGCTGATCGCATGGGCGCACTTCTCAAAGGCGTTATTCCGAAACTACTCTAAGACCATGGATTCATTATTTCTGGCAGAAGTCCAAACATGGATTGAAGATGATCCCGATCCCATTACTAGCGCGCTATTGAAATCATGGGTCGAAACAAATAATGAAGTTGAACTCCGTAAATGCTTCAACGGCTTTCTCCAATTTGGAACTGCAGGACTTCGCGGACCAATAGGTCCTGGCCCTTCGTGCATGAATCGTGCGGTCGTTGGTCGCACGGCAGCAGGACTCGCGAAATATATGAAAGATAGAGGCCTCACAAGCATCGTCATTGGGCGCGATGCCCGCCACGGGTCTGAAGATTTTACTCAAGAGACTGCGGAAATCATGAGCGGTGCTGGCATGAAAGTTTTCGTTCTACCGCGCCCTCTCCCAACTCCAGTGCTTGCATTTGCAATCACCGAACTTGGCGTTGATGTTGGCGTCATGGTTACTGCAAGCCATAATCCGCCACAAGACAATGGTTACAAGGTGTACATCGGTCCCACTGCAGATGGAATCAATTACCGAGCTTCTCAAATCATCTCCCCCACTGACGGATTCATTTCACAGGAAATCGCAGCAATCACCTCCTTGAAGTCACAACCACGATGGAAGACTTGGACTGATTTGGATGATGGCGTTGTTGAAAAGTACATTCACCAAACTGCCAAATTGTGCAAAGCACCTGGAGATCTGAAAATTGTTTACACGGCAATGCATGGTGTTGGTACTGAAACTATTCAGAGAGTTTTCCACTCTGCAGGATTTGCCTCACTCATCTTGGTAGATGCTCAAGCACAACCAGACCCAGATTTCCCGACAGTCGCATTTCCAAACCCTGAAGAACCAGGTGCAATTGATCTTGCACTTGAAACTGCACGAGCCTTTGATGCCGATCTTGTCATTGCCAATGATCCAGATGCCGATCGCTGCGCTGCTGCTGTCAACGATCCGTTAACCGGATGGCGAATGCTTCGCGGTGATGAACTCGGTGCCTTACTCGGTGAGTACATTGCAAGAAATACTCAGACCGGAATTCTCGCTAATTCGATTGTCTCTTCATCGCTCTTGAAAAAGATTGCCGAGCATTACAACTTGGAGTTCCACGAAACTCTCACAGGATTTAAATGGCTAGCGAAGATTCCTGGACTCACTTTCGGATACGAAGAAGCACTTGGGTATTGTGTTGATTCAGCATCGGTCAACGACAAAGACGGAATCTCAGCAGGTTTGATGTTGGCTCAATTAGCAACTGAATTAGCACGAGAAAACAAGACACTCCTGGATCTACTCAATGAGATTTGGCAAAGACATGGTTTTCATGGAACCGAACAAATATCCGTACGTGTGAGTGATCTTTCAAGAATTCCCTCACTTCTGGCTTCGCTACGTAAGAATCCTCCGCAACACATTGCTGGTCGCTCGGTTAAATCAATTGATGATCTTATGGCGCCAAAGGATGGACTGCCCCCAACCGATGGAATCCGCTTATGGCTCGATGGTGATATTCGAATCATCATTCGACCCAGCGGGACCGAAGCTAAAATTAAGTGCTATATCGAAGTTGTAACTCATGGTGCTAATTCTCGAGAGGAATCATCAAGGATAATTGGGGGGCTGAAACCGGAATTACTGGCAATTCTCTCCGTATAACCTAGGTATTCTTTGAGTTATGAGTCAACAAATTGAAACCTCCTTTAAAGTCCAATTAGATAATCGAAATCGTTCTACTGTTATTTGGCGAGCAATTCTCGTTGCGCCAGTTGCCTTTTTTGCCTCTTCCTTCACGGTTGATACCTGGGATAACAACGGAAATGCCTACAGCTACGGTCTTTTAGTTTTGCCTGTTATTTTGGCTCTTCTTTTTCGCGGGACCTATCCAAGTTATGTTCTTTCTTTTAACAAAGCGCTCTTTGGTTTAGTTAATCGCGTTTGGGCGTACTTCTCACTATTGACCGATAGTTACCCATCTATCGAGGAAAGTGATGCTGTCTCAATTACATATCCTGATATCGACGGTGGAAAATCCCTCAGTCGCGGATTGCCGTTGATTAAGTGGGCCATGGCCATCCCCTTATACATCGTTGGAATTGTGTATGCCATCTATGGGATTGTGTTGATTATCTTGGGTTGGTTTAGCATCCTTTTGAATGGATCGCTTCCAGATTATTGCGCTGACGGAATTGTCCGCACTAGCCAGTATTGGAACCGTGTTTATGGATATGCAATATTGCTAGTTACCGACGAATACCCTTCATTTAATCTCTAAGCTGGAGAAATTATCGCAGCGCCTTTTTCGTGCCGCAGGAATCGCAATGTGTGGCCGGGTAGATCCTGCGCAAATGCTTCAGCTAGCGCACGTTCACCATC
>CAFBRB010000201.1_pt1 | contig 3045 bp, 4 predicted proteins | sample 7270091 | NCBI WGS metagenome assembly CAFBRB01 (sample SAMEA6814194, study PRJEB35770) | freshwater metagenome | biome: Freshwater; feature: Freshwater reservoir; material: water | place: Czech Republic | collected 2016-11-09 | depth 30m m
ATCGCCGTTACCGGGAATCTGAAGTAAAGGAACTACTGCTCGACCTACCTAAATCCGCAAGCTAATAGGAGACTTCTTAACTTAACCCTTATGCAATATTCCATTCAGCGCTACCTACTGCTTGGTTTTGTGACCCTTGTTATTGTTGGAGTTTTAACACCTGTAATGCGCTCAATCGCAATGAAGGTTGGTGCTTTTGATGCACCCAACATGTCGCGCAAAATTCAGAAAGAACCAGTTCCTTATTTAGGTGGCATTGCCATTTCCATCGGAGTTGTTTTTGTTTCTTATTCGGCATTGCTTTATGCCGATAATTCAATGCACACATTTGCATTGGCAAGTACCGTCCTTTTACCTGCGATTGCAATATCGGCAATGGGATTATTTGACGATCTAAAAGGTTTAGAGCCGTGGCCACGTTTGGCCGCGCAAACAGGGGCTGGCTTGATTGTTTCCTTGGCTCTCATTTCAACTAACACGCTTGGTACGCCGTTTAACAACATCCTTATTGATGGGATTGTTACAACTCTATGGATCGTCGGAGTCTGTAATTCAATTAACTTCTTTGACAATTTAGATGGCGGAGCAGCTGGCACGGTAGCAATCATTTCAATCTTCTTATTCTTGATTGCATTCGATAGTAATCAACTACTCATTAGCGCCATGGCAATTGTTACGGCCGGGGCAACGATTGGATTTCTCTTCTGGAATCGCGCACCAGCAAAGATCTACATGGGCGATGCAGGAGCTCTCTTTCTTGGTGTAATAATTTCAGTGATGACAATTCGCCTTGACCCAAAGTTGCTCTCTCGTGAATTGGCCGTGGCCGTGCCACTGGCGCTCATGGCTGTTCCAATTATGGATACGACCGTGGCGGTCTGTTCACGAATCAAACGTGGGGTTTCACCATTCCAAGGCGGTCGAGACCACTTATCCCACCGCTTGATGCGCATTGGATTTGGACGCAGAAGGACCGCTCTCGCCCTGTGGTCTCTCACTGCGATTTTCGGAGCTGACGCCTACGTCATTTACAAATGGCCAATTCAATTTGGTTTTCCGTTTGCGGCATATGGGGCATTTCTTTGGGTGGTACTACTTATTCTCTTCTTTTGGATCCCATCCACGGATTAATGATCGGCTAATGAAGGTAACCTTCTCTTATGACTGAAAAGAAACCAGCAGATGACGCGCGGGCAAAGTTCCTAGAGGCCCTCGATAAGAAGAATCAAAAGGGTGGCGCTGGCAGTAACGGTGGGCCAGCCAGTGGTTCCAAAGTTGGTGGCGGACAAGCTGAGGGTGGTGCGCCTAAGCGCTTCCAACGCAAATCTGGATCGGCCTAAACCGTAAGGTTTGTATGGTTGAAAAGGGACTGACTCCATTTTTCTTTAACCCTTTGAAGTCACGCCTACTGCAAGTATTTGTTGTAGTGCATTTGGCTTTTGCTCTTTTCCTTGGAGAGATTTTTGCTTTCGCTCCCGATGAAGGTGGCTACCTAGGTATCTTTAATGAGCTTTACAGCAGGCATTTTTCTTTGGTCGGGCATCTTGGATGGGTTGGGACTACTCCAACAACTTACCTACAAGTTATCTATTTGCCAGCAAAGGTTTTGACCTTACTTGGAATACCGAGTTATCTGGCACTTCGCATTCTCGCAGTGACCTTATCTACCATCGCAATTTACTTACTTGTATGCATCGCCAAAGATCAAGGTAGCAACGAAAGATTTTTCTATCGAGCACTATTCGCAGTTTTGGTTATACCAACGCCTTTCTTATGGATGACTCTGAGCCTCCGTGAGGAGTTCCTATATCTAGGATTTGCAGCGTTTGTCACGGGGCTCTACCTGTTACACGGTAAGAGCGTTCGAACAGCGCTAACTCTTTTAACCTTAGGTTCGTTCTTGGTCTGTTACACAAAGGGCTACCTATTTGTACTTATACTTTTCGCGGTCATTGCTTTGATGGTCATTCGGACATTATTCGATAGAGGCTTTGAAAGGACACATAAATATATTGTTCTTGCGATTTGCCTACCTCTTCTTTTTGCTCCGGCCACAACGAAGAGCTTGGTTTTAGGAGTTAAAGGTCAATTCAGTGCAGGCAATCTCGTATCTTCGATTGATAAACCAGGTGTTATTTCATCGACAGACGCAAGTACAACGACAGATGCCCTTGCAGATGCGGTGAAGAAGAATCCCGGTGCTCTTTTTTCTAAGCTAGCGCTGAAAACGAAATTGGTGACCACGCCAACGACCACGCCAACAGAGGTTGTTGCCCCCACTCCTCTCTCGCCAACAACAGGAACTGACCGTCTTTCGCTTCAACCTGGTCATATCCGCCAACCACTGACCCTTATCGCTTCATCGGCACGCTTCCTATTTCTACCTTCACCGTTTATCGATAACGGATCGAAGTTTCAAAATATTGGTTCTTTTGAAGAATTCATTTGGTGGGGTCTATACATTCTTCTCGGATTTATGATTTTCAAACTAATAAGGAGTCGTCGCAAGGTTGATGATTTGTTTATATGGGCCAGCACATTCTCAATCTTTTTTATCATCTTTAGTGCCGTCACTGAAATTAATGTGGGAACAGCTCTACGCCATAGATCCATTTTATTAATCCCAATTTTGGCAATGATTCTTAGTGCTCAAGAGCCATCTGAAGAAGTTTAGGATTTAAGTGTTTCTAATTGAGATTCGCGTACGTCCTAATTCATCACGTAATAAAGTGGGTGGAACTGTCGGTGATCCACCACGTTTAGTTGTTGCAGTGCAAGCACCTGCAGTAGATGGCAAAGCCAACGATGCTGTATTAAAAGAATTAGCAAAAGCCTTTGATGTACGTCAACGTGATTTCACAATTGTTTTCGGTGAACTCGGTAGAGATAAAAGAATTTTGATTGCGGGCGATGATGCGGCGCTTCAAGCGCGTTATGAAGAATTAGTGGGAGACCCGAAACTTCTTTAGTGCTATCGCAAGAATTCGAAGTGGCTCGGGACAGGATCGAACTGTCGACCTCACGATTTTCAGTCGCGCGCTCGTA